>ERZ772893.2140-NODE-2140-length-16755-cov-12.217186_pt1 | contig 16755 bp, 16 predicted proteins | sample MGYA00511482_ERZ772893 | MGnify/ENA primary metagenome ERZ772893 (study PRJEB29015, sample SAMEA2737687) | human gut metagenome | biome: human gut; feature: human-associated habitat; material: faeces | place: China | collected 2012 ... | reverse complement strand
TGACCATGTGCTGGCATCGGGCGAGAAGGTGCGGGTGCTTGTGCTGAACACGCAGGTGTACTCCAACACGGGCGGACAGGCATCGAAGGCGACCCCGGCGGGTGCGGCGGCACGGCTCATGTCCGGCACAGCAGTGCCGTTGTTGGCAATGGTATCAGGCATGGTCCTTGCCTCCTTTCAAAACGCTGAAGCAGAGGTTGATCAGGAGAATGAAGACGAACAGCACAACGCCGGTGGCGATCAGTGCTTCGCGGTGCAGGTCGGTGGAGTAGCCCATCTCGATGACGATGTTGGAGGTCATCGTGCGCAGGCCCTGGAACAGTCCCTTGGGCATCCAGGTCTGGTTGCCCGCGACCATCACGACGGCCATCGTCTCTCCGATGGCGCGGCCAATGCCCAGGATGACGGCGGACAGCACGCCGGACTTGGCGGCTGGCAGCACGGCGTAGAACACGCTGCGCTCATGGGTAGCGCCCAGGGCCAGGCTGCCCTCGTAGTAGCTTTCGGGCACGGCGTCCAAGCTGGTCTTGCTGACGGTGATGATGGTGGGCAAAATCATGATGCCCAGCAGCACGCTGGCGGTGAACAGGCTCATACCCTTGCCGCCCTTGACGTGCAGCACTGTTTTGAAAAAGTCGCTCTTGACCATGGCCTGCACGGCGGGCACCAGCACGATCATGCCGAAGAAGCCGTACACGACCGAGGGGATGCCGGCCAGCAGCTGCACGGCAGGCAGCATCACCCGCTTGATGGCGGGCGTGGAAAACCGGGACAGGTAGATGGCAGTGAGCAGACCGACGGGCACACCCACAATGATGGCCCCGGCGGTGACGTACAGCGAGCCTAAGATCATGGGCAGGATGCCGTAGATGTCGTTGCCGGGCTTCCAGGTGGTACCCAGCAGGAACTTCAGCGGGCCGATCTTGCCGATGGTGGGCAGGCCGTTAGCAAACAGGAACACGCAGATCAGCACGACGGCTAAGATCGAGATGCAGGCGCAGGCAGTAAAAACGGCCTGCATAATGCCTTCCCGCAGATGAGCGGTCTTCATTTCCCTATACACTCCTTTTATCACATAAAGGCTCCCCTTGAGGGGAGCTGGCTTGCCGAAGATCGGTACCGTTGCCGGATAGAGGTTGTTGGGGCGAACATTGTTCGCCCTCCAACTTGGCGTTGCAACCCGTTCCGGGAAAGGCCGCTCACAAGGCAAACGGCCACGGGCGAACACTGTTCACCCCTGCAGAGCACGTTTTGAAAGCCTGAGCAACACCTTCAAAAAGGGAGCCTATTCAAATTACTGCAAATCGCTCCAGACGGTCAGCTCGCCGGTGTAGATGCCCTTGATCTGGTCAACGGTCAGATCCTCAACAGAATTGGCGGGGTTGACGACAACGGCGATGCCATCCTGGGCCAGGACGGTGGAAACGGCGCCGCCCTCGGTCTCGGAATCTTTCAGCTCGCGGCTGGCCATGCCGATGGTGTAGCTGCCATCCAGCGCGCCGGAAACACCGGTGGTGGAATCAGAGGTCAGCAGTTCCAGTTCGGCGTTGGGGTTCACGGTCTTGTAAGCTTCGATCAGCTTTTCCATCAGCGGAGAGACGGAGGAGGAACCACCGACGGTGATCTTGCCTTCCGGCTGGGCGGAGGTGTAATCCTCGCCCTCGCTGCCAACGTAGCCTTCCTCGGTAGCCAGAGCCTGGCCGTCCTTGCTCAGGCAGTAGGCGATGAAGTCAACGGCCACGGGGTCGGTGGCTTCGCCGTTGGTCACGATGTTGAAGGGACGGGCCAGGGTGTAGCTGCCGTCCTTGACGGTCTCGGCAGAAGCCTCGATGCCGCCGACCTTGACGGCCTTGACGGAATCGTTCAGGGAGCCAAGGCTGATGTAGCCGATGGCGGTCTCATCGTTGGCGACGGCGGTCATGATGCCGTTGGTGCTGGACTGGATGGCAGCGGCCTCGGTGGTGTTGTCGACCTTCTGGCCGTCGGCGTTCTTTTCCTCCACGCCGGTCAGCTCGATAAAAGCACCGCGGGTGCCGGAACCGTCCTCACGGGAAATGACGGTGATGTCCTGGTCGGTGTCGAAGTCAGCAGCGGCTTCGCTCTCGGCCGGGGCGGCCTCGCCGGAAGCAGCCTCGGAAGAGGCGGTGCTCTCAGAAGCAGCTGGGGTGGAATCGGCGGCGGAGCTGCCGCAGGCGGCAAGGCTCATCATCATAGCAGCGGCGGTAACAACAGCAGCAACAGATTTGCGTTTCATAGATGTACTTCTCCTTTGCCCAAAGGGGCATTGCATTGCGGCGCACAGGCCGGTACCGGGTTTTCCCGGGTACAAGGCTATTGTACTGCGCCGCCGGGGCGGTTTCGACCATAGTCAGGTACAATCCCCGTAAAGCTTGTGAAAAACAGGCAGCTGTTTTGCAAAAAAGCTGTAAAATTGGTAAAATTTTGGGTCATATCCCAGCGGCTGTACAGTTTATATAAGGCAACAGACGACAAAATGTACGCAGAAACGGCATTTTACACAAACTTTACAAAACCTTTACGCATCTCTGCTGGTGAAATGCCCCCGAAACCAGCTATAATATACAACGGTATAGAGAAATAAAAGCAGCACCGCATAGGCCTGCGTTTGGGCGCGGGGAACGGCAGCGCTGCCTAAAAAGAGAATGGACGTGTAATCCGATGACCATTTTTAATGTGTTCACCCTGATGGGCGGCATCGCTATGTTCCTGTATGGCATGGACCTGATGGGCAAGGCGCTGGAGCAGACCGCCGGCAGCAAATTGCAGGGCATCCTCTCCACCATGACTTCCAGCCCCATCCGGGCGCTGCTGCTGGGCGTAGCGGTCACCGCCGTTATTCAGTCCAGCGGCGCCACCACCGTTATGGCGGTCGGCTTCGTCAACTCCGGTCTGATGGAACTGCACCAGGCCATCGGCGTTATCATGGGTGCCAACATTGGTACCACTGTTACCGGCTGGCTGCTGTCTTTGTCGGGTCTCGAGGGCGAGAGCTTTATCACCAAAATGCTCAACCCCAATGCCTGGAGCCCGATCCTGGGCTTCATCGGCATCTGGCTGTATATGGTCGGTAAGGACCGCAAGCGCGGCGTAGGCAAGATTCTGCTGGGTTTCGCCATTCTGATGGCCGGCATGAACACTATGTCCAGCGCCATGTCTCCCCTGGCCGATGAGCCCTGGTTCATGAATCTCTTCCTTAGCTTCAGCAACCCGGTGCTGGGCGTCATTGCCGGCGCTGTGCTGACTGCCGTGCTGCAGTCGTCCTCGGCGGCGGTGGGCATCCTGCAGGCGCTGACCAGCACGGGTGCTGTCACCTACTCCGCCGCCGTGCCCATCATCATGGGCCAGAACATCGGCACCACCGTTACAGCGCTGATCTCCTCGGCCGGTGCGAACAAAAACGCCAAACGCACTGCCTTCGTCCATCTCTATTTCAACGTCATCGGCACCATTATCTTCCTGTGCGGCTTCTACGGCCTGCATGCGCTGATCCGTTTCAGCTTCTTTAATGCGACGGCCAATACCTTCGGCATCGCCATGGTGCATACCATTTTTAACATAGTCACCACCGCCATCCTGCTGCCCTTCAACCGCCTGCTGGAAAAGCTGGCCATCATGACCGTGCCCGACTCCCCCGCCGACAAAAAGCAGGAGAACTCCCTGCTGGACGATCGTCTGCTGGCAACTCCGTCTGTGGCTGTCGCCCGCGCCATGCTCACCGGCGGCGATATGGCCGAGATCTGCCGCACCTCGCTGCTGCAGGCCATGTCCACCACTCATAAGTGGAACGATGCCATCGCCGACGAGGTCGAGCGCAAAGAGGACGCCGTCGACCATTACGAGGACGTGCTTGGCACCTACCTGGTCAAGCTCAGTGCCAAGCATCTCTCCACCGAAGATAACCGCACGATCAACACCCTGCTGCACACCATCGGCGATTTCGAGCGCGTCTCGGACCATGCCGTCAACCTGATCAAGACGGCCGAGGAGATCCGCGATAAATCCATCCAGTTCAGCGAGGAAGCCCTGGGCGACCTGGGCGTGCTGGAAGCCGCTGTGCAGGACATCGTCAACCGCACCGTCGATTCCTTCCAGAAGGGCGATGTCTACGCCGCCGGCAAGATCGAGCCGCTGGAGCAGGTCGTGGACGGTCTGGTGCGCGAGGTCAAGACCCGCCATATTGCCCGCCTGCAGGCTGGTGTATGCACCATCGAGTACGGCTTTGTGCTGGATGATCTGCTGACCAACTACGAGCGTATCGCTGACCACTGTTCCAACATCGCTGTTGCAATGATCGAGGTCGCCGCCGATAAGTTCGATACCCACGAGTACCTGGCTTCCGTCAAGCATGGCGGCAGCGTGAAATTTGAGCAGCGGTACGAGAAATACCGCGGCCGCTATACCTTCCCGCCGGAGACTTACGCCGAGATGCAGCCTGTTTCGGCCCCCGGCAACGCGGAAGAAGACGCATAACCGAAAGGGGCTGGGCGCATGGCCCGGCCCCTGTTTTTGTAAGAGAGGGGAACTTATATGATCTACATTGTGGAGGATGACGCCAGCATCCGCGAACTGGAACAGTATGCCCTGCAAACCAACGGCTACGAGGCCGCCGGCTGTGAGGACGCCGCCAGCTTTTGGGCCGCCATGCACCAGGCCCGGCCGGAACTGGTCATCCTGGACGTGATGCTGCCCGATGAGGACGGCTACCAGATCTTGTCCAAGCTGCGGGACGACCCTGCCACCCAGACACTGCCGGTCATCATGGTCACCGCCAAAACCAGCGAGATCGACGTCGTCAAGGGGCTGGACCACGGCGCGGACGATTACCTCTGCAAGCCCTTCGGCATTATGGAGTTTATTTCCCGGGTCAAGGCTGTGCTGCGCCGCGCCGCGGCAGCCGCCCCGGCCCCTGCGCCCAAGACGCTGCAGTTCGGCGGCATCGTTATCGACGATGTAGCCCGCACCGTCAAGGCCGACGGCGTGCCTGTGGAGCTCACCTTTAAGGAATACGCGCTGCTGCATCTGTTTTTGGAGCATCCCGATCAGGTGTTGGCCCGCGAGCGCATCATGAAAGAAGTCTGGGACACCGATGACCTGCTGGAATCCCGCACCATCGATATGCACGTGCGCACCCTGCGCCAAAAGCTGGGCGCTGCGGGCGAGGCCATCCGCACCGTGCGCAAGGTGGGCTACAAGCTGAGCACGGAGGGCACCGATGAGTGACGAACAGCAAAAAGAAAAGCGCCCCCTGAGCATGACCCGCCGCTACCGCCGCGGGCTGGTCATCGTGGGCCTGCTGTGCATGATGGTTACGCTGGCAATCGCCACCGTGCTGTTCCAGCGCAGCTACACCGTGCGGGTGGATAAGTACCTGAGCCAGATCTGCGACAGCGTGGCCGCCGGATACAAAGCCCAGCCCACCCATGATGCCGTGACCCTGGCCAACCTGCTGCCCGAGAGCGACACCTCCCTGCGCTTTAGCTTAATTGATGGCGGCGGCACTGTGCTGTATGACAGCGAGGCCGCCGCGGGCGTGGTCTATGACAAGGACGGCAAGGTCTACGCCGTGGATGCCCCCGACCTGCCCAGCCATGCCGACCGCCCGGAGTTCATCGCGGCTATGGCCGACGGCAGCGCCAGCGCGACCCGCGAAAGCCAGACCATGCAGGAGGAGACCCACTACTACGCCCGCCGCATCGTCACCCCGGAAGGCACCCAAGTGCTGCGTGTGGGCGAGGACGTGGCCAATATCTGGGGCCTGAGCGCCGACACCCTGCCGCTGCTCTGCGGTGCGGTGGTGGTCATCCTGCTGGCCACGGCGGTGCTGGCCTGGTGGCTGACCCGCCGCCTGGTGCAGCCCATCAACCATCTGGCTGAAAGCCTGGATACCATCGAGGCGGACGTTCCCTATGAAGAACTGATCCCCCTCGCGCGCACCATCCAGACCGACCGTAAACTGCGGGAGGATAACGAGACGATGCGCCGGGAGTTTACCGCCAACGTCAGCCACGAGCTGAAGACTCCGCTGACCAGCATTTCCGGCTACGCCGAGCTGATCGAGACCGGCATGGCCAAGCCCGCCGATGTGCCCACCTTTGCGGCGCGCATCCATAAAGAGGCGCAGCGCATGATCGCGCTGGTCAGCGATATTTTGCAGCTGAGCGAGCTGGACAGCACCCAAGCCAGCCAAAGCCGGGAAAAACCGGCGGAGATGGCGCCGGTGGACCTGGCCGCACTTCTCAAGGAGACTGCCCAGAACATGACGGTCAACGCCCGCAAGGCCTACGTGACGCTGCAATACAGCGCCCAGCCCGCCACCGTGCAGGGCAGCAAGGACCTGCTGGCTGAGCTGGCCACCAACCTGTGCGACAATGCCATCCGCTACAACCAGCCCGGCGGCCATGTGGAGCTGCGCTGCGGCACCGGCCCCGACGGCCCCTGGCTGCAGGTAGAGGATAACGGCATCGGCATCCCCCAGGACAGCCAGGCCCGCGTGTTTGAGCGGTTCTACCGCGTGGACAAAAGCCGCAGCAAGGCCACCGGCGGCACCGGCCTGGGGCTGGCCATCGTCAAGCATATCGCCCTGCTGCACCACGCCCGCATCGACCTGCAAAGCCAGGTCGGCAGCGGCACCACCATCAAGGTGACGTTCCCGAAGGCATAATAACAATAAAAAAGGCTCCTCCCGGCAATGCGCGGGGAGGGGCCTTTTGCGGTGATACGCTTAGAACCGGTACGGCGGGTTGCCGGAGAAGTCGGCAATCAGGCCGTGGGCGTTTTCGAGAATTTTGTCGTTATTTGTTGATTTTGTTCTGTAGAGGAATAGTCTTTGTGACATTTTATCGTTGTTATGAAAAAATACGCACATCATTCAATTTCCGATGTTCACACTACGGGCAAGGCGGATATATTTTGTCACAAAATAATAAAAGCACAGACTCCGAGTCGTTAGCCTCAAAGGTCTGCGCTTTTATTATTTATAGTGGTTTTCCCTATACGGTGCGGACGCGGAAAAGTCAAAACAAAAAAAGTGCGCCGCAGAGCGTTTCCACTCTGCGGCGCACTTTATATCAGGTCAGGTCCGCTGACGAAGGAACTGTTACTGGATCTCGATCAGCGTGGTGGGCTTTTCGGGGATCTGCTTGTCAGCCTTGGGCAGCTTCAGCTCCAGGATGCCGTTCTCGAACTTGGCGGCAACATCGGTGGGCTTCAGGTTCTCGCCTACATAGAAGCTGCGGGCACAGCTGCCGGTGCAGCGCTCCTGGCGGATGTAGCGGCCCTCGTTGTCCTTCTCGTCCAGATCCTCACTGCGGTTGGCGGTGATGGTCAGGTAGCCGTTCTGCAGGTCCAGCTTGACGTCCTCTTTCTTGAAGCCGGGCAGATCAACAAAGACATCGTAGCCATCCTTCGTCTCGCGCACATCGGTCTTCATCACATTAGCGCTGCGTTTGCCAAACATGTGGCGGGGCTGCATGCTGTGCATAGCGCGGTCGAAGTCGCGCTCCCAATTATCGTTAAACAGGTCATCCATTAAATCATCATTGAACATATACGGAACCATCATCATAAGTCATTCCTCCAATTCTCATCGGCCGCCTATTGTATAAGCGGTGGACTTTTGCGATTCTGGTTTTTCTTTTTTGTTCTTGGGGGTTCTTTTCCCTTCGAACACCCTCAGTATAGCACAGAAATTAGCACTGTCAAGCGTAGAGTGCTAATGTTTACAACCTATGCAATGTTTGTTCACAAAATATGCGATTCTGGCCAGAAATTGCCCATTTTCGGCAACAAATGCTGAAGTGTACTAAAAATTTAACGAATTTTTTATTGCTTTTGCGGCGGAAATCTGTATAATAAGAACTAAGGTGAGGAAGTAGCGGGCTGGGCTCCTCATACCGCGAAAAGTGGTGTGCGCACCACTTGGATCACAGCCCAAAACAGACTGATAGAGAAAGAGGTATCTGCATCATGGCAAAGCTGGATTTGACCAAGTATGGCATTACCGGCACGACTGAGATCGTGCACAACCCCTCTTACGAAATGCTGTTCGAGGAGGAGACCAAGCCTGAGCTGACTGGTTACGAAAAGGGCCATGTCAGCGAGCTGGGCGCTGTCAATGTTATGACCGGCGTTTACACCGGCCGCTCCCCCAAGGATAAGTACATCGTCATGGACGAGAACTCCAAGGACACTGTCTGGTGGACCAGCGACGAGTACAAGAACGATAACCATCCCATGAGCGAGTCCACTTGGGCTACCGTTAAGGATATCGCCAAGAAAGAGCTGTGCAACAAGCGCCTGTTTGTTGTTGATGCTTTCTGCGGCGCCAACAAGGATACCCGCATGGCTATCCGCTTCATCGTGGAAGTGGCCTGGCAGGCACACTTTGTTACCAACATGTTCATCAAGCCCACCGCCGAGGAACTGGAAAACTTTGAGCCTGACTTCGTTGTTTACAACGCTTCCAAGGCTAAGGTTGAGAACTACAAGGAACTGGGCCTGAACAGCGAGACCTGCGTTGCCTTCAACATCACCAGCCATGAGCAGGTCATCATCAACACCTGGTACGGCGGCGAGATGAAGAAGGGCATGTTCTCCATGATGAACTACTTCCTGCCGCTGAAGGGCATGGCTTCCATGCACTGCTCTGCCAACACCGACCTGAACGGCGAGAACACCGCTATCTTCTTCGGTCTGTCCGGCACCGGCAAGACCACCCTGTCCACCGACCCGAAGCGTCTGCTGATCGGCGATGACGAGCACGGCTGGGACGACAACGGCGTCTTCAACTTCGAGGGCGGCTGCTACGCTAAGGTCATCAACCTGGATAAGGACTCCGAGCCTGACATCTACAACGCCATCAAGCGCAACGCTCTGCTGGAGAATGTCACCCTGGATGCCGAGGGCCACATCGATTTCGCCGACAAGAGCGTTACCGAGAACACCCGTGTTTCCTACCCCATCAACCACATCAAGAACATCGTTCGCCCGATCTCTTCTGCACCTGCAGCCAAGAATGTCATCTTCCTGTCTGCTGATGCTTTCGGCGTTCTGCCCCCGGTCAGCATCCTGACCCCCGAGCAGACCCAGTACTACTTCCTGTCTGGCTTCACCGCCAAGCTGGCCGGCACCGAGCGCGGCATCACCGAGCCCACCCCGACCTTCTCCGCCTGCTTCGGTCAGGCCTTCCTGGAGCTGCATCCCACCAAGTACGCTGAGGAACTGGTCAAGAAGATGCAGAAGTCCGGCGCCAAGGCTTACCTGGTCAACACCGGCTGGAACGGCACCGGCAAGCGCATCTCCATCAAGGATACCCGCGGCATCATCGACGCGATCCTGAGCGGCGCTATCAACGAGGCCCCCACCAAGAAGATCCCGCACTTCGACTTCGAGGTTCCCACCTCTCTGCCCGGCGTTGATCCCGCCATCCTGGACCCCCGCGACACCTACAAAGATGCCGCTGAGTGGGAGACCAAGGCTGTCGATTTGGCCAGCCGCTTCATCAAGAACTTCGCCAAGTACGAAGGCAACGAGCACGGCAAGGCCCTGGTCGCCGCCGGCCCGAAGCTGTAATGTAAGCGTAGCTGCTTAGTTAATAAGTACAACACCCCCGCACGATTACTCGTGCGGGGGTGTTTTGTATAAAAGGCTCCCCTTGAGAGGAGCCTTTAGCGTGTTGCCGCCGCCACCATCTCCAACTCCTCCAAATAAATGCAGTTGGGGATGGTGTTATTCTTCACGGCTTCGATTGCCTCTTCCAGCCCGAACCACCGCACGTAGTCGATCTCCTCTTTCTGCACGGTGAAATCCTCGGCGTTCTTGTCCAGCCACAGGCAGAATACCTTGCTGACCTGGTTATCTTTAAACAGCCTGCCGTGGAAAACGTCCTCAAAGGTAAAGTGCCGCACGCCGCACTCCTGCAAAGCATCGGCGGGCAGGGTCACGCCAAGCTCCTCCCGCAGTTCCCGCAGGGCCGACTCCACAAAATCGCACCCGGCGGGAATGTGCCCGGCCGAGGAAATGTCGTAGCAGCCTGGGAAGGAATCCTTCGCCTGGCAGCGCATTTGCAGCAGCACTTCCACGCGGCCCGCATGCCGCCGCAAGATCCACACGTGGGAGGTGCGGTGCCGGATGCCCTCGGCATGGGCCACGGCGCGGGGTACGGTCTGCCCGGTGGGGCGGCCCTGCTCGTCCACAATATCCAAAATTTCCGCCATAATGGGGCGCTTCCTCTCTTTTGCAAACTTCCCCCAGTATAGCACCGGGAGCGGCAGAGTGTCAATTCCCCAAGGTATTCCCAGTTGACAGGTATGATATAATAAAAGCAGCAAAATCAAGAGAGGTGTTTTCTATGCGCAAAAATTTTGGTGCGAAGGCGTTCAGCTATCCCCAGCCCGTTTTCATCATTGCAACGTACAATGATGACGGCTCTGCCGATGCCATGAATGCGGCCTGGGGCGGTATCAGCGATACCACCGAACTGTCCGTTTGCCTGAGCGAGGGCCACAAGACGGTCAAGAACCTGCTGCGTACCGGCGCGTTTACCGTCAGCATGGGTGACGCCAAGCATGTAGCCGCCTGCGATTATGTGGGCATTGCCTCCGGCAACAACATCAGGGATAAGCTGGCCAAGGCGGGATTCACCGTCAGCAAGAGCGAGAGCGTGGATGCCCCTGTCATCAACGAGCTGGCCGTCTGCATGGAATGTACGGTCAAGAGCTACGACCCCGAGACAGGCCTCCTGGTGGGCGAGATCGTCAACGTCAGCGTGGACGAATCCGCCATGACGGACGGCAAGGTAGACGTGGCCAAAGTTGCTCCCATCACCTTTGACCCCTTCAACAACGCCTACCACGTTTTGGGCGAGAAGGTCGGCAACGCCTTCTCCGACGGCATGGCCCTGCGGTAAAAACAGCGATAGTACAAGTAAAAGAGGTCTGCCCCATGCAAAGGGCAGGCCTCTTTTTGCGTTTAAAAATTACAGCACACTGCGCAAAAACTCCGCCAGACAATTGGCCGCAGCGCGGTGGGCGGCGGCACCGGGGTGCTGTCGGGCACCGATGGTATCGCCCCTTGCCTCGGGCAATTCCAGCAGATACACCCGCTCATCACCGCTGACGGTGCGGTATTGGTCCAGCCCGTCCCGCAGCAGCGGCAGCAGACCGCTGCCCAGCATGCCGTAAGCCCACACGATGACAGCGTGGGGGTTGTGCTTGCGTACCAACGCCAAAAAGTTTCGCACAGCCGCCGCCAGCCGGGCAGCATCGGCAGGGGCAAAGCTGCCGTCATCGGCCAGGGTTTGCTTAAAGCTGCGGCCGGTCTCCGGGTCCACCCAGGGCGGATTGTGGAAGGCGTTCCAGTCGTTGGTGCCCAGGTTGAGGATGACCGCATCGGCGGGCCAGGCGGCAAAATCGTAGGGCTGCTGCGCCCCCAGCGCGGCGTTGCGCTCCCCCGCTGCCAGGCCACACACCTGGGTATAGCAGGGGGCCAGTGTGCAGCGGGGGTCGTTGTCCCAGCCGGAGACCAGCCCCCAGCCGCTGGCCGATACTACGCGGTACTCGGCACCCAGGGCGTCGGCCGTCATGCGGCCGTAGTGGTTCTCGGCCGAGAAAAAGGTGCTGATCCAATCGGTCTCGCACACCGCGCCGATAGCCCCCTCGCCACTGGTGATGCTGTCGCCGATGAATTCCAGCCGGCAGCGCGGCGCTGGCAGGGGCAGAAACTCGCCGCCCGCATGGCAGATAGCGGTAACTTGCAGCAGGTGGGCCGGGTCCTCAGACATCGCCTGCACGTCCTTCAGCAGCCGCACATGCTTGGCCCGCCCCGGTGCGGCCCCGCGGAATATGCACATCCGGCTGGTTCCGGGGTTCACCGCAAAGCGGCTGATCCACGCGCCGTCCAGCTCCACGCTGACCCAGGGTTCCATGGTGTCGTAGTCGGCATTTAGCTCTACCCAAAGCTCGCTGCCGGTAAACAGCAGCTCAATACCCGACCCGGTCCAGAACAGCGTCAGCGGGTCCGTTCCGGCACAGCGCCCCAGCATCCGCACCTGCGGCAGGGTGGACAGCGGGGATATGGTAAGGTTTTGCATGGTAGCTCCTTTCAATCGTTAACATCCCAATTTGTAGCGGCGATTACATCAGTGGGCTGAACAATCTAAACACGCACTGCACACCGCGCAGGGCCAGACTGCGCTGGCCGCTGTACTGGGACGTTACGTTCTCGCACTGGGGGAACAACGCCTCAAAATCTTCCCGCACATCCTGTACGGCCTGGCAACCGCAGAACCAGCAGCCATTCTCAAAATGCAGGTACAAACTGCGGTAATCCAGGTTGATGGTGCCCACTGCAGCGGCCTTGTCGTCGGCCACAAACTGCTTGGCGTGGATGAAACCGGGCGTGTACTCGTAGATTTGCACGCCGCCCGCGGCCAGCCGCGCATAGTAGCTGCGGGTGACCGAAAAGATCAGCTTTTTATCCGGGATGCCCGGCGTGATGATCCGCACATCCACGCCCCGCTGGGCCGCCAGCACCAGCGCCCGCTGCATCTCGTCGCTCAAGATCAGGTAGGGCGTGGTGATGTATACATACCGCTGGGCGCTGTTGATAAAGTTGAGGTAGACATCCTCGCCCACCCGCTTGTCGTCCAGCGGGTTGTCGGCGTAGGGCAGCACAGTGGCAGCCTCCCGGGCGGTGTAGCGGATGGCAGGCAGATAGGGCTCGATGGCCGGCATTTCTTTCTGCGTCGTACCCCACATCTCCAAAAAAATCAGCGTCAAATTGCGCACGGCGTCGCCCTCCAGCCGCACGCCGGAGTCCTTCCACCGGCCATAGGGGTGGGTCAGGTTGAAGTATTCGTCCGCCAGATTGTAGCCGCCGGTGTAGCCGACCTGCCCGTCAATGACAGTGATCTTGCGGTGGTCGCGGTTGTTCATAAAGACGTTCAGCACCGGCACGATGGGGTTGAATACCCGGCACTGGATGCCCCGCTGCTGCAGCTTTTTGGCAAAGGCGGTGTCCACAAACCCGATGCTGCCCATGTCGTCGTAAAAAACGCGCACCTCCACCCCGGCGGCGGCCCGCTCGGCCAAAATATCCTCAATGCCCTGCCAGGCGATGGAATCCTCGATGGCGTGGTACTCCATAAAAATAAAGTGCTGGGCTTTGCGCAGGTCGGTCTTCTGGGCCTCCAGCGCGGCGTTGGTGTCACCGTAGTAGGTCACATCGGTGTTGCGGCAGGCGGGATAGTGAGCCTGGGTCTGCAGGTAGTGGATCTGGTTTTGCAGGGCCGGGTCCTGGGGCATGGCGGCGCGGTTCAGCGGCGTGGCATAGTGGGGCTGCAGCTCCGTATCGGTGCGGGTGAACCGCCCGCGCATAATGTTGACCGCCCCGCTGCGCCCGAACAAAAGATACAGGCAGACGCCAAAGATGGGAAAGGTCAGAATGACGATGATCCACGAAAGTTTGGTGGCGCTGTTGGTGTGGCGGCCGTAGATGCGCAGCGCCAGCAGAAACGCCAGCACGCTGATGGCCAGCTGCACCCAGGCGTAGTAGCGGGTCAGCTTCAGGGCGGCCCACACGATCCACAGCACTTGCAGCAGCACGCCCAGCGCAGCAATGCCCACGCGGCTCACCCCGTTGGGGACGGCCTCGCGCTTTTCTTCGGTCTGGTTTAAGGGATTCATGGCAAATCATCCTTTTTGTAGCTGTAAAATAATACCAGTGTAGCACAAAATTGTGTCTTTTTCTATTGCAAATTGTCGCTTTTTCCGCAGGAACGTCGAATAGTTGGACGTTTTCACATTTTTACACAAAAAAGTCCGTGACAAGGGGATAGTGGCTGTGCTATAATTAAACCAATAGTTACAAAACGGAAACAAAACGCGCTGGAGGTGCTTTGCCACGCAGTTCATGAAAAGAAACGGGCTTCGCCAACTGGTATTGGCGGGGCTGGTGTTGTGTCTGCTGTTTTTGACCGCACCGCATACTTTTGCCGAGGATTATAACACCGTGCTGGACCACCTGGGCCGTCTGCAGGCCCTGGCCAATTCCTACGTAGAGACCGAGGATTCGTCCGCCGACCCCATTGTGCTGACCCTCTCTTACACCCGCACGGGCGACTACAATACCCAGATGTGGCAGTTGACCGCCGGTGTGCGGGATGCCGCCTTTGAAAATTACGTCAACACCAACGACAGTGATCTGCAGTCTCTGCAAGGCATGAGCACCGTCACCCTGCCCGGCGGGCAGAATATCGATTTCGGCCACCTGCTGGCCTCGATGAACCTGGTGTACAACGGCATCCCCATCGCGGGCAGCTGGGGCGGCGACTGCATGCAGCTGGCCAAGGCTTATTACGGCCAGGCCAGCGATGAGGCCGGCTACGCTGATGTGATGCGTGCTACCTTTGCCAAAGACGATGACGGCTCGGTCAGTGTCTATGGCGACCAGGACCTGCGGGCGGACATTGACTCCATCAACGTGGGCGCCGAGCTGACCAAGGACACCGACATCGCCACGGCCCTGCGGGATTACTACCAGAATCTAAGCGCCAATGTGGTGGATTACGCCCGCGCCAAGCAGTTCATTATACTCAACTTCGGCACGGTGGATACCTCGGCCGACAACTTCGGCGACGTCATCTACGAGACCATGCTGGAGGATTCCGGCATGCAGCTGCTTTTGTACATGAACGGCATGTGGACCACCAGCGGTTGGACTGTGAACAATGAGTACGCCCCTGCCCTGCACGGCGCGGCGGACCTGCTGGCCGAGTGGCTGGCCAACGCCGTGAACAATGAGAAGATCAAGAGCGAAACCAACGACCGCCTGGTAGCCATGGGCGGCGAAGCCCTGGCCGAAGCTCTGGCTGCCCTGGGTGACAGCGATGCCGCCAGCGAGGCCTTGGCCGCTGCCCAGAACGCCGCAGACAGCGCCAGTTCGACGGCTTCGACAACGGAATCTGTCATTTCTGATGCCACGCAGACCTTGCAGCAGAAGTTTAATGTAAAGATCTTCCAGTTGGTACTGCTGATCGTGGCTGCTGCGGCCATCTTTATGCTGATCTTGAGCTGCGCCATGTTTGCCAACCACCACAGCAAACGCAAAAAGGAATTTGAGAAAAAGCAGCGCGCCGCCCGCAAAGCCGCCGCCCGGAAACGGAAAGCCGCGAAGCAGAGGCGGGAGCGGGAAGAGTAAAGCCATATAAACTGTAAATGGTTTCTCCTTGCGGGGAGTTGTCACCGAAGGTGACCGAGGAGTACCCCACGTGCCGTCCGGTGCCCCCCCTCAAAGGCCGAAGAAAAAAATCCCTCTGTACCACTTTTTGCATTGGTGGTATAGAGGGATTTGCTTGTTTAACTAAGTGACAATGAGCTTCGGCTGCGCTTTTTTGCATTGTGCGGGCAGATGCGAACATCCACCCGCACAAATACCGTCATCTCGTCACTGTAGGGGCCGATGCTTGCATCGGCCTGCAATCCGCCGCTCCCCATACAGCATCAGCAAGCCGATCCCCACGCCCAGTACCGCACCGCCCAGGACATCACTGGGAAAATGCACGTACAGGTACAGGCGGGAGAACGCGATGAGCACTGCCAGCGGGATGGCCGCCCAGCCAAACCGCCGGTCCGCCGCCGTCAGGATGGTGGCACCGATGGCCCCGGCCATCGTATGACCGGATGGGAAAGAGTAGTCGCTGGGGCGGGCGATCAGCAATGGTACGCTCTCGTCCAGCCAGCAGGGGCGCGGCCGGGCGAAGAGATTTTTCAGCGTCAGATTGCCCAGCAGCAACGCCGCCGCCAGCCCTACCAGCAGCATGACGCCGTACCTGCGGTACTTTTTGGTGCAAAGCAGCACTATGGCCGCCACTACCCAAACGATGCCGCTGTTGCCCAGCGCCGTAATTCTCGGCATCCAAAAATCCAGCAGCGGGCAGGTGGTCAACACCCGCAGGCCGTGCAGGATGATCCAATCCAGGTTCATGCCTATTTTTCTCCTTTCACAATGGGTACGCCAGGTTGTTCTTTACGTTCCATCATCATTCTTGCACCTTCCAGCGCCAGCAGCACGGTAGCGCCCAACACAAAGCCGACAGGCTGGGAGGTCGCCATACTCAGCGCGGGGCGCGGCGTGGCCAAACTTGCGGGGCCGTTGGCGATGGCGTACAGTGAGCCAAGCATCAGGCCCAAGATCAGCCAAATCATCTGGCTACGGTACTTTTGCAGCGCGGCGCGGATAGCACTGATGGATATAGCCACGCCCGCCAGCACGCCAAAGCCCGGCGTAGGCGCGCAACAGGGTCAGCCCCACCACGACACCAGCGCCCAGCAGCAGAAAGACGGCGCTGCGCAGGTTTTTCAGCGCTTCGCGCTCTGCCGCCACCACAAAGGGGATGGAGCAGACCGTCAGGCCAAGGAACAGCGAGCTCATAAAATGCAGATCCTGCATGGTCAGCCCCAGACGCGGCAGGTAGATGGTCTCCAGCAGCAGGACCAGCACCCCCAGCCCTACGGCCAGCAGCACCCCAGCCACCGCCACCGCCACCGGCACCACCAGCATAATAAGATTCGAGCGTTTGAGCCGTTCCTGGATCATCATAACCGTCCCCACTTTCTTAGTTTAGATTGTACCACAAAGCGCGGGCGCAAAGTTAAACAAAAATTAAAAAGCCCGCATCGTTTTTGAACTGCACCCCATTTGTTAGACAGTATGGTATACTATCTAATAAGTGGGGTG
>ERZ772893.2134-NODE-2134-length-16793-cov-3.555801_pt1 | contig 16793 bp, 13 predicted proteins | sample MGYA00511482_ERZ772893 | MGnify/ENA primary metagenome ERZ772893 (study PRJEB29015, sample SAMEA2737687) | human gut metagenome | biome: human gut; feature: human-associated habitat; material: faeces | place: China | collected 2012 ... | reverse complement strand
TGTGACTTTTATTCGTAACGAGGTGAGAAACACATCTATTCACTATAAAAATGAGCTTTTCGTTACGAATCTGGATACGAATTTTTGGATGATAATGATCGTAATAAAAAAGTTCACAGAACTTTTTCAATCGCATTTATGCGATTGAAAGTCACATCTTATTGAACATTAGCAGTTCAATAAGCGTGAATGGAGGGATTTACCATGAATGCAGAAAAAGGACATTCGCAATCCGCTGACAATAGTCAGCTACTTGCTCATAAAAGCAGCCCGCAGGGCGGACATGCTTTTAAATTAAAAGCCCCATATAAGCCAACCGGAGACCAGCCACAGGCGATTGCAGAGCTTGTGAAAGGGTTCAAGGAAGGCAATCAATGCCAGACTTTACTAGGGGTTACGGGTTCTGGAAAGACTTTTACGATGGCAAATGTGATTCAGCAATTACAGAAGCCGACACTTGTCATCGCTCATAATAAGACGTTAGCGGCTCAGTTATACGGAGAGTTCAAGGAGATGTTCCCCGATAACGCAGTGGAATATTTTGTCTCCTACTACGACTATTATCAGCCGGAAGCATATGTTCCATCTTCAGACACATATATTGCCAAGGATTCGTCCATCAATGACGAGATTGATAAGCTTCGACTCTCCGCAACTATGTCACTGATGGAGCGAAGAGATGTGATCATTGTTGCAAGTGTATCTTGTATCTATGGGCTGGGTAACCCGGTAGATTACCAGAACATGGTAGTTTCTTTGCGTCCTGGTATGATAAAAGATCGTGATGAAGTAATGGCAAAGCTGATTGAGATCCAGTATGATCGTAATGATATGGATTTCCACCGTGGTACATTTCGTGTGCGTGGAGATGTTTTGGAAATTATTCCTGCTTATGAGAGTGACACAGCGATTCGTGTGGAATTCTTTGGAGACGAGATAGACAGGATCTCAGAGATTGATATTTTGACAGGAGAAGTGAAGGACGAACTGAAGCATGTAGCAATCTTTCCGGCATCTCATTATGTTGTTGACCGTGAGAATATCAAGCGTGCGGTGGCAGATATCGAGGAAGAACTGGAAGAACGTGTCAAAGAGTTTAAGAGAAATGACAAACTTCTAGAAGCGCAGCGAATTGCAGAGCGAACGAATTTTGATATTGAGATGCTTAAGGAGACTGGATTTTGTTCCGGAATTGAGAATTATTCCAGACATTTGGCAGGGCTTCGACCGGGACAGGCTCCGTATACATTGATCGATTATTTCCCGGATGATTTTATTATGATGATTGATGAGTCACATAAGACAATCCCGCAGATTGGTGGAATGTATCACGGAGACCAGTCGAGAAAGCAGACATTGGTAGATTATGGGTTCCGTCTCCCATCTGCGAAGGACAACCGACCGCTTAATTTTGATGAGTTTGAAAGTAAGATTAATCAGGTGATGTTTGTATCTGCAACACCGGGAGAGTATGAGAAGGATCATGAGCTTCTTCGTGCAGAACAGGTAATCCGCCCGACAGGACTTCTGGATCCGGAAGTTGAGGTGCGACCGGTAGAAGGACAGATTGATGATCTGATCGGTGAAGTGAACAAAGAGATCAGTAAGAAGAATAAAGTTCTTGTCACAACGCTGACAAAGCGTATGGCAGAAGATTTGACAGATTATATGCGTGAAGTAGGAATCCGTGTAAAATATCTTCACTCGGATATTGATACGCTTGAGCGTACAGAGATTATTCGAGATATGCGTCTGGATGTGTTTGATGTGTTGGTTGGAATCAACCTCTTGAGAGAAGGACTTGATATTCCGGAGATTACTCTTGTTGCAATTCTTGATGCGGATAAAGAAGGATTCCTTCGTTCTGAGACTTCGTTGATTCAGACAATCGGTCGTGCAGCGCGTAATGCAGAAGGACATGTAATCATGTATGCAGATAAGATTACAGATTCTATGCAGTTGGCGATTGATGAGACACAGCGTCGTCGTGAGATTCAGATGAGATACAATGAAGAGCATGGAATTACGCCGAAGACAATTCAGAAGTCGGTGCGTGATCTGATCAGTATCTCTAAAAAGGTTGCGGCAGAAGAGATGCGGCTTGAAAAAGATCCGGAGTCCATGAGCCAGAAAGAACTGGAGAAACTGATCGCGGATCTGACGAAACAGATGAAGAAGGCAGCAGCGGAATTGAACTTTGAGGCAGCGGCAGAGCTTCGTGATAAGCTTGTTGAATTAAAAAAGATGCTCAATGATATGGAATAGGAGATTACAAAATGGGTAAGAAAATGGACGCCAGACAGTACATTAAGATACGAGGCGCGAATGAAAATAACCTGAAGAATATAGATGTAGATATCCCAAGAAATGAACTGGTTGTTTTGACGGGACTTAGCGGTTCTGGAAAATCTTCCCTTGCATTTGATACAATTTATGCAGAGGGTCAGAGACGTTATATGGAATCACTGTCTTCCTATGCAAGACAGTTTCTTGGTCAGATGGAGAAACCGGATGTAGAAAGTATCGAAGGGCTTTCACCTGCAATTTCTATCGATCAGAAATCAACGAACCACAATCCACGTTCCACAGTTGGAACTGTTACGGAGATTTATGATTATTTTCGATTATTATATGCGAGAGTTGGAATTCCTCATTGCCCGAAATGTGGTCGTGAGATTGCAAAACAGTCGGTAGATCAGATGGTGGATCAGATCATGGCGCTTCCGGAGAGAACGAAGATACAGCTTTTGGCACCTGTTGTACGTGGAAGAAAAGGAACACATGCAAAGCTTTTCGAACGTGCAAAAAAGAGTGGATATGTTCGTGTTCGTGTGGATGGCAATATGTATGAGCTTTCAGAAGAAATTACATTAGATAAGAATATCAAGCATAATATTGAGATTATTGTAGATCGTCTTGTGATAAAACCTGGAATTGAAAAACGACTGACAGATTCTGTCGAAAATGTACTTGAGCTCGCAGAAGGTCTGCTCGTTGTTGACGTGATCGATGGAGAATCTCTGAATTTCAGCCAAAGCTTTTCATGTCCTGTCTGCGAAATCAGTATCGATGAGATTGAGCCTCGCAGTTTTTCCTTTAATAATCCGTTTGGTGCATGTCCTGAGTGTTTTGGACTTGGATATAAGATGGAGTTTTCAGAAGAATTGATGATCCCGGATCCGTCTCTGTCAATCAGCCAAGGCGCGATTGCAGTCTTGGGATGGCAGTCATGTACAGACAAGAACAGCTTTACGCGTGCAATTTTGGATGCGCTGTGTAAAGAATATCATTTTGATCTCGACACACCTTTCGAGGATTACCCGAAGGAGATTCATGATATCCTGATCTATGGAACAGGTGGGAAAGAAGTAAAGGTTTATTATAAAGGTCAGAGAGGCGAAGGGATTTATCCAGTTGCATTTGAAGGATTGATCAAGAATGTGGAACGTCGTTACCGTGAGACAGGTTCTCAGACGATGAAAGCAGAATATGAGACATTTATGAATATTACACCATGCTCAGCCTGTAAAGGACAGCGCTTGAAGCCGGGGGCTTTAGCTGTAACAGTTGGAGATAAGAATATTTCAGAAGTGACAACACTTTCTATAGAACGGCTTCAGAAATTTTTAGATGAACTTCAATTGACAGAGACACAGCAGTTGATCGGGAATCAGATTCTGAAAGAGATCAAAGCAAGAATCAGGTTTTTGATGGATGTCGGTCTGGATTATCTGACGCTTGCACGTGCGACAGGAACTCTTTCTGGTGGAGAAGCACAGAGAATTCGACTTGCAACACAGATTGGATCAGGTCTGGTCGGAGTTGCATATATTCTGGATGAGCCGAGTATCGGACTTCATCAAAGAGATAATGATAAACTTCTTGCGACGCTGAAACATCTGCGTGATCTTGGAAATTCATTGATTGTAGTAGAACATGATGAAGATACGATGCTGGCAGCGGATTATATAGTAGATATCGGTCCGGGGGCAGGAGAACATGGCGGTCAGGTTGTTGCTGTGGGAAATACACAGGAAATTATGAAAAATCCAAATTCTGTCACTGGAGCGTATTTGAGTGGAAAAATCAGGATTCCGGTTCCGACAGAAAGAAAGAAGCCGACAGGTTATCTGAAAGTAGTCGGTGCACAAGAGAATAATCTCAAGAACATTGATGTAAAATTCCCTTTGGGAGTTATGACTTGTGTAACAGGAGTGTCTGGATCGGGGAAAAGTTCTCTTGTGAATCAGATTTTATATAAAAGACTTGCAAGAGACTTGAACCGGGCAAGAACAATCCCTGGAAAACATAAGAGAATAGAAGGGCTAGAGCAGGTTGACAAAGTGATTAATATCGACCAGTCACCAATCGGAAGGACGCCACGGTCAAATCCTGCCACTTATACAGGCGTGTTTGATTTGATCCGAGATTTGTTTGCAGGAACACCGGATGCAAAAGCGCGTGGATATAAGAAAGGACGGTTTAGCTTTAATGTTAAGGGGGGACGTTGCGAAGCATGTGCAGGAGACGGAATCCTGAAAATCGAGATGCATTTTCTTCCGGATGTTTATGTTCCATGTGAGGTCTGTGGCGGAAAGCGTTACAATCGTGAGACGCTGGAAGTACGCTATAAAGGGAAAAATATTTATGATGTATTGAATATGACAGTGGAAGAAGCGGTAGATTTCTTCGAAAACGTGCCAAGTATTCGAAGAAAGATGGAGACGTTGAGAGATGTCGGATTGTCGTATATTCGTTTGGGACAGCCTTCTACAGAGCTTTCAGGTGGCGAGGCACAGAGAATTAAACTTGCGACAGAACTTAGCAAACGCAGTACCGGAAAAACGGTATATATTCTGGATGAACCTACGACAGGACTTCATTTTGCAGACGTGCATAAATTAACAGAGATTCTCCGCAGACTTTCCGGTGATGGAAATACAGTAATTGTAATCGAACATAATCTGGATGTGATTAAGACGGCAGACTATATTATTGACATTGGACCAGAAGGAGGAGACCGCGGAGGAACTGTTGTGGCAAGTGGCACTCCGGAAGAGGTCGCAAAGAATCCAGATTCTTATACAGGAAAATATATTGCGTCTATATTGGAGAAATAAAGACGAAAAAAAGTCGAAAAAAGTCGTAAAATATATGCAAAAAATGCCTTTCTATTTTAAGCGAAGTCTATTATACTAAAGTATGCGGATGATAAAACATTACTGTTTTGGTTACATAATATTGACAACAGTAAATAGTGAAAAAAACAGTAACGATAAACCCCTTCAAGGGACAAAAGACACTTGATTGAGGAAAGAAAATGCTGGAATCAGTAACAGACAAAGTTGTTTATTTGCAGGAGCTTGCTGAGAACAGCAAAAGAGCGTTTTAGAAGGGAGATATAGAAATTATGATGTCAGTAGATCTTGGAATAGATTTGGGGACAGCCAGTGTACTGGTATATGTGAAAGGAAAAGGGGTTGTTCTGAAAGAACCATCAGTTGTCGCATTTGATCGTGATACGAATGTGATCAAGGCAATTGGTGAAGAAGCGCGTCTGATGCTTGGAAGAACACCGGGGAATATCATTGCGGTAAGACCACTCAGACAAGGAGTAATCTCTGATTATACCGTGACGGAGAAGATGATTAAGTATTTTGTTCAGAAAGCTCTGGGAAAACGTACATTTAAGAAGCCAAGAATCAGTATCTGTGTACCAAGTGGTGTTACAGAAGTAGAAAAAAAGGCAGTGGAAGAGGCTACATTTGCAGCCGGAGCAAGAGAAGTTCATCTGATTGAAGAACCTGTGGCAGCTGCAATAGGAGCAGGAATAGATATTTCAAAGCCTTGTGGAAATATGATTGTTGATATCGGTGGCGGTACAGCAGATATTGCAGTTATTTCGCTGGGTGGAACAGTTGTGAATACATCAATTAAGATAGCGGGTGATGATTTCGATGAAGCAATCGTACGCTATATGAGAAAGAAACACAATCTTCTGATCGGAGAAAGAACAGCAGAAGATATCAAGATTAAGATTGGAACGACTTATCCACTTGTAGAAGAAGAGAAGATGGAAGTCAGAGGGCGTAATCTGGTAACAGGGCTTCCGAAGACGGTTACGGTGACTTCGTCTGAGACAGAAGAAGCTTTAAGAGAATCTACAGGACAGATTGTAGAAGCTGTAATCGGAGTACTTGAGCAGACTCCGCCGGAGTTGTCGGCAGATATCCTTGATCGGGGAATTGTTCTTACCGGAGGAGGAGCACTTCTTCGCGGGTTGGAAGAATTGATCGAAGAGAGAACAGGAATTAACACGATGACAGCGGAGGATCCGATGAAAGTCGTTGCAATTGGTACCGGACAGTTTGTGGAATTTATGAGTGGAAGAAAAGAGTTTTAAGAGAAAGAATTCTGAAAAAGAATTTGAAGTGTCAGGTTCTTAGAGAAGAAGATTCAATTACAAGGGGTGTGTATAATAGGAACACACCCTTTTTCTGCATATAAATAGGAAAAGATACAAGAAGAGAGAGGAAAAAGTGTGGAAACAGTTACAGGGTATGTGAGTCATATTGTATATAGAAATTCTGATAATGGGTATACAGTATTTCATATTGAACATGACGATGGTGAAGTGACATGCGTGGGAAGTCTGAACTATATTAATGAAGGAGAACTTCTTGAAATTCAAGGAGAATATGTGAATCATAATGTTTACGGTAAGCAGTTGAAGATTTCTCATTATAAAGTAAAAGAGCCGGAGGATATTGTTTCTATTGAACGATATCTTGGCTCCGGAGCAGTGAAAGGTGTGGGTGCGGCACTGGCTGGCCGAATCGTGAAAAAGTTTAAAGAGGATACTTTCCGCATTATTGAAGAAGAGCCGGAAAGACTTGCGGAGATCAAAGGAATCAGTGAGAGAAAAGCACAGGAGATTGCATCTCAGCTTGAAGAAAAGAAAGATATGCGAAAAGCCATGATTTATCTGCAGAAATACGGTATTTCCACAAAGCTGGCAGCCAAGATTTATCAGTATTACGGAATGAAAGTGTATAAAGTGCTAGAAGAAAATCCGTATCAGCTTGCAGATAATATTGAAGGAATCGGATTTAAGACTGCGGATGAAATTGCATCCAAGATTGGCATACATACAGATTCAGATTATCGTATACGAAGTGGTTTGTTTTATACATTGCAACAGGCAGTAGGTGAGGGGCATGTGTATTTACCACAGAATATATTGCTTCGAAGGGCGAATGCACTTTTAGGAGTTGATCTTGAAGATATTGAGAAGTACATCATGGATCTGTGTATAGAGCGGAAAACAGTTATGAAAGAAGTGGATGAGGAAATTCGCATTTATCCAGCACATTATTATTACTTGGAATTGAATACTGCGAAAATGCTTAATGATCTTGATATTGACTGTCAGATGCCGGAAGACATGATGGAGAAACGTCTGAAAAGAGTAGAACAGAAAGAAAAGATAGAATTGGATCCAATGCAGCACAGAGCTGTTATAGAAGCTATTAAACATGGTTTGCTCATATTAACAGGAGGACCGGGTACAGGTAAGACGACAACGATCAATACGATGATTCAATTTTTTGAAAGCGAAGGAATGAGTATCCTTCTTGCAGCGCCAACAGGACGCGCGGCAAAGCGAATGACAGAGGCTACAGGATATGAAGCCCAGACGATTCACAGATTACTTGAAGTAAGTGGAAATCCTGAGGAAGAGAACAGTGTAGGTGGATTTTTGAGAAACAGAGAGAATCCACTTGAGACAGATGTTATCATTATAGATGAGATGTCCATGGTTGATCTGAATCTGATGCATGCGCTTTTATCAGCAGTTATTCCAGGAACAAGACTTATTCTTGTGGGAGATGTGGATCAGCTTCCGTCCGTGGGACCGGGAAGTGTGTTAAAAGATATCATACGTTCAGAAAAATTTCACGTAGTGACGCTTACAAAGATTTTTCGTCAGGCAGGAGAGAGTGATATTGTAGTAAATGCTCATAAGATCAATGCAGGAGAACCGGTTACAATTGATAATAAAAGCCGGGATTTCTTCTTCTTAAAACGCCAGGATGCGAATACGATCATTAGCGTCGTTATTACTTTAATACAGAAGAAATTACCCAGATATGTGCAGGCCGACCCAAATGAAATCCAGGTAATGACACCAACACGTAAGGGATTGCTGGGTGTAGAACGATTGAATGTGATTCTACAGCAATATCTGAATCCTTCAGATTCCCAAAAAACGGAGAAAGAAATTAATGGTAGATTGTTCCGTGAAGGTGACAAAGTAATGCAGATTAAAAATAATTATCAATTAGAGTGGGAAGTTTCTACCAGATTTGGATTAACAGTTGACAAAGGAATTGGAGTTTTTAACGGTGATATGGGAGTCATTGATGAAATCAATGAATATACAGAAACTGTTATCGTGGAATATGATGAGGGGAGAAAGGTAAAATATGGATATGATATGACAGATGAGTTAGAACTTGCCTATGCGATTACGGTTCATAAATCTCAGGGAAGCGAGTATCCGGCGGTCATTATCCCACTTCTTCCAGGACCAAAGTTACTATATAACAGGAATCTGCTTTATACAGCAGTGACGCGGGCAAAAAAATGTTTAACAATAGTAGGGAGTGAACTAACATTTCAGGAAATGATCGAAAACAAAAGCGAACAGGGAAGATTTACAAGCTTAGACGAGCGAATCAAAGAATTTTAGAAAAAATGTATCCAAAAAGATGCCCGTTTTGTCAGGAAATCAGCTCAAAAGGTATTTGTGATGACTGTAGAAAACAGGTTGTTAAGGTGGGAGAAATAAAATGTATCCATTGTGGAAAGCCATTGGAGGGGGAAACGAAAGAGTATTGCAGGGATTGTGAAAGAAGAAAAAGTAATTATGAACAAGGACGCAGCCTCTGGGTTCACATTCCGCCGGTTTCAAATTCAGTATATCGGTTGAAATATCACAACAAGCGATATTATGCGGAAATCTTTGGGAAAGAGCTGGCAGATGAGTTTGAATTTCAGATTCGAAGATGGGGGATCCAGGCAATTATTCCAATTCCATTACATAGATCGAAAATGAGAAAACGAGGATATAATCAGGCAGAACTTTTAGCAAAGCAGTTATCAGAATGTATGGGAATTCCTATGGAAAAAGATGTTTTATATCGGATTAAGAAAACCCGGCCTTTAAAGGAAATGAACGGGGAGCAGAGACACAGAAATCTGAAGGGGGCATTTGCGGTTTCAAAATCGTGGAATCCACGCCAGAACATTCTACTAATTGATGATATTTACACAACCGGAAGTACAATAGAACGTGCTGCAGGAATCCTGAAAAAAGCAGGTGTTGAAAATGTCTACTTTTTGACTCTAAGCATTGGACAAGGCATCTGAACATATGGTATACTTAGGAGAGAAATCTGGAAAGGTGAATGTCGGATATGTTAGATAAAGACAGGATTCGTTTAATGACAAAAATGTCGATATATGAGAAGAATCACAGAGATGATTTTAAAATTGCCGATTATTACAGAAAAGATTATGCAAGTCTTAAGAGATGGATTACATTGATCTGGGTAACAATAGGTTATGCAATTTTGTTCGTTAGTTTCTGCATTTATTCAAGTGATAGTTTATCTGCTGATCTGACAATTTTAAAACTATTCGTTCTCTTGATTGCAGCAATTGCAGGCTATATAGTTCTTTTGGTTATATATGGGGTTTGCGCAAATAGTTTTTATAAGAGAAAACATGCAGTTGCCAAACAGAATGTAAAACGTTATTATCGTAATTTGTCCCGTTTAGAGAAGATGTGTAAAAAGGAGAAGAATGAACAATGAACAATTTATTGGTTCTTAGAGAAAGATTTAAGCAGATTTATGTTTCTCACTCTCTCTTGGTTCGAAAGGGAGCACAGTTTTTGCTTGCACTTTTGGTGTTTAACCTGATCAATTCTAATATTGGATTTATGAAGATGGCATCATCTGTTCTTTGTACTGTTGGCTTAGCAGTAGTCTGTACATTTCTCCCTCTGGCAGTAATGACGGCAGCAGCAACTGTGTTAATAGTGGCTCATTTATATACATTATCTATGCCAATAGCCGGAGTTGCGGTGATACTGTTTTTGTTAATGTATATTTTCTACTTTCGATTTACCCCAGAGAAGAGCTGGCTGATTCTGCTGACAGTAGTAGCTTTCGGCATGAAAATACCACTGGTGATTCCGGTTATATTTGGGCTGTTAGGTACTACAGTATGGATTGTTCCTGCATCCTGCGGAATCCTTGTTTATTATCTGCTTTACCTGATCAAAGCTTCTGCAACAGCATTGAAAGGTACAGATGGAACAACAATGATCAGCACTTTAACCAATTTTACAAAACAGTTTGTAGGCTATCAAGAAATGTGGGTTATGCTGTTTGCAGTAGTGATCGGAATACTGGTAGTGAACGGAATTAAAAATCGGGCAGTTGATCATTCCTGGAAGATAGCATCAGCAACAGGAGCAGCAGTTTGTGTGATCGTAGGTGCATCGGGAAATATTTCTCTTGGACTTCACATGTCTTATACGATGATGATTTTCAGTGGGATTCTTGGTGTTGTAATAGGATTGTTCCTTGAAGTTATTTTTTTCTCTGTGGATTATTCAAGAACAGAGAATGTTCAGTTTGAAGATGACGAATACTATTATTATGTAAAGGCAGTTCCGAAAGTAGGGGTTCAGATGCCTGAGAAGCAGGTAAAACATATTACAGAACATCAGGGGCAGGACGCAGAGATGCCGAATGTGTCAGAGACAGAAAACAATACTGCTGTGTCAGAAGTTTCTGATTTGAAGGAAGTTGAACAGAAAGAGGAAGAAGATCAGTCAGAACAACTGAAAAAGGAGTCTGATCTTGCACAAACAACAATTTTTAATGATTCAAACATGACGGAAGATATTCTTTTAACAAGAAGTCTGAGCAAGGAACTGGGTCTGGATCAGAATGAAGAGAAAAAAGAGTGATCGACAGAGCAAAAGATGCAAGAGTGCATAACAACGAGTGATTACATAAGGTGGTGAGACTTGAGATGATAGAGTGGATTCAGAATTTTATAAGAAATTATTCAAATGGAATGTATTTTCCACATATACAGATAAAAGATATCATAGAGATTCTGATTGTGACGATTATTGTCTATGAAATTATGCTCTGGATCAAGAACACAAAAGCCTGGATGCTTCTGCGTGGAATGCTGATGTTGGGAGGATTTATTCTTCTGGCATGGCTTTTTCAAATGAATACAATTCTGTATCTGGCAAAAGAGTCAATTAATGTATTAGCGATAGCAGCAATTGTTGTTTTTCAGCCCGAACTTAGACGAGCATTGGAGAAGTTGGGAGAGAAGAATTTATTTAGTAACATTAATCCGTTTGATAAAAATAAGGAAAATCAAAGGTTTTCAGATGAAACACTGGATAGCATTGTAAGAGCTTGTTATGCTATGGGAAGTGTATGTACAGGAGCACTGATCGTAGTAGAACAGGTGATTCAGTTGACAGAGTATGAAATGACAGGCATAGAGCTTGATTGTAAAGTGTCTTCTCAGGTGCTGATCAATATTTTTGAACACAACACCCCACTTCATGACGGCGCGGTCATTATCAGAGGAGACAGAATTACATCAGCAACATGTTATCTGCCACTTTCAGATAACATGACAATCAGTAAAGATCTGGGAACAAGGCATCGTGCTGCATTGGGAATGAGCGAGGTTTGCGATGCTCTTGTGATTGTTGTTTCAGAAGAAACGGGACTTGTTTCTGTGGCTTCCGGAGGACGATTGCTTCGAGCTATTAACGCAGAAGAACTTCGGAGTCAGTTAAGCCAGATTCAGTATAGAAAGACAGAGACAAAGAACAAGTTTTCTATACGGAAAGGATGGCACAGATCATGAAAAAATACAAATTGACAACGAATCTTCCGCTTAAGATTGTTGCATTTGTTTTTGCGGCATTTCTTTGGCTGATTGTTGCGAATGTTGCTAATCCGGTTACGAGATCAACTTATACAAACATCAAAGTTACGATAGCGAATGATGATGTGATTACACAGGGCGGGGAAGTTTATACGGTTTTAGATGAACAGAATGTAAACGTAGTTGTTTACGCAAAACGTTCAGTGATTCAACAGATTAAGTCGGATGATATTGTGGCTACTGCGGATATCAAAGAAATGGATTCCAGGACAGGGTTGATACCAATTTCAGTATCAATTCCAAAGTATAGTGGATCTTATCAGTCGGCAGAGGCTGCTCCGAGAAATATACAGATTAAGACAGAACCAACAGGTAAGACTGTATTTACACTGACTGTTAGCACAACAGGAACGCAGCGTGACGGTTATCAGATTGGAGAGATGAAAGTTAATCCTGAAAAAATAACGATTACAGGAGCAGAATCAACAGTAAAATCAATTGATAAAGCCGTAGCGAAGATTAATGTAGATGGAATTTCAAAAGATGAAGAACTTACAGCAGAACTTGTTTTATATGATGCATCGGGAAATGTAATCAATCAGGGACAGCTAAGTAATAATCTTGGAGAAGATGGAATCACTGTAGATGTGACAGTAATGAGGATCAAGACGGTTCCATTAAAATTTGAAGCATCTGGAACACCGGCAGATGGATATGAATATCTCGGTTGTTCGAGCGAACCGGCGAGCGTGCAGATCTGCGGAAAAGAAGAGGCCTTATCCAAGATTGAAAGTATCAATATTCCAGCATCTGAATTGTCTATCGCTGGGGCAACAGAGAAGATAGAGAAAGCATTTGACATTACAGATTATCTGCCGGAAGGTGTAGAACTGATTGAAGGCGCTTCAGGAAAGGTTACCGCAACTGCAATGATCGAACAGTTGGGAAATCGTACAATTGAGTTTATGGTTGCGTCCATCAAACAGAATTATCTGGCAAAAAATCTTCAGGTAAGTTACGAGCCAGATGCTGAGGTGACACTTGTATTTCAGGGAGAGAAAGATACGCTGGATAGTCTGGATATCAGCAATGCAGTATCGGTAAATCTCCAGAATTACACGAAGGAAGGCACTTATGACATACCGGTAGAAGTAGACCTTCCGGATGGAGTAACGTTGACAAAACCAGTGACAGTGCAGCTTATATTGACTGAAAAAGGATCCACAAAGGATGAACAACCGGAAAATGACGCTGGGACAAATTAATAATACTTCATATTAATTAAAAAAGTACAGGTCTAAATTAAAAAAGAATTAAGAAGGCTGGCATTGACAGTTTTCAATGCATATTATATGATATTGGAGTTAAAACTTCCAACTATCAGAGAGATAGAATAGGAGAATAACATGGTAAGCGATAAAGTAGTGATCAAAAATCCGACAGGACTTCATCTAAGACCGGCAGGATTGTTTTGTAAAACTGCGATGCAGTACAAGAGCAAGATCACAGTGTACAAAAAGATGAAAAACGAAGAGGTAAATGCAAATGCCAAAAGTGTATTAAGCGTACTGGGTGCATGCATAAAAAGCGGAGATGAGATTACAATTATTTGTGAAGGAGAAGACGAAGAAATAGCACTTTCAGACATGGTTCAACTTGTGAAAGATGGATTGGGAGAATAAGTGGTGTTTATAAACTGGTATATTGTAACAGTGAAGAGACATTAGGAGGAAAAAGAAATGAGCAAAGCAACATTAGTAATCATGGCGGCAGGTATTGGAAGTCGTTTTGGAGGCGGAATCAAGCAGCTGGCTCCAATCGGACCAAATGGAGAGATTATCATGGACTACTCCATCTATGATGCATTAGAAGCAGGGTTTGACAAAGTTGTATTCGTTATCCGCAAAGATCTCGAGAAAGATTTCAAAGAGATCATTGGCAACCGTATTGAAAAAGAAGTAGAAGTAGCATATGCATTTCAAGAGCTTGATGATATTCCAGAAAAATTCAGCGGAAAATTCACAGGAAGAACAAAACCTTGGGGAACAGGTCAGGCAATTCTTTGCTGTAAAGATGTGGTGGATGCTCCATTCCTTGTAATCAATGCAGATGATTATTATGGAAAAGAAGCATTTAAAGAGGCATACAGTTATTTGACAAACCTCCCGTCTACTGATATAATGCAGATTTGTATGGTCAGCTTTGTATTGAAAAATACATTGAGTGATAACGGAGGCGTGACCAGAGGTGTGTGCGAAGTAGACGGACATGGCATGCTTGCAGACATTGAAGAGACACATAACATCGAAAAAGAAGATGGAAAAGCCGTAATCCATAAAGAGGATGGAGATGTATTCCTTGACATTGATTCACCGGTATCTATGAATATGTGGGGAATTACACCTGAATTTTTTGAGATTCTTAAGACAGGATTTGATGAGTTCCTTGAGAAAACAGAAAGTACAGATCTAAAAGCAGAATATCTGCTTCCGACAATGATTGGAGATCTGTTAAGTGATGGAAAACTGGAAGTAAAAGTACTGCAGTCACATGACCAGTGGTTTGGTGTGACATATAAGGAAGATAAAGAATCTGTAACAGTAGCGCTTCGTGGATTGATTGAAGAAGGAGTTTACCCGTCAAAATTGTTCTAATTTGAGAAAAGGGATGTAAGATGGCAAAACGAAAAGGATCTGCTGGCAATTCTGCACGCAGAAAAAAAAGTACAAATAAGTATTCCCGCAGATCGGGAAGCAATAAATTGGGAACTTTGTGTATCATTCTTCAGACGATTGCCAGTATAGCCTTAATGGCGGTATTGTGTTTGTTGGGAATGATTCCGGATAAGTATCTGATACTGGTAGCAGCAATACTGTTTTTCTTATGGTGTGTGACACTGAATTCACAGGCAGCAAGGAGAAAACGGGGTACTTTGGGAAAAGTGTTCAGTTTACTTATGGCAGTTGTGATGTTTACTGGAAGTTATTATGTCGCTCAGGCTAATAATATGATTGGGAAGATCACAGGCAGCAACTATAAAGTGGATAAGATGGTCGTTGCAGTGCGCGCAGATGATTCAGCGGAGACAATAGAAGATGCGGCAGGCTATACGTATGGTGTACAGTTTGAGAAAGGAGCTGACAATATACAGACGGCTGTAACTGATATTGAAAAGCAGATTGGCGTTGATACGATCGAAGTGAAAGAATACGATTCTGTTCAGGATCAGGCACAGGCTTTGATTGATGGAGATTGTGATGCAATTATTTATAACAGTGCATATACAAGTCTGATGGAAGAAACAGTAGACGGTTATAGCGAAAAAGCAAAGGTATTATACACATTTAATATCCGTGTGGAATTGAATTTGGGAAACAAGGATACTATGGCAACAGATGACAGTATTATAAAAGAACCATTTACAGTTTATATCAGTGGTATTGATGTTTATGGTGATGTATCAGAAACAAGCCGAAGTGATGTGAATATTATTGCAGTTGTGAACCCGCAGACACATCAGATATTACTTGTAACAACACCACGTGATTATTATGTTCCTATTCCGGGGATTTCAGGAGGACAGAGAGATAAGTTGACACATGCGGGAATCTACGGGATAGATGCATCTATGAGAACGTTGGGTGAATTATATGAAACGGATATTAATTATTATGCGAGATTGAATTTTACATCCATGATTGACATTGTAGATACACTTGGAGGAATTGATGTATATTCAGAGTATGAGTTTACTACAAGTGAAGATTCTGAACATGTAATGGACGTACAGAAAGGATATAATCACTTTAACGGTGAAGAAGCACTTGCTTTCTGTAGAGAGAGACACAATGTTCCAGGTGGAGACAATCAGAGAGGAAAAGATCAGCAGGCAGTTATTACTGCTATGTTGAAGAAGTGTTTGTCACCGACTATGCTCTTGAAAGCGAATGCTATTATGGAACAGGTGAGTAAAGATATAGAGACCAATATGTCTCAGGAAGAGATTAATGCGTTGATCAAATATCAGTTAAGTAATAATCCGGCATGGACGATTCAGTCTGTAGCAGCGGAAGGTACGAATACAACTGGTACATGTTACTCCAGTGGTGATACAGAACTCTTTATTATGGAGCCGGTTGAATCTTCTGTGCAGAATATTATTAATCTGGCAAACATTGTAGAAGAGGGGGGAGTGTTGACGGAAGGCGAACAATTGAATTGAGAACGGGGAATATGCAGAACTAGATGTAATCATTGCAAATGGTGAACAGGTAAAAGAGAGATAATTAATATATAAGTAAGTATTTGACTTAAATCAGAGGACGGAAAAATAGAGATGATTCTCGTTTTTCTGCCCTCTTTTTGCTTTATAGAAAATTCCGATTTTGGATAAGAGGGAAATGGACATGACAATAGGACGATAGTTCGATTTAGAAGATATAAAAACCTTCTTCTCCAAATAAATCGTCAAAAGGGTTGTCTTCATTCTGAACTGCTCCCCGTCAAGTAGACAATTGAAAAAATATAAATTTTTCCTGCCAGTAGAAATTATCTGCTGGCAGTTTTATGCAGCTTGCAAGTAAATTTTGTGTTTTTCCATTGGTGTTAAAATTCCGAGATTCCTTTGCAAGCGTTTATTGTTGTAGTAATCTATATAATCTTCGATCATTTTTACGAGAGTACCTCTATCAGTGAATCGTTTTCCATAGTATCGCTCTCTCTTCAGAATTCCCCAAAAGCCTTCCATTGGTCCATTGTCGATACATTTAGCAACTCGCGACATGCTTTGCGTTATT
>ERZ772893.2131-NODE-2131-length-16802-cov-6.023527_pt1 | contig 16802 bp, 23 predicted proteins | sample MGYA00511482_ERZ772893 | MGnify/ENA primary metagenome ERZ772893 (study PRJEB29015, sample SAMEA2737687) | human gut metagenome | biome: human gut; feature: human-associated habitat; material: faeces | place: China | collected 2012 ... | reverse complement strand
TATTATCAATCGCCCTTCGGTTACACAAAAACCGGAGGGCTTTTTCTATTTCACAGCAAGGAGAACAGACAATGACCATATTTTCAGATAATCCACATGACCGCCGAATCGAACGGTTTATGACCGCAATCCCGAACTTCAAGCCGAGAGGTGTTGGTGTTCGTTTTTCGGAATCACAGGTGCTCATCACAATAACCGCTGCAACACCCACGGAAATACTTGCGGAAACCATGCGGCAGATACGCTGCCCGCCCTTCCGCAAGAGATTCAACGAATATATAGAAAGCGAGGAAAAACCCATGACATATATAAATGAAAAGCATCGGGCAAGATTTACGCTTGCCGCAAGGAATGTACACCGAGAAAACTACGCATTGCTGTCAGCCTTGTATCTGCTTACCGCAGACCAAAGGCTGTGGAGCTGCTGCAAGCACCATATAAATAACGGCTGTGTGTTTTTTGAGAATATTAAGCTCAATAATTGCTCCGAACGAGCCTACACCCTCTACTGCGCAGCTAAGGACTTGACCCTCGGCACAAAGCACATAACCGTGTCGGACTTGTCGGACGCAGACCTTGTCCCGCCCATGCTGTTCCGCACCATCTGCAATGCTATGGCTATCCGCAGATTCGGACTCGCAGCCGTAAAGGAGATTTGTCATGATTAAACTGAAAATCAAATACGGAAACAGTCAGACCGACATCCGTTTTCCCTGCACCGAAAAGGCATTGCAAGAGGTGCTTGCCGAGATCGGCGCAGAGCAGGTGCGACCGCTGGAATTGTATGTGACCGAGGTGGTATTTCCCGAAGAACTCGCCTTCCTGCAAGACAGATTCGTCAACCTCGATGAAGTAAACTTCCTCGGAAAACGAATGGACAGCTTCTTCGGCGATGAGGAATACCAGTTTTACGAAGCAATGAAATTAGAGGGCTTCGACACTCTGCCCGACCTCATCAATTTGAGCTTTAATCTCAATCGCTATCCGCTGATTCGGGATATCGGTGACATGGGCAAAATCGGCAGAGAGTATCTGCTCACGGTCAACGGCTGCATACCGGCACACGATGAGGATGACCCGAAATATGCGCAGCTCGGACGGGAGCTGATACAGTCCGGCAACGGCATATTTACCGAACACGGAATGCTGTTCGTGGACGAAAACACGCCGTTCCAACGGTCATATGACGGACAGACCTTCCCGCCGTATTTGTATGATCCGGGGGTGCTTTGCGTTGCCAAGGCCGAGTATGGCGGCAAAACCGAGTATCTGTATTTTCCCTGTGAGGAGGAAGCCATCGACAAGGCGTTTGCAAGGCTCGGCACAACAGCGGATGAGGTGAAAATTACGCTGGAGGACTTCAATACCGACAGCCCCGAATGGTTCGGGCGATTCCGTGAGATCGCCGCCGAGGAAGGCGTATACGAGCTGAACCGGCTTACCGGCGCCGTTAATACGGCGGATATGGATCTGAAAAAGCTGTGGTCGGTGGCGGAATATGCCGAAGCCGAGGACGCCGAGCAGCTTACAAGGCTGGCAAGGAATATCGGGTGCTTCACCTTCATTGAGGGAGCAACAAGCTATGCCGAGGTGGGAAGATTTTTTACCGAAACCGAGGACAGATATATTCTTGATCTTGAAATGGAAGATTATTTCGACTATGAGGGATTCGGAGAATATATCTCGGATAAATTTTACGGCAAATTTGTTTGCGGCGGCTTCATCTACAACGACACCGACACAAGCCTGCTCGACATCTTATATCAGGACGAGCCTATGACGATGGGAGGAATGTAAATATGATCACCGCTATTATCCGCAATAAAGAGAACACCCTTGTTCTCGAACTGCCTCACAGCATTTACGACATTTATGAAAAGCTACAGTCTATCGGCATTATGCAGCCGCCGAAACAGATCCCGCTGACCGACAACGAGGACGAGGACATCGGCGTAAAGCTGTTCAGTGAGAGCGACTTCGGTCGGCATCTGCTCCTCACACTGCAAGAGAAAAACACCATCGCCGATGCCAATATGCTGACGCTTGTTATTGGAGCGGCAAGCGAGGACATCAAAGAGGAACTTGAACAGAATGTCCTCTACGACCAGTACGATTCAATGGACGAGGTGATTTCCGCCGTCCGTCAGATGACGCAGGATGCCGGTCCCGTAAAGGCTGTATTCTTCTGTCCGCTTGTCGGAAACATTGACGAGGGCGACGGAGATATGTTCACGGTCGGAGATTCCTACCTTGCCGACAGCGCAGATGAAATCAGCGACGCATTGAATCGTTACACCGCCAATGACGAAAACGATATGGCAACCTACTATAACAAGGATGACGGTGTGAGTGAAAAGATGACCTCGGCTGTGTGGTCGGTAGAGCTGCATGGCGGCAAGCTGTTCGGACGAATTGACTGCAGCCTCAAGGAAGCTCTCACGGCAGAGGAAACGGAAGCACTCCGGGACTGGCTCACCGGACAGTGTTCGGACGGCCTCGGCGAAGGCTTTGAGCAGCAGCCCATTGATACTATGGACGGCGAACTGTTCGTTTCGTTCTGGAACAGCGGTGATGACTACGCCATGATGACCGAGGACGAATTTGAGGATCATCTGCAAAATACCGAAATGACGATTGGAGGGATGTAATATATGGCCTTGCTGTTTTCTGCGGTTACCGTAACCGCAGGTTATGACCAAGCGGAATTCACGGTCGGAGGAATACCGAGAGAGTACGACGACCTCGTCGGCTGGACAGCCTTTGATGACTTTATGGAAAATGTCGATGCGGAAACAGAGGTCAGCGTACACGCCGAAGCCTATTTGTACGGCGGCGAAGAAACCGTGACCGCCACTCCCGAGGAGGTCACATATCTGATGATGCGCATGGAACGGGATGAAAATTTCCTTGCCGGACATTGTGACAACATTGAGGATGTCGACTTCTCCTTTTTACGGCCGCCGGAGGAATATTGCGGAATGAAATTATAACGAAAACACGGAGGTAAATGAAATGAACGAATATGACCGTCTGCATAGACAGGCACAGCGATATAAAGAGCTCTATCCCAAAGGAACGCGCATCCTACTTCTGCACATGGGTGACGATCCCCGACCTGTTGAGGACGATATGCGCGGCACTGTAATGTTTGTGGATGATACATCCACCGTCCACTGCAAATTCGATAACGGCAGGCAGCTCGGCATCATCCCCGGCGAGGACTCCTTCCGCAAGCTCTCCGATGAGGAGCTTGCCGAGGAACAGGCCGACAGCGAGGACATGGACGAGGACAACGGCCCCGTCATGGGAATGTAGGAGGTTGCCTATTGGAACACGATATTTTTATACCGCAGCCGCAGGCAGATATGCTGCTTCGGGAAGCCGCCGAGCGTGAAGTGTCGGCAGAGGAACTGCTTGCGGAAATTATCAAAAAATATATAGAAAGGAACGAGCGCAATGGCGGATGAAAAGAAAGGCATCACCGTAAAAATCGACGCCGACCTCCATGCCGAAATCAAAGAATATCTCGAACGGCATGAAGGGATGACAATGGCTGAGTTTATCACCCTTGCGGTGGACGATGAGCTCCACCCGAAAATACAGCAGAAAGAAGGAAATAACATGGGCAATATGAGAACGATGGCATTTCAGGTGCCGGAGGAACTGTTTCAGAGAATCAAGGACTACCTGCACCGCAACAATATGAGTCAGAAGGAATTCGTCCTCGGACTTATTGAAACCGAACTCGACCGAGAGCAGGCCGAGCGTGAGCGCCAAATTGACACCGAAAGCCCCACAGAGGATACCTACGAGGAAACGGACGAGGAAGCCGCAGAAAACGGCTTTGCGGGCGAATGTGAGGGCGACAACAGCGCCGATGAGGAAACCGAGGATGAGGACGAATCCGAAGGCTTCGGTATGACGATGTAAGGAAAGCGAGGCGGAACGGAAAAACAACGGTATCGGTCGGATGACTTATGCCGATCAGATTTTTGGATATGTTCGCAGGCATCGGTGGCTTTCGTTCGGGGCTTGAACGGCTCGGCGGTTTTGAGTGCGTCGGCTACTGCGAGATAGACACATACGCAAAGCAGGCGTATGACGCCATGTACCCCACGAAAGGAGAAATATATTTTGCAGACGCAAGAACCATTGATCCACACACCCTGCCGGATATCGACCTTATTTGCGGCGGTTTTCCCTGTCAGTCTTTCAGTATCGCAGGGCTCCGCAGAGGATTCCAAGATGACACAAGAGGTACTCTCTTTTTTGAGATCGCCCGAATTGCCGCCGTTAAAAGACCACCTTTTCTGCTGCTTGAAAATGTTCCCGGCTTGCTGTCGCATGACCAAGGCAGGACTTTTGCGACCATCCTCGGTGCGCTGGATGAGTTGGGGTACGATGTCGCATGGCAAATCCTTAACAGCAAGGATTTCGGTGTCCCCCAATCCCGAAAGCGCGTGTATATTGTCGGATATCTTAGAGAGCGATGTGCCGGAGAAATACTTTCTTTCACAAACGCAAATGCAGCGTCTCTTATCCAACTCCTTGGAGGCACAGAGGGCAATCGGGTCTATTCGGACGAGGGAGTCGGCATTACTCTCACAAGCAATGCCGGAGGCTTCGGAGGAAAAACCGGACTCTACGATGTAGCACTGCCTATCAAGGTAGATACAAAATCCGGCTTTCAGCTCGCACATCCCGGCGACAGCATCGACCTTGCCTACCCGACAATGAATACACGGCGAGGCCGGGTCGGAGAAAAGATCGCCCATACCGTAACGCCCGGCAATACGCAGGGCTATTTTTTTATCGACATGAACGCCGGCGCAAAGCTTACCGAAACGGCTCGGTGCATTACCGCCCGACAGGACAGCGGCATCAGTAAGCACAAAGGCGAACACTCCGCTGTGTTTATCCGAGAGCCGTAGTGACGCCTGACAAGAAAACTATCCGTCAACAAGGCCGTTGGATAAAAGAGCCTAACGAGCCGATGTTCACACTGACGGTGCAGGACAGGCACGGCATTCTCCGCTACGGCAGAGTGCGAAAGCTCACGCCGAGAGAATGCTGGCGACTGCAGGGCTTTACCGACGAACAGTTCGACAAAGCCAAGGCTACGGGACTAAGCGACGGACGGCTCTACAAAATGGCAGGCAACGCCGTGAGCGTGCCTGTCGTTTCTGCTGTCGGTGCTGTTATCAAGCGAATATACCAAGAGCAAATTCAGAAAGGATAAACGAGAATGAACTATAACAGAAAAATCATGAGGCTTGAACTATCCGCCGAAAAAGCACTTAACGGCGGATATTATTATGCCGAATTACTGCTGCCTGCGGCGGACTATGAAATCAAGGACGCTATGCAAAGGACTCGTGCCGTCGGCAGAGAAAACACGGTTGAAGTCAGCATCCTCGAATGCGATATCCTGCCGGAGCTGCAGGACATCCGCTTGGACACTTTCAGTTTGGATGAGCTGAACTTCTTTGCTAAGCGGCTTGCTTCTCTCCCCGACGAGGAGATGCCCGTATTTTACGCCGTGACCGAGCAGATATTCGACGATGCAGAGGAAAGCGAAAATCCCGTCAGTATCAAAGACCTCATCAACTGCACCTACGGCTTGGACACCGTTCCCGTCGCTCATAATGTGAGCAATCTTTCCGAGCTCGGTCGGTTTGCCTTCGAAAATGAACTGCTTTCCGACCTCGAAGGTATCCCCGAAAGTGCCGTTCCATTTTTGAATGCAGAACAGATCGGCAGAGTGCAGCAGAAAAACGATAACGGCGTGTTTGAGGGCAGGCTGTATATCCCCACCGTCCATTATGGCCGACCGGAGATATATGACGGAGTGACCTTGCCGGACGAGGAATCCGAATCCTCCGACTTTGCCATTCGTCTGCTCGTATCGGGTACACCGGAGCATATCAAGGGCGATCCTGTAGATAGGGCTATTTGGCTTGACCTTCCAATGGCAAGCGACATACTCTCGGGTTATGCTGCGGCATTCAATGAAGCAGACATCGGCGATTGCGTGTACTACGATTTTGAATCTGTAATTCCGCAGATTACCTCGGAGATGTTCGGCTGCATGAGCGATGTCCAAACACTCAATAAACTTGCTGCGGAAATCAGAATCATGAGCGAAAGCGAACAGGTTAAATTCAAAGCCGTTCTCGACGCCGAAAACACGACAAGCATTCATGACGCGCTGAATGTGGCACAAAACCTGTGGCGTTATGAATTTACCGCCGAACCCGACACTGCGGATGCCTTCTTCAAGAAGTATATTCTTGAAAACACAAGCACGGAGTTTGACAGCAAGTGGCTTGAAAATCTGCTACCGAGAAATGAGGCGGATAAATTACTCAGCCGCATCGGTGCAGCCGTCACGGACTACGGCGTTATTTCCGCCCGAAACGGTCATCTGTTCAAGCCCGTGCCGTATGACGAGCCGGAAGCAAAGGAACTGAAAACGCAGGCACTGACTGAGGAAAAGCTGGATGTCATTGAGGTGCTTGACCGCAGAGCGCTGTTCAGCAACGGACGGCTCATGCCCGAACAGATCCCCGAAGGCTTGTACGCCTATGATTTACGCCACAGCGACGACGGCGACCGCTTCTGTGCCATTGAACCGAAGGTCGGAGTCAATCACGGCGGCACTGTTCTGATGCGGGATGTTCTCGACTTCGGCGAAAGCGAATATATTCCGCTGGATGAGGACACCGAGCCGAACTTACTGGGCGATGAAATGACGCCGTCCGAATTTGCCGAGGAAGAAGCCCAGGACGAAGCCATGCAGATGGGAGGTATGTAATATGAGCATCAAAACCGTAACCACCGATGACCTTCGCCGAATGAACGGCAAGGAAGGACTTGTTTTGCAGGGCTGCAGCGGTGATCCGCAGGAGTGGCTGGACGGCATCAACGGTCTCCTCACCGATGAGGGTATCTTAAAAAACGGCAGCAGATTTGAGAATATCTCGGTATTCCAAAACGGCGAACTCACCAATATCCTCTTTCCCTTTGAGGACAGTGTGGAGATCGACATGGGCAAGCTCGCTATGTGGCGCTTGCGCTCCCATGAGCAGTTCGGCGGCACCTGGCTTTCGGACTATGTGCCAAACCGCCTCGGCGGGTTTGTTGACAAAGCCGCGCCCGAACGGGAAAAGCCCGACTGCAAGCTCATCGGTGAGGACGGAAACATCTTCAACCTTATGGGGCTTGCCGCCCGAACTCTCCGCCATAACGGACTTGCGGAACAGGCAACGGAAATGACCGGCCGCATTCATGAGTGCGGCAGCTATGACGAAGCTCTCGGTATTATAGGCGAGTATGTAAATATCACCGGCGAGGATGAATCCGAGGACGAGGACGAAGGGATGGATATGCGCTTATGACCTACGACGAACTGCAAAAGAAAACCGCAGAGCTTTACGCATCCGGCGAGGTCTATACTTCGCCGGATTTTCAGTGCGACCAAACAGGCGGCTTCCCGACCTCGCTTTGCGTATGTTGGGAAAAGCAAAAGGCATGGCTCGAACTGAACGAAAATATCCTCATGGACAGAGATGGCATGGAACTCGGCTATTACAGAGATCTGTGTGCCGATTACGGTATCCGCTCCTGCTGTGACATTGAGGATTTCAACAGCCTGCTCCAAGGGCTCGGCGAGGACGCTGTCCGAACCGCCGAGCTGTTTCCCGATGAGGACGAAAGCATAACGATGGGAGGAATGTAAAATGGAGATCGCCATGCTCATAATCGGCCTGCTCCTCGGCGGGTGCGTCAGCTTCTGTATCCTCGGATGTATGCAGATCAAACGCATCAACGACTATGAGGACGAGATACGCAGGCTACGCACCAAAGAAAAAGCCAAAACAGAATAAGCAATAAATCCACAGCGGTATCAATCGTTTTGAGAACGAAAGATACCGCTTTTTTGTTTTCGGAACGGTTGACCTCCTCAAAGTGAGGTGATCAAAATAAAATCCCCCGTAACCTGGATAGGCAACAAAACCTCTATCCTCCACATCCTGTATGCCTTGTTTCCCATAGGCTGTGACCGCTATGTCGAGCCGTTCGGCGGCTCCGGTGCAGTATTGCTCGGAAAGCCCGTGCCGGATAAATTCGAGGTGTTCAACGATTACAACCACAACCTCGTGAATTTATTCCGCTGTATGCGTGACCGTCCGATGGAGTTCATCCGAGAGCTGGGCTTTTTAAGCCTCAATTCCCGTGACGATTTCGCCATGCTGAAAAAGTTCTTCGAAAAAGAGGAATTCACAGAGGACTACCTAAAGGCACAGCTTGATCTCACAGAAATAATGCTGCCCGAAGTGACCGCCAAGGAAGTGCGGACGCTGTATTCGGCGGCAAGAAACGACCATGACTTACGCCGCGCTGCCATGTTTCTAAAGCTCATCCGTTACAGTTATTCAAGCGGATGCAAGTCCTTTGCCTGTCAGCCGTTTTCACTCAGAACGCTGTTTGCACTCGTGCAGGACTTCGCCAAGCGGTGCGAGAATGTGGTCATCGAAAATCAGGACTTTGAAACCCTCATCAAGCACTATGACCGCCCGACGACCTTCACCTACTGCGATCCGCCGTACTTTACCAGTGAGTATGTATATGACTGCGGTTTCACATGGGAGGATCATCTGCGGCTCTACCACGCCCTTGCGGGTATGAAAGGCAAATTCCTGCTGTCCTATAACGATTGCCCCAAAATCAGGGAGTTATATAAGGAATATAACTTTTTCGATTTCAAACGGGTGCATAGTATGGCGCAAAAGTACGAGGCCGGCAAAGAATTTCCCGAATTGCTCGTTGCCAATTATGACCTCTTTGAGCGTGAACGGCAGCAGCCGCACCAGCTCACCCTGTTCGATTCCATCGACAAACCACTCGACTACGAAAAAATATTAAAGGAGAACATCGTATGCAGAATAAAAAGATAAAAACCGAAATCATTATGCTTCCCGTACCTGCTGAATTATTCCTCGAAGCCGAAATGTTCGAGGGCGACCCCATGCAGATGTACGCAGACGGACATAAGATCGTCATTGAAAACATCGACGATCCGAAGGACATCGTCTGTGACGGCGATTGCGAAAATTGCCCCATTGCCGATATGGACTGCACCGGCGACTGCGAGGACTGCCCCTGCAGCGATAATTGCGATGAAAGCGAGGCGAACTGATATGACAAAGCTATACCGTGTCCTTGGCAAAAGAGGGCGAATCACTATCCCGTTTGAGATCCGACAGCGTGTAGGCTTCACCTATAATGATGTGCTGTCCTTTACGGAATCCCCGGACGGCAGAACCGTGACCGTCAAGCGTGAGAAAATCTGCGACAACTGCGCCAAGACAGCTGACAAGGAAACCGAGATGACGCTTGAGGATTTCCTCGACAGCCTCTCTGCCGAACAGCAGCGTGTAGCGCTGGTGCATCTCTCTGTCAAGTGGGCGGAAAAGAAAGCAGGTGGACAGAATGCCGAAAATTAAGCCGCTGTATCCTTTTTCGCTGAAAGAGGCGGTAAGCCTTGGCGAAAAAGACCTTTGGCGGGAAAGCTACCTTGAAAACTGCGACTGCGCAAGAGCCATAGAACGAGCCATTGACGAACACTATGACGGTATGCGCCTTGATCCCTGCGCCAAGGAAGTCATCGACCGCTACGGATTTGAGCGTGTGAATTTTGTGCTGGCAAACACCCTCCGCCAATCAATCGAGGACGGCAGATATTCCGAGGACAACAAGAAATGGGCGCGGCGATTCTCTGTAATGGACAAGGAAAACGCTTGGCAATACTGTGTGCGCAGTCATCCGGGGATCGTCAATCTATTCGTTGCCGATGCAAGGCGGCTGTGGGATAAGCTCGGATTATATGACAGAAGCCATTGCGACAGTGAGCGCAGCGGACAGCTCGACTATACCGATCGCATACTTGTACTGAATCCGTCCGTTCTCAAGGACGAGTGCAAAACGCCGCAGGATCAGCTTTTTTACGCCACCCACGGCAACGGCTGTCGGCCGAACGCCATCGGCACAAAGGTATATGGCTTTCATGTGTCGGACGGAGAAAAAACCCATTACCGCCGTGACGAATTCATCGGCGCACTCAAAGAGGAGCTCATCCCCGAATGGGCACAAGAAAACACACGGAAATATCTTGAAGCCGACGACCTTGCCGACGAACCCGACGAGGACGGCGGCATGACAATGAATCTGTAATCAGGAGGAATTTTACTATGGCAACCAAGAAAACCAATAACACAGAAAAATCCAAGCTCTCGCTGACCGCTAAAATCGACCGCATGATCGAGCGTGAGAATGCAACCGTCAAGGCGTATGCAAGCGTGAATATCGGCGGCGCATTCGTCATCAAAGACATCGCCGTGGTGGACGGTCAGAAAGGAATGTTCGCTCGAATGCCCTTTCGTTCCTACAAGACCGGCAGCGGCGAAACCAAGTATTCGGACATTGCCTTCGCCCTCACCGATGAGGCAAGACAGAGTCTCAACGAAGCCGTCCTCGGCGCTTACCGTGAGGCTTTGGAGGAATCCGAGGACGAATTGCCCGATGAGGACGAGAGTCCGGCACAAAGTATGTAACTTTTTCTCGAAATCCGCAGATTTCGCTGGACTTTTGCGTGTTTTTCGGTATTGTGTAAGTAGAGGTGATGATAATGACGAAACGGAAAATGCCCGCAGTCCTCCTTGCAGGACTGATGATACTCGCCCTTGCAAGTTGCGGTAAAACTGCTACGGAAGATATTCGGAGTAGCGCGCCGAGCGAGGAAAAGCGGATAACCGAAACGGTGACGGAATCCAAGCCCGAAACCGATACCGAAAGCAGCCTCCCTGCCGATACCGAATTCAAAACCGAAACTACGGCAGAAAAAGAAAAAGCGGAAAGCACGGCGACTTCCGAAAGCGACACCGCAGCGGAAACTCGAAAGCCTGCGGAAAGTGCTGACAAGGCGGAAACTGTACCGCCGACGCAAGCACCAAAGCAGAGCGAAGCGCCGAAGGCAACCGCACCGCCGGAGAGCAGACCTGCCGAATCGACTGCTCCCACTGCTCCGCCTCCGACTGAAACAAATCCGGAACCCGAATCGCCTGCCGAAACGCAGCCGCCCAACGGCTTCACCGAAGCCGATCACAATCGCATCGTATCCGAGGTTAAGGCTTATGCCGAAAGCTACAAGGCAAAAGGCTTCACCTTCGAGTGGTCGGACAGATTGGAATTCGGCTGGGATGTGGGCTGGATGGGAACACCCCGTATCAGCCGCGACAGTGTGGACGGCACGATCAAGACTCTCAAGCATCATGTCGATCTCATCTACAAATCCGGCACCGATCCCGCAAACGGCGTGACTGCCGACAGCGTACTCTACCGTGTGGTGCAGCTCGAGATCGACGGCGGCATCGCCTATGCCGTCATATACGGATAATACAATTAAATACTCTAACCCGAATGCCGTGAAAACCGCGGCATTCTTTTTTTTGCATAAAATCCAACAGGATTTTTGACTATCTCTTTATAAGTTCTTAAATGCCGCTAAGTCTTGATTTTTCAAGGGTTCGCGGCATTTTTGCTGTCGGGGGAAGCTCACATATACTCTCGAAAGTTTTTAGGTTTTCGCTCTCAAAGGTAGTACGAAAGTAGTAAAACCTCGCCCTGCCTATGCTGCCAGCCGTTCCATTTCAGCCCTTGCGGAAGCGTAGGTTGCGTGTGCGTAATAGTTCAGCGTCATGGTGATATTGGAGTGTCCCATGATGTACTGCAACGCTTTGGGGTTCATGCCCGCATTGGCTAAGTTGGTGCAGAACGTGTGCCGGAGCGTGTGCGGCGTCATTACCTTTGGCAAGGCTTCTTCGTGGCACTTGTTGTACTTCTTCACAAGCTGCTGAAACATACGGTCATAGTTCCATGCCACTTTCGGGTTGCCGTCCCTGTTGAGAAACAGGAAACCGCTGTAACCGTCCACGATAATGTCCTTTGCGCCCTTGCGGTTGGCAAGCACACGCTTTAACGCTTCACAGACTTTCTCGCTCATGGGGATTTGCCGGACACCGCTTTCCGTTTTGGGCTTCTCAATGTAGTAGCCCGTTTCCTTGCTCCTAAGAAGCTGGTGGTCTACTGTGATTGTCCTACCCTCAAAGTCAAGGTCGGCGTCGGTCAGCCCGCAAAGCTCGGAAATCCGCAGCCCTGTCCCCAGCAGTATCACGATCTCGTCATAGTATTTCTCATAGACGCTATCGCTCTCCACAAAGGCCAGTAGGCTTTCTTCCTGCGCTGGCGTGAGAGGTACCTTTGGCACCGTCGTATCTTCCAGAACGGTATTAAGCTGGAAGTCAAACGGATTCTTGCGTATGCAATCGTCCTGTATCGCCGTATAAAAGGCTGCTTTTAGAGAACGCTTGTCGTTGCTGATTGTGCGGTAGGCTATACCCCGATCTCTCATGCGTAAGGCCCATTCTTTCGCGTCGGACATTTTCACGCTCTCAATCGGACACGCGCCCAGTGGGTCGCTCTCCAATAGCTTCATCAGCCGTTCGCGGCTCTTTACGGTGTTGTGCCGCACATTCCCCCGGTGGCGGTTCTGCTTCGCGTAGAGCTGGCAGACCGTCATTTTTTTGCCGATAGGGTCTATCCCGTCGTCAAGGTCTTTCTGGATTTCCTTTTCCTTTTCCCGCAGGGATATGTCCTCCCGTTTTCCGGCAGGGGTCTTGTCCGTAGGCACTAACTTCCATGCGTAGACGAATTGCGGTTTTCCAAAGGTATCAACGTATTTGTAAGCATATCGCCCGTCTTTCCTCTGGCTCTCTCCTGAACGCAAAATGCGGTTTTTGCTGTCCCGTCTTTTCTCTGACATATTGCGCTGCTCCTTTCCAAAGACGGAAAGAGCCTTGATATGCTACATCTATTATAGCATATTCAAGGCCCTTTTGCACGGTCTTTTTTCTTAAATCACGTCCAGCGTGTCGATGATTTTTTCAAACTGCTTCCGCTTGATCTGAATACGGTTGCCGTTCATAATCACCCAGCCAGCGGCGGGGTTTTCCTCTGCCAGCTTGCGCAGCTTGTTTTCCCCGATACGAAAATATTTTGACGCTTCTTCAATGGTAAGCGTGTACTTTTCCCAAATGGGAACATCGGTATTGCACATAGATAATCCCCTTTCAAAACTGTTAAAAGGTTGGAATCGAAAAAAGGGGCTATCATCGGACGGCTGTTAGCGGCAACCTCACGGGAGTTTCACCCCTCCGACGGTCTGCCGGAGCTGTACCCATTGCCTGCGACGCTTTCAACGCTCGGACTGTGGCTATACAGGAGTATCATTATGTATTCTGCGCGTCGTGGCCTACAATGCTGCTAAACGCATAAATGCGTTACACTGTTTTCCGGCGTCGGTGTTGGTCGCTCGGCTTTTCCCCGTAGGGGAAAAGCGTCATGGCGCACCCGCCGCGTGGCTCGGCACAAAAGGAACGTATCCGATTTGCCCTATGCTGCGCCGCCGTTATCTTGCGCCGCTTTCTTTTTCAAGGTGCTACGGCAAGGCCAGAGCTGGGAGCAGCGGAAAGGGGGACGCTGCTTTTCAAATCAGGCCTTGAATGACAGGACAGCCCGCATGAGCTTTGACCGCAAGCGGTCGCGTATGTCCTCATCTATGCCGTAGTAGCTGTTGCCGCGCTCGTCGCGGAGCTTCCGCATAGACAGGGACGCTATGTAGCTGTCGTAATGATGTACGACGATCTCCATAGCTTCCGGGTCGCCCTTTGTCGCGGCTATGATTACCGGGTAAGGCAACAAGCCGCGCTCGTCCTGTTCGGTGTTACCAATCGTTTGTGTCATAGGCGCGTTCCTCCAAATAGCGTTTTAACAGTTCAAAAGAGCTTGTCCGCCGATACTGGACTGTGCTTCTCGGAACGTCGCGGAGCTTTCCGATCTCCACGTCGCTCATGTCAAAGAAGTAGTAGAGCAATACGGCGTCCCGCTTTTCTTCCGGCAAGCTGCGCAGGGCTTCGGCAAGCAACTTCGCGGTGATTTCCTTTCCCGCCACGCAAAAGGACTTTTCAGCTTCATCATCTGCAAAGTAGGTATCATAGGTGTAAAGCTGTTTTTCCTCTTGCGGGGACAAGTCAGAAAAACTAACCTCGCGGAGCTGCTGACGCTTCGTGTCCCTGTGGGCGTTGATGGCTTCATTTTTCAACGTCCGCTTGCAAAAGCCGTTAAAGGCGCAACGGATTTGCCATTGGGTACGAATAGGCTCGTTCATGGTTTCACCTCCTTTCGCAACCGCGAAAGCGGGTGATGACTTCCCCTTTCGTAAGCCCTCAACACCAAGCGTTTTGAATACGCCGGAAACAAAGGCCGGATTTCTCAAAATCTTTTTGAGAAAGCGCAAAAATGCCCTCGCCTGCAAAATGCAGACGAGGGCAAAGGAATTGTGCGCAGTATAGATGTAGTCTGACAGTTCACCCTTTAGGGTGTGCTGTCCCCCGGCGGTGGCCGGGCTTTTTTTGATAGGTCAAAGAACATTGTACCCCAGCGATATATGCTGCGCTTCATGGCGGCTACCCCCTTTAGCCGCCATATCTACATGATTAAAGGATGTCGAACAGGCAAAAAGAAACGGCAGCTCTGATTTTGTCAAAACCGCCGTTAAGCTTTTTATTGCATTAAAATTTTGCTGCTTATGCAACGGTTTTTTTATTTACCGTAAGCAGCCTGTAGTAGCAAATTCTATAACTATGCTATATTACCAGCAGCACTTTTCGAGCAAAGCAATTCCTGCTATTTTTTGTCATCTCTTTTTAATGTGATAATCGCATGGCATATCAAGCCAAATACAAGAGAAAAACAACCGCCGCCCAATAGTGATGCGCCCCACCCTATACCTGTCATAGTAAGAAAGCCACCAACAAAAAAGATTCCCAGACCCCAAAATATACCAACCGCATAAAAAAGTCCTATTGCCATGTCGTACTTATTAAACTGCTGTTTTTCCCTTTTTTCATCTGTTTCCATTTTTGTGATTACCTCCTTCGCAAAATCATCCATGTGGACACCAAACAGGAAGCAAATCTTTTTCAGCATATTCAAATCAGGCTCATTGATATCTCTTTCCCAATTCGATAATGCTTGTCGGGTAACATTCAATTCCTCCGCCAATTTTTCCTGTGTCATCCCCGATTGTATCCGCAGACGGCGTATCTGCTTTCCTGTTGTAATATCTGTCTGTTCCCGGTTCAAAACAGATCCTCCTTTCTGATACTGATTTTATCAATGATTTTCCGCAATAGCCAGCAAGGAACGCTTGCATTGCGCAAGAATTTAGATTGTTTTCTGAAACATATGACGAATCTTGTCTAATCGCTCATTCGGACGGCGAGGCTGTGATACAGGTTCCCCCAAAGTCTCCTGATACCCTTTTATCTCTGTTAGACAAACACTTCTCCCATTCGTGTAATAATTCAAATCACTTCGATATTCTCCAATATAACGAGCAGGAATTTCCCCCATCAAAATCACTTCATCATTTTTTTGTGACGTGCGTTCTATAACCGCATGATATTTTGGCGCGTCATGGTATGCTCGTGCAAGATATTCCTGTGGTGCAAAAAGTGTAAAGGAAAGATATGGCTCCAAGAGCTGCGTTCCCGCTTTTTTTAGTGCCTGCTCCAATACAATAGGAGCAAGAAGTCGGAAATCCGCAGGAGTGCTAACCGGACTATAATAAACACCATATTGAAAGCAAATGTTACAGTCCGTAACTTTCCAGCCATACAGCCCTTGCTCCAGTCCATATTGAACGCCTTCCATGACCGCATTTTGAAAGCTCTGGTTCAAGTAGCCAAGCGAAACTTTGCTCTCATATTGTATTCCACTTCCAATAGGAAGCGGTGTGATCTCCAGTCCAATAGAAGCCCAGAACGGATTTGGCGGCACTTCAATATGAATTGTATAGTCTACCTTTTTTAACGGCCTTTCCAAATAAATAACTGTTGGCTCTTTCATAGCGACACTTACATGATACTTTTCTTTCAGCAATGAACAAATGACCTCCAACTGCACCTTTCCCAAAAAAGACAGGATGATTTCATGTGTGACAGTATCAATTTCAAAATGCAAAAGAGGGTCTGAATCAGCAATTTCTACGAGGGCATTCAATAAGGTTTCTCTTTGTTCCGCCTTTTGGGGCGAGACAGTTGTCCGAAGCAAAGGCATAGGATCGTCAATCTGCTCCTTGCGCGGCAAAAGATTTTCATTTCCCAAAATTCCGTTTAACTCTAAATTTTCATCCGCTAAGAGGACAATTTCGCCCGGACAGGCATAATTTGCCGGAACAATTTCACCGTTTTTAGGAATATTCATTTCCGTGATTTTTACCTTTTTCTTTTTTGACAGCAAAATCATATCTCGCAAATGAAGCGTTCCCCGATACAGGCGCAGATAAGCCACCCGCTTTTTTTGTTCTGTATGCTCAACCTTAAAAACACACCCACATAATTCGGATTGGATATTCTCTGTTTCTGTAAAGAAAATTTCTGTAATAACCTCGATCAACTTTTCTGTTCCGATATTTTCTTTTGCACTTCCATGATAAACGGGGTATAAAGTACAACATCTGGTTCTCTGTCGCATTTCGCACTTTAATTCCTGGGTATCCAAAAAATCTTCTGTGATATATTTATTTAAGAGTTCATCATTCCCGGCAATTACGATATCCCATTTATCTAAATCAGAAATATCGGTCATGGTTATCTTTGGCGACAGGGAAACCTCCTGCATGA
>ERZ772893.2104-NODE-2104-length-16981-cov-20.565639_pt1 | contig 16981 bp, 6 predicted proteins | sample MGYA00511482_ERZ772893 | MGnify/ENA primary metagenome ERZ772893 (study PRJEB29015, sample SAMEA2737687) | human gut metagenome | biome: human gut; feature: human-associated habitat; material: faeces | place: China | collected 2012 ... | reverse complement strand
CCAGCAGCAAACCAAAGGTGAGCGCCAGCAGCAGCGCGGCATCTGCCGCCAGCCACAACGCGGGGTGCGCTGCGGGGCGCTGGGTGCTCACCAGCACACGGTCCACAAACTTCAGCCCACTGCCGGGGTCGGCAGCGCCGCGCCGGCTCAGGGCAGTACGTTCTTTTTTGCGCTTGGGCGGGTTTTTGCGGTGCTTCGCCGCCTGTTGGGGAAAATCCCCCCATTCCTCCGCTCCGTCCAGGTCCCCACCGGGGGTCAGGGCAGCGCGCAGGGCGGTCAGCGGTTCGCGCACCATCAGGCGGTCCAGCTTGGCGCTCAGCTTCCAGTGTACCTGCTTGATGGTATCCCCGTCCCGGTACTCCCGCAGCTCATAGCTGCCGCCCAGGGCGGCGCGGGTGTCGGCTTCGTCGCCGTCCTCATCGGGGGCGGTTTCCGCTTTGGCTTTGCCAGCCGCGGCAGCGGGCAGCACACAGATGCTCCGGCTTTGCACGGCAGCCGGGCATGCCGCGGTGAACACCCCCAGGTGATCCCGCAGGGTGATGCCCCGCACCGCAATGCTCCACACGCCGCTTTTGCCTGCGTTTAAGGTAATGCGCTGTTCGGCGCTCTCTCTGCCGCCCAACATGGCGGCGCAGCGCAGGGTGATCTGCCCCCCGCCCCATTCATCGGCGGCGTTCAGCAGCACCACAAGCGCAGGGATGGGCAACCGGCTGCGGTTGCGCAGCCGAACCGTCAGGGTAAAATCTTCGCCCTGTATCACGGGTTTGTCCGGCACCAGCAGCTCTGCCGTTACCTGCCTGCGCAGATAGGCGGCGTCCAGCCGCAGCAGCACCAGAAGCACCAGCGCAAACGCTAACAGGAACACCGCCAGCGGTGCCTGGGTGATGAGCGCCGCAGCCAGCAGCACCAAAAGCACCAGCGCCCGGCCCAGCTTACCTGCCATGGCGGTCAGCCTTTTCGGGGCGGGGGCGCGGCACGGTGCGCAGCAGGTCCTGCATTACGCTGTCCACCGTTTCGCCGCCTGCGCGGGCCTGGTCGTTCAGCACCAGGCGGTGGCGGGCAACCGCATCAAACACAGCGGTCACATCCTGCGGGGCAACAAAATCCCGCCCCGCCAGGTACGCCGCCGCGCGCGTCATGCTGGTCAGCGCCAGGGTGGCACGGGGGCTTAACCCCACGGCCAGGCGCGGGTCCTTGCGGCTGGCCTGGGCCAGCGCCACAATGTAGCGGTACATCAGCTCATGCACAAATACTGTGCTGACCTCCTGCTGCATGGCAAGCAGATCCGCCTGACCGGCAACGGGGCGCACACGGTCCAGCAGGCGGCCTTTGCTCTGCCCGGCCAAAATTGCCAGCTCCGCTTCCTCATCGGGGTAGCCCATTACGGCGCAGACCATGAAACGGTCCAGCTGAGACTGCGGCAGCATCTGCGTGCCGGCGGCGCCGATGGGGTTCTGGGTTGCAATTACGGTAAAGGGTGCGGGCACCGGGCGGGTAACGCCGTCCACCGTCACCGTGCCTTCTTCCATCACTTCCAACAAAGCCGACTGCGTGCGGGAGGAGGTACGGTTGATCTCATCGCCCAGAAACAGGTTGCACATCACCGCACCGGCGTGGTACACAAACTTGCCGGTCTCTTTCTGGTAAACGGAAAATCCCACCAAATCGGACGGCAGAACATCCGGCGTAAACTGCACGCGGCTTTCTTTCAGGTCCAGCGCGCGGGCAAAGGCCAGCGCCAGCGTGGTTTTGCCCACGCCGGGAATATCCTCAATCAGCACATGGCCGCCCGCCAGCATGGCCATCCAGATGGTGTTTACCGTTTGCTGTTTGCCCTGCACGGCCTTGTTTACTTCGGCCGTAACGGCGGCGGCCTGCTGTGTGTACTGCATGGTTAATCCTCCCGGTGTTTTTTCCATATCACCATAATGCCAACGGCGGCGGCAATAACCACCAGCCCGGCCCACAGTGCGTTGTTTTCCAACCAGATCATGGTATTGGAGATCGCGCTCCCCTCGGATTCCGCGCTGCCCTCCCCCGGCAATGGGGTCAGGGCCTGGGGGGCCACTTCGGCAATGGAGCTGCCGCCGGCATCCTCCACGGTCACCTGGCGCGGCGTTTCGTCCCAGGTAGCGGCGCTTTCCTGCAAATCCTCCTCTTTGGTGGTGTCCGCAGCGGCGGTGTCGTGCTCCGCAATTACCAGGTAGCGCTGGCTGTTGCGGGTGTAGGGGTGGCAGGTGGAAAGGGTCAGCAGGTCCCGCCCCGGCTGGATCAGCACGGCGTTGATATCGCTGGGGTCAATAATTTTCAGCTCGCTCACGCGGTAAATCAGCGTTTCCCACGGGGTGGTCAGCTGGATCTTGTCCCCCACCTGGATCTGCTGCACGTTGCGCAGCATTTCCGCGCCATAATAGCCGCGGTGGGCGGCAATCACGGTGTTGGTGTTTTCGCCGCCAAGCGGCATCGAGGTCTGGCCCAGCAGCGCCGCGCCTTTGGCCAGGTTTTCGCGGCTGGCGCCCAGGTAAACGGGCAGCTCCAGGTTCAGGCGCGGGATCCACAGCACAGCCAGCACATCATCGTCATAGCCATAGGCAGCAAGGTCCAGCGGGGCTTCCTCGTAGGCAAACGGGTCGGTCAGGCCGCTTTGGCCCCCGGCGTAAATTTCCGCGTTATAGTCCTGCATCGCGGCGTACAGTTCAGGGTAGGCGCGTTCCGGCTCCTGGGGTTCGGCTGTGGTTTCCTCTGCCGCGGGGGCGGTGGGCTGGGCTTCGGCGCGGGCCGCAAACTGCGCAGCGGTTTTGGCGTTGCGGGTGCTGGTCCACCACTGGGCGGCGGTGGGCTGTATCAACAGCGCCAGCCCCAGCAAAATGGCCAGCCAGGCCAGAATTTTAGCAATCAGCCGTCCCATTTAGTCATCCTCCTCGCGCTTTTTGCAGCGGTGCAGCAGCAAAAGCAGCAGCAGCGCTTCGCCGCCGATCACAATGCTGCCCGTTACCGCGATCCACGGCCAGGCATCCACCACGCGCTTGACCACCGTTCCGGTGCGCAGCGCCTGATACTGCACGGCCTGCGGGGTGTTGGTTTCTTCCTCTCCATTATAAGGGATGCGGGTGCCGCGCACAAGCATGCGGTGGGTGTTGATGGCATACGGCGTGCAGGTAACAAGGGTGCAGTAATCCTGCCCCGCGGTGATTTCCAGATCCTCGGTGTGCTCCGGTTCCACCACTTTGATTTGATCCACCTGGTACGCCAGCGTTTCATCCAGAATATGCAGGTAGAAACAGTCGCCCTCTTCCAGCTTGTCCAGGTCGGTGAACAGCACGGCTTCGGGCAGGCCGCGGTGGCCGGTCAGCACGCTGTGGGTGCTTTCGCCGCCAAGGGGGTAGCTGGAGCCTTCCAGATGGCCAACGCCCTTTTGCAGCACATCATCGCTGGTGCCTTCGTAAATAGGCAGGTTGACGTCAATTTTCGGGATGGTGATATACCCCAGGCTTTCGCCCACATCCACAAGGTCCACATAGCTGGTGCCGGTATCCTCCGCTTCGCCTGCGGCATCGCGCTCCACGGCGCTGTCCAGCTGCTGGTTATAGCGGCGGGCGGCCTCCTTGGCGGCGTCCAGTTTTTCGGTATCCATGCTTTTTACGGTATCATCGTAATTTTGGATCGCTTCGCTGGCGTGGCGCTGCGCCACCGCGTTGCTGATAACCGGGTACGATGCCACCCCAATGCCGGACAGGATCATCAAGGCCGCAAAGCCGACTTTTAGTTTTGTTGTGGTATCCATAGCGTCACCGCGAACCTTTCCGTGAGAGGGTTGAAGTTGGGAGCTGATGCAATTAGAAATTAGAAATTAGGAATTGGAAGTAGGCAAAAGAATAAAGAATAAAGAATAATGAATAATTGTGGTGGACCGCGCCGCATTGCGCCGCTCAGGAGATATTGGGTTGGGGGTGGTTTTTAGGGTAGTGAATAACAATAAAATAATCTGTAGGGCCTTACGGCGTTGCACACCACAAAATTGTAATAAACCTCGCCCTGCATGTAGGGGGCGGCGTCCCCGACGCCCCGTTTGACGGGCCTAATAATTGCCGCCCATCCACCCCGCGCCGCAAACATTGCAAATCATTTGTAGGGGCCGATGCTCGCCATCGGCCCGTTGACGGGCCTTGCCCTATTTATTTTTAGGTTCCCCACGCGAGATATTGGCGCCCCTTGAGGGGTGACTCCCCGCGGGGCGGGGAGATGTCGCGAAGCGACAGAGGGGACGGGGCGCTGTTTGCGCTGTCACCGAAGGTGACTGAGGGGTGGTTCCTCACGCAGGGCCTAAAAATCAGCCGAACAACGGCCATGTACACCCAAAAAAATTTATTCCCCAATAACCCACCATAGGGGGAGGGCCAAACCCGGCCCTCCCCCTGTGTATGATGGATTATCCCTCTATACCCTATTGGTGAATTGTAAAATTGTTTTGCCTTGCGGCGGGCGCATCAGGCGCGGTTCTTCTTTTTCAGGCTCAGCAGCACGCCAACACCGGCCACAACCAGCAGCACACCAATGCCGCTGAACAGCAGGGTGCCGAAACCACCGGTGGTGGGCAGGTCGAAGCCCTTGCGGTTGATGATGGTAATTGGTGCATACGTATATTCGTTATCGCCATTCTTGAAAGTAGTGGTCTTTACGTCACGCTTAATCAATTTGCCATCGCTAGAAAATTTATCGTTAACTGTCCAACTAGTAGCATAATCCACAGTCAAATTGGCATCAACAGGGCCGGAAAGCAAGTTATAGCCCTTATTTGTCATGGTTTCTACCAATTTGTACTCGCCATCGGGCAAACCATTAACAGTTGCACGACCAGCATTTTCACCCTCACCCGCGGTCGTAAGTGTGGCTACCTTAAACCACTTCGGCTCATTCTCATCTTCTGTTGTATTCAACCCCAGTGCCTTGGCCTCTGCCGCAGTCAGGAACTTGCATTTATTTACACCAAAGATAACAGTATCGGTCGTACCCTTTTCCAGTTTGTCAGTGTTTGCATCGTACTTCTTATAAAGGTCAAATGTTACACCATTCAGCAGTTTTTCAGTATTTCCATCCTGACCCTTTTTCAGGATACCAGTTTTGAAGGTATAAACAACAGCCTTATCATGGATTTCATAGGGAGTATCAATATCGCCCTCTTGAATATCCGTCTTGCGGGAGTAATCAAGGTGAGCTTCGTTCACATTGCCAACAGTGGTAGTGTCTGCGTCCGGCTGCAAAGTTGCAGTGTAAGAAATCGTGATGGTCTTACCGGCAGCTGCATTCAGTTTTTCCTGGCTCGTTCCTACTTTAAAATCAATCGTAATTTCGGATGTATTCGTATCGACATTAGAGGTATCTGTCAACTTGTAATCAGTATTCGCAACAAAGTCTACATCTTTACTGCTAATGGTAACACTGTCAATGTTATGCATAAGCTGATTCTTGTTCATTGTATCAACAACTTTAAAGGTTTTCAGCTTTGCTACATTCTCAGGTACATAAATGGTCAGAGTATATTTAACGGTATCACCAACAGCATAGTCGGTATCATTGCCTGTGTCACTACCCTTGGTAGTATCACGCTGTGTCACATCTTTCTCCAAATCCGGCTTATGGTTATAAACCGTCATGGTATTGTCATCGTTAATTACAAAATCGCTGTTCGGGGTGGCTCCATCCGGCGTTACAAGCTTACCTTTATCATCAATTTCAAACTCATATGCCACATTGTTGTTGATAATATAGCCGCTTTCCTTGTTTTCTGCATAGCCAATTTCCACAAAGCGATATTTACCCTTGAGCAAACTCTGAACTGTAATTTTGCCATCCTTGTTTGTTGTAAACTCACATGTGTTATTTACAGTATAATCATCGTATTTATCCGCGTTCGTCGAATTCACATTGTAGCGCTGCAACTTAAAGATAACATCCGGCAAATTTTTGATTTCATTCTCTTTACCGTCTGTTTTACCTTTCTTTATCAGCGTAATGTCACCTTTCGCGGAGCTGTTCTTCGGGTAAACGACAACATCATAGAGCCATTCCTTAAGCTGGCCGCCCGTTGCTTGCTCACCATCCTGTACTCTCGTCATAGGAATAGAAACAAGGAACGGATCCACGGGCTTTACAACGGAATCCGGCGTCGTTGTTTCGATAACCAGGTACATGCCAACGTTCAGGTCTGCAAACTGAACATAACCATTATTATCCGTTTTTCTTTCCGTTTTGCCGTTTTTATCTTTAACAGCTTGGTTAGCGATACCGTCTTTCAGATTTGCTGCGGTTTTATTGTCAGGAGTCTTAAAAAAGCTATCCGCTGTAACAGCATTATCATCACTAGCAGCTTCATAATATGCTACCAGCTCATCTGCCGTTTTAACCTGATAAATAGTAAAACCTGCATCTTTAAGCGGCGTAGCCCCATCCGGCACAGTCTGCTGCTCACCAGTTCCAGCTACAGAATCTGTCAATTCTGTGCTATGGAGATACTTATAAATGGTAATCGAGCCTTTTTTTGTTTTATCAATCGTACTTACGCTGGTTTTGATTGTAGGTGTTTGGGCATTGCCTTCGCCCTCATCTGCCATTGCTGGCATGGCGCACAGGCTGAGGGCCAGGGCGGCGCTCAACAGGCCTGTGAGAAAACGTTTTGCTTTTTTCATTTCAGTACCTCTTCTCTTAAAAAAAGTCATCATCGGATGGGCGGCAAAGCCGCCCGGCTTAGGGGTTCTGCATCAGCACGGCGTGCAGTGCGGGGCGCTGTAGCGGGGAAACGCTGCCGCGCCGCCCGCACTGTGCCGTAAAGAAAAAAGGAAGGGAAAACCGGGCCGCTTGCCCACTTGGCTTAAGGTGCATCTGAAAACAAAGGAAATAACGGATATTTCGCAGCCACAAGCAGGATGTAAGGCAAAGAGCCACCGGAATCCTTTCCGGATCCCAAGGCTTTTTAAGCCTTAGCGCAAAATCCGGCTGCGCTTATAGAAACAGGCGATATTTTCAGTTTTTCAGTTATACCCCGGCTTATGGCTGCGCCCTGCCGTAAAACGGGCGCGCACTGGCGGGCAGGCCCTGTACCCTGGGGGTCGCTGGGTTTCCGGGGGATGGTTAATGTCGCCGGCCCCCTTTCCTGTTGTAGCGGAATGTGAATATCAACAGCCCTGCCACCGCCAGCGGCATGCCGATCAGCAGCCACAGGCTTGGCGCGTCTGCACCCGTGTGGGGCAGCTCAGGCGTTTTACGGTTCAGAACGGTAAGGGTCATGGTGTAGGTGTTATTGGTGCCCGGCTTAAACTTGCCTTCGTCCGTAATTCTCTGCCCATCAATAAAACACTCGCCGGCTTGGGTAAATTTGATCACAATTGGCTGTGCCAACAGGTTGTACCCCGGATGTGCCTTGGTTTCCGTCAGGCGGTATGTACCGGGTTCCAGATTTTTGAACACACCGGTGATCCTGCCGTCGCCCTTCGTTATGGCGGTAATGGAACCTGTGCTTGTGGTGTTACCGAATGTAAATGTATAGGTAGTATCTACCTGCGGTTCTCCTTCGGTTGTTTCGGCTTTCAGCTTTTCCAGCTTGAACTCAACATCACTCAAGGGCACATCTTTGTCATTTTTGTCTTTTTCCGCGTCCTTCTTGATGATATCCAGTACAAACTTCGGGTTCTGCAGCGTGTTGGTCAGCACAATCGTGCCGCTGCCGCCGGTGATGGTTCCATCGGGGGCTGTGGCTGGCGTTGTAGTTGCGCCGGTTTCGCTGTCCGTTTCGCTGTTTGCTGTGGCTGTATTGCCTGTTGAGCTGCCCGCGCTGTCCGTTTCGCTTTTTGGTGTTGCTTCAGCCTTTACCGTTACACCATACGTATTGCCGTCAATCGTAATGGTTCCGTCTGCCGCATTAAAGTTGTCTTTATCGTCCACCGTACCTTCCACAATGCGGTATTGGTAATTCGTGTTGGGATTGTCAACCGGGCGCTGATCCAAACCGCTAAAGATTTGCTTCCAGCCATTATTATCATCGGGGGTAATGGTAACATAGGCTTTCGGGCCGTAGTTTACCGGTTTCCATTCTTTATCGTCTGTGCTGGTTGCCAGGCGGCGCTGGAGCTGGATGTAGATTTGTCCCGGCCGCTTCGCAGTGCTAAGATCGTCCTTACCATTTGCATCTTTCCAGAGCTTATCGAACTCAATGTTGATCAGTGTGCGCTTGGTGTTGGTAAAGATTGCGGTAATTGGGCAGGTGTTTGGCTCCTTAATCACGCCTTCCACCATGGTGTTGTTGTGGATCAGATGGGCGGATTGACCTTTCGGAACGGTTACGCTTTGCAGTCTGGAACCATCACTGGTTTTGACTTCCTCGATGGTATAGCGGGTACCAACGGGGATGCCGGTGATGGTTCCGGTGCTTTCGCCATTAATCGTAACGGTTTTTTCGATGGGCTTTTCTTCCAGACCAGCACCGCCAACATTATTAAAGGTAACTTTGAACTCGTAGGTTCCGGTCAATTTTTCGTCTTTTGCGGCCTGCTTTTTGATTTTCAGCCCGCCGGTTTTGACGGTGTTGACGTATTCTACCTTTAGCTTTGTCAGCGTGGAGTTATTTTCGTCCGGGTCCTTATAGGAGCGGAAGACGATGGTGTTTTTGTCAGGCTTCTGGCTATTCGCCGTGTAGCCCGTATTGCTTGCCTCTCCATCGACATAAACTTCCGTTCGGCCATCATCGGGGCCGCTTCCCTCCCGCCCGTTTAACGAAGGTGCTGGATCAGAAAGCTTTACGCTGTTACCTCCCTTCATCGAAGTAACCTTCTGCCCGTTCTCGTACACCGTCCATGTGGTGTCGTACAGGTTTTGGTTCAATTCCTCTTTGAGCGAAATGTAGCTGCCGCGGCGGAACTGGTCGCTGAAGGTAACGGTTTCTCCAGCTTCCAGAACAAAGCGTCCGTCACCGTCCACCAACTGGGTGTCTGTGTCCATGGTGGAGGTGTACTGTGCGTATTTGGCGTTTTCCAAATTACCGCTTTTGGCGGAGCCGTAATCCGGGATTTCCTTCTGATCGGTTGTAAAGCCGGTCATCTTACTTGGCACCGCTTTGGGAATGAAGGTAAAGTCCCTGAAATAGATGTGGCGGCTATAGTTATCGCCCACGCGGATGAATTTGACCTTGTTGTTAAAACCGTCCTGCTTTTTCATCTTGTGCAGGTCCAGCTTTACGGTGACCCATTGGTCTGGCTTCACTTCGACCGAGCCATACGTTGCGCCGTTAATGCCTGATGTGTCAAGGCTGCCTTTTTGGACGGCGGGGTTCTGATCATCCAGCAGTTCCAGATACAGGTTGTTGAGGGAAAGGTCACCTCCACCACCATCATTTGAACCAACGTAAACCTGGAACGTAAGGAAGCGCATGTTTTCGATATTGATGGGGTTTCCCAGCGTCAGGATGCCACGACGTTTCTCACGCGCTGCACTTTGCGTATCCGTATAGCGTGCGTACCAGTGAAGGACCTGTTCGGTATTTTGCCCGGTATTTTGCCCGGTATCTTGCCCGGAATCCGGCTTGGGATCTGGCCAGGGGTTTTTAACCAACTCGAAAATGTAGTCATCTTTCTTTCCTGGGGTTGCGGGTTCAATCATGTTACCAGTCGCAGTCAAATTCACCACTTCGGTATCGCTTGGATCCGGTTCAGCGGCATCTGTTTTTCCATAATGGGTTGCCTGGTTCTGGATGGTGAAGTTGAAGATTTTCTGGTTTTTAAAGCAGTTTTTGAAGTCATCATCAGTAACGTTGGTCAGATCGACTTCTTTTTGAACCTGCAGCTCGTTATTATCCGGGAAGTTGAACGCCACCGCCATGTTGGACTCCCACATACCGCGTTCCATGTAGTACATGGTAAGGGTGTGCTTTTGGCCTTTGTCGAATGTAAGAGTAGTGCCTTGCGCGTAGAAATCGATGACCTCTTTATTATCTTTATTATATGTATTATATGTTATGGTCTTGACATGGGAATTGCCATTTTTTTCATCTTTATCTTTATCATCTTTATCTGACGTTCCGCCTTTTTTGACCCTACTGACATAGGCTGTTACACTATTTTTTTTCTTTCCATCTTCCTCTTTCTCGCCAAATTCCAGCAGGCCGGAAACCTCACCATGGGCGCCGCCAACGTCAAGCGCCAGCTTGCCATCAATGAATACCCAAACGTCATCGTCACCGGAGAAGAAGAACTTGATGCTGGTTCTTCCCTTTGTTCCATCTGCATTCTTTGTTTCAACTTTGCCGTCATCCGTCAGGGTAAAATCCATCTGCAGCTTGGTGCCAAAGCCGTAATTGTAGGTAGAAGCCACACCAGGGTCTGCTGTTTCATTGAACGGGAAGTAGCCATAAGGGTCTTTCGAGCCCTGTGACGCACTCACATTCTTTGAAGGATCTCTGTTATCGGTCCTTTGGAGAAAATATTTTGAATCCGAATTTTGTCCCGAATCTTGTTTTAGATACAAGGTTGTATCCTTGCTGTCAAAGCACCAATAATCAACGTCCGTCTCATTATCAAAAAGATTTTTCACTTTAGTAAATGGGAACTTTACATTCTCATACACTTCACCAAGCTTTGCATTTTTACTATTCTCTCCTAAGAGGAAGTCTTTGTTAAAGTGCGGCTCTACTGTTGCTTTTTCTGTTCCGTTTAACAACGGTGCTCCATCTGCTTTACCGGTGGATGTTGTATTCGCAACCAAGCCTTGATAGGCATAGTATGTATGTTCATTTCCACTGGTATTATCCTCATTACGCTGAGCGTTATTGATTGCCATAAAACGATTAAACTTGTCGTTGTCGTCGTTGCTGTACCCAAACAATTTTAATGTACTAGCAATCTCTCTAAATTCAGGGGAGCCCGCAGGCTGGAAATGTCCGGTATAAATCGGGTATTGGGCACCTGCCTTCTCATAATAATCGCTCAGCGCCTGATCAAATTCACGGAAGGTTACCCAGGTGCGGTGACTTGCATCAGTATATCTACCGTATTTATCACGGTTCTTGCCGTTCAGTTCGTAATCTGTATAATAGTCATACAGCGTACTGGTAACATATTTTGTGTTTGCTTCTTCCGTAAAAGGAACGGATGCAATATCTACTACTTCAGTCTTCTTCCCCGTTTCGGCATCACGATTCTTCCACGTTTCGGCATCACGCTTGGTACCTTTTGGAGCCCAGTAGCCGCCACGTGTGCCTTTGTGATATACTGCATCGTCATTCGTATCCGCATAGAAGCACTGTTCCGTATTCTTATAGTTTTCAGGGATGGTTACCCAGTTTGTACTGTCGCCGCAGGTTGCAAGGTTATCATCGCTACTCAACGGATACGAAGAGAATACGATTTCGGTATAGCCATCCGGCACATCTGCTACATAGTAATCTTTGCCCTTAATCCGGCTCATTGTGCCGTTTTTGCCAGTTTCGCCTTGTTTCCTTATGCGGTAGTAAACCGTACTTTGACCGTCTTTGGGGATTGAATAGTCGCCGTCAGTATTATTTGTTCCTGTTGTTGGCAGCTTTGAGAAAGTAGCATCGTAATAGATACAGAAAGAGTTTTCTATCCCCCATCTTCCGTTGACTGCGCCAGTGTTGTCTGCGCCAGTATAGATAAAGCAGTTACTTATATCACTGTATGTAAAGGATTCTTCATCATTACCACTAACATCTTTACCATAGAAGTTATAGATTTTGCTGGATTTTGGGGAATTGCCCTCATTCCATGTAAACTTAACATAAGAGCAAAAATCGTCAGGAATTTTAAAGGTTGCTGTGGAACCAGAAGCAATACCAGAATCCAACTCAGCACTATTTAAGGGTATTGGGCCCCCGACCTTGCTAAGATCTCCGTTCTCATCCGGTTCATAAAACCAGGCTTGGACGTCCGTTAGTGGTTCACTGGTTTTATTTTTAAAGGCCATCTCTTTGCCAGCGAAATGCTTATGGCTAACCGTATAGGTAATCCAGTCATCTCGTTTCAAGCCCCCTCTCTTATTTCCGTCATAGTAGTTGCCTTTGATACAACGATTATCAGTTGGATCGAACGATATCCACTCTGTCTCCGGTCGATTAGTATGATTATCTACTGGAACAATTGTTACTTTGTATGTAGGGTTATTCTCTGTAGATGCATCTTCATTATATCCGCAAAATTCAAGTCCACCCAACCCTTTATTTGGATAGTGTTTGTCCTTATTCAGGACTGCAGAATAAATTTTTCTTCCGTCATCCGTTTTGTCAGCTTCCTGCATATCAAGATAATATTTTCTATCACTTGTTTCATTTTGTCCAACAATGGCATGTATTTTTACCTTTTTACAATCGGTCCAATCACTAGGCACTGCAAAATAGAGCGTGTAAGTAGCCGGCACTCCCCCCTCACTAACTGCCTGCACGTTATCCACGCTTTTTGCGGCGTACATCTTCTGCGGCTGTTCGGTCGGTTCCGGGGTGGCGGTGGGGGTCACAGTCGGCACAGGGGTGGCCGTTGCGGTGGCTGCCGGTTCCGGGGTCGGGGTGGGTTCTGCCGTGGGCTCCGGCGTTTCGGTCGGGGCGGGCTGCTCCGGCTCGGCGCTTTGTTCCGGTTCCGGGGTGGCGGCATCCGGCACCGGGGTGGCGGCGTTCTGCTCCGGCGGAACGGTATCCTCCCCGGAGGCCGTTCCCTGCTCATCCTCCAGCAGCTCTACTTCGTCAGGTGCGTCGGGCAGAGGATCCTCCTCGGCGTATACAGGCAGGGCCATTGCCATAACCAGGCAAGCGGTGACAAGCAGCGCTGTCAGCCGGCGCGCCCAACCTGTTGTGTTGTTTCCTGTTCTATTCAATCTGCTCACCCGCCTTTCGCGCTGGCTTGATGGAAGCACATTGTTCCACAGGGGATCCCTGTGAAACAGTAAAGGAAGCCAGCTTCTTTTACTTGCGCAACCGTTGCCCTGTTGTTTTCAAAAAAAAACCGCATCGAGTCTTCTCATTGCGCATTTACTTTTTATTGTTAAAATATAGCACCTTTACACCAGAAAGGCAATACAATCCACGCAAATTCCTGTTTTTCAGCATTTTTACTGATTGCGCTTTCCTCCGATTATACAATATGTTCAAAGCCTTTGTATAATTTATTTCTAATTTTCTTTTTGGCCGCGGTCATTTTATATACTTTGACCGCGCGTTTTATGATCCTCTGCGCACGCAGAGCGCAACTTTGCAGCAAAATTCGCCTTTTTTGTTGCGTTTCCCTGTTTTTGCGCAATTATTTGTTTCGCATGCGCCTGTTTGCGGCGGGGCCTGGCGGCTGGGTGGGCGCCTTGTGGGAGGGATGGCAGGTTTGCGGCGCACGGTTCCCGTTTTTTTGCGGCGCGATGGGTACACCGCGCCCCTGCAAACGGTTTGCGGTGTTTGCGGCGGCGGGTGTGTGTTTGGTGGATTGCACGCCCGCCAACGGGACGCCGTTCTCCCTTTACAACGGGGTGCGGGTTTGCTGCAGATATGCCATTCGCTTTTTTGTCCCCCCTGCCCCGCCCCTGATTCCCGGTTCCCCCTTGCCGATTTCTATTTGCGCCAGCTCCTGAAGTGCATCTGAAAGCAACGAAAACAGCGGATCTTTCGCAAGCACAAAATCCGGCTGCGTTTACTGAGGCAACACCGCACAATTCCCGCCTTGCGGCTTAAGCACCGCTCCGGCGGCTGCGGCACTTAGAATTATGCGGTATTGCCCTGAAACAGACGAGCTTTTTGACGTTTCAGATAGATCCCGGCTCCCAGCTTTCAATCTATCCTGTGTAAACTGCAACCCCTCACGCGCCATTCTGTGCGGCACTTACCTTATTGTAAAAGGGGTGCTGCCCTGTGTAAATTTGCAACTGATCTATTTGAAGCAGCTGTGAGCTGTTGCAATTTTGCACAGGGTATTGCCCGCATTCTATGCCGAACATTCCCGAAACGTGTTGGAAAAACGCACAGGATTGCCTTGTTTCCCTATGCCGTTTACCGTTGGAAAAACGCACAGGTTACCCCCGGAACAGTTGCAATTTTACACAGGGTATTCCCGCTCCCCTGCCCCGCCGTGACCCGCGTACCTGTTGGAAAACCACACAGGATAGGCCCGTTCCCCGTGTTGCAATTTACACAGGTTTGGCTGTTTTTGGCTTATTTGCAACTTTACGCAGGTTGCTTTCCGCACAGGAAAATGGTGGTGGAATGCACAGGCTGCAGTTGGTTGAACACACAGGTTTGCGTTGTTAAATTACACAGGCTCTACCTATTACTAATATAGAACTAAACAACTAAGCCATAATAACAACCAGAGGTAAGCCGGGAGATGGGGGAGAACGGGAAAAAATTGATGTTGCCATTCCATCAGGTTACAGAACCCTGAAACAGCAGGACAGAAAAGCACAATAAAACCCTGTGTAACCTGCACCCTGGCTGCAACCCCCACAGGATATATGGCAAACCACAACGCGGGTGTTGCATTTTGCACAGGGTAATGGCGGTGAAACCCTGTGTATATTTGCAATTCTTGCGCTGGACAACAGGATGTGCTATAATGTTTAGCATGATGTGCGTGACCACCCAGGATACAGCAACCGATATAGGAGGCCCCTGCTTATGGCGGCAAGTAAACAGAAAAAAGATGATCCGTTTGTCGTTACGTTTGAAGAACGCGGGGACCAGACCATCGTTCGCAAATCCAATGACCTTGTACAGATGACGCGCAACAACCTGACGCTGAGCCAACAGCGCCTGATGCTGCATATTTTTTCGATGATTAAGCCGGAGGATACGGACCTGCCCTCTTATGAGCTGAGCATTTATGATTTTATCAAGATGACTGGCATGGACCCGCACAGCGGGGCGCTGTACAAGCAGGTGCGCAAAAATATTGAGGAGCTGGCCAACGCGCCCATCCAGTGGATCAAGAATAACGGAACTTCCACGGTGGAAACATTCCGCTGGATTGATAAAGTGCGCATTGATGAGGGCCGCGCGCGCATGACCATCACGCTGGACCCGGTGCTGAAACCGCACCTGGTGCAGCTGAAAACCCTGTATACCACCATGGATGTGACCTACACCATGCTGATGCGGTCCACCTATTCCATCCGCATTTACGAGCTGTGCAAGAGCTACCAGAGCCTGTACCTGAAAAAGAAAGCGGCCGGGGAACCGCTGGTATGGAACCTGAGCATGCTGTATGAACAGCTTTCGTATACGGCCAACCGATGGTCGGATTTCCGCCGCCTGGCACTGGAAAAGGCAAAGGCGGAAATTAACGAAAAGACGGATATTATTTTTAATTACGATGTGTACGAAAAAAAAGGGCAGAAGGTTCTTTCGCTGGTGGTAACGATTGACCCGGTGGATGATGCCGCCGCACAGGCCAACCTGGACAGCATCAACAGCACAGTGCGCAAAAAGAGCAAAAAGAAGGGCCGCCCCACCGTGGCGATTGAGGATTCGCTGCTGGATGACCCCAGCGTGATCACCTTTGATTATGTTTCGGCACCGGAAACAACGATCCCCTATTCCTTTGGACGCCACCGCACCGAGCTGCGGGAGGAAATTGTTGTGAAAGCGCGCATGGATCAGCTGCGCGCGGAGATTACGCCCGAAGAGCTGCACGCGGTGGAAGTGATCATTGATGTGTTGGCAGATGCCTGCTGCACCATCCAGGCAGGCGATGGCGAGCAGGACGGTGGCAACAAAACGGTGTTTGGAAAGATGAATGCCATCATCCTGGATTGCGGCGGGCTGACCAGTTGGCTGGCCGGTGTGGCACCCCGCTATGCACAGGAGATCATTCCCCGGTCGCAGACGATGCGCAGCCCGGCGCGGTATCTGAACAAGGTGCTGCGCGAGGATATGGATAACTATCGCATTTATATTTTCCGCAAGGCAAAGCCGGCAGCAGAACCCAAAGAGGAGCTGTTGGAAGCGGAGTACCATGTGATGGACGAGCCGGTACAGCAAACGATGCCGGAGCCTGAGCCGCCCAAGGTAGAGCTGATTCCCGAAACGATTGTAAAACGGCAGGATATGCGAAAAGAGTTTGCAAAGTTTGTAGATGATGGATACCTGGAAAAGACGTTGACGAGCGGCCAGCGCGGCGCTTACCACGAAATTTACCGCCACCTGGCAGCGCGGTGTGTGCCATCGCCTTCCAGCCTGCGCAATGGGCTGAAAGACGAAATGCGGCTGCATTACCTGGCCTGCATGAATGAAGTGATTGAAAAGTATGGCAGCCTGACCCCGTTGATGGAAGCTATGGCGCATGAACTGGACTTTGATGTGTTCTGGGCAAAGGCCGCCAAGGACCCCAACGTGAATAACCCGATGGGGCTGTTCTACCATATTATTGAAGAACGCGCGCTGAACCCGATCGGCACCATAATGAACGACCAGGCACAACGGCAGAAGGTTGCCGCCAAGGAAAAAGGTGAAAAAGATAAGTGGCACAACGAAAGCTGGATGGATGCTTTTGAGGAAGATATCCCGGATGACAGCGAAGAGTAATTGAGATGAAGCGGAGCGGATAATCCGGGAGCGCTATTATAATAAGGTAAGCAGCGGCTGGCAGATTGCTGGCCGCTGCTTTTTTTGGGGTGCAGCTGAGAAATGGAAATATCCGGCGTTTTTGGATTTCAGATAGACCTTGGGATAATAGGTGAGAATGAAGGTGCGTGAGCGGGAATGCCTGGATGAAGTGAAGAAGGATGGGAAAGAAAAGCGGCAGAGAAAAAGCGTGAACAGCAACGAAGAGATGACGGCATAATATTCGTCAAAATATCCGTTGACACGCGCGAAGCATATGATATAATAGAAGCTATAACAGCAACGAAGAGATGCCGCACGGCATGGGGTGCCCGTTTTTGCAACCCGCGGTTAGATTAAGGCAATACCGCATAATTCTAAGTGCCGATACGGCGAGCGAGGTGCGGCAGA
>ERZ772893.2070-NODE-2070-length-17188-cov-2.902644_pt1 | contig 17188 bp, 15 predicted proteins | sample MGYA00511482_ERZ772893 | MGnify/ENA primary metagenome ERZ772893 (study PRJEB29015, sample SAMEA2737687) | human gut metagenome | biome: human gut; feature: human-associated habitat; material: faeces | place: China | collected 2012 ... | reverse complement strand
GGTGTTGAAGGCGAACTTGCCGACTGGATTCAGGAACGACGTGTAGATATCGGATTTATCAGTCTGCAGAAAAATCATAAATATCAGTTTCTTCCGGTCATGAACGACTTGATGTACGCAGTTGTTCCAGAAAACGATCCTCTTGCAAAAGAAGAAGAAATTCCAATCGAAGCATTTGAAGATGCACCTTTTATCATCACAGAATACACACCAGGAAGCGACGTACACCGTATTTTAAAAAAGCATAAAATCCATCCGGATATCCGCTATGTAACCAGAAATGAATTTTCTTCCCTTTCCATGGTCGAACACGAACTGGGATATTCTATCCTCCCGGGTCTTTTACTTCGCGGCCAGCAGGGAAAATTTGTAAAACGTCCATTGAAGCCAACAATTACAAGACAGTTAGGACTTGCATATTCTTCTCTCGAAAATCTGTCACCTGCTTCAAAGACTTTTCTGGAATATGCAAAAGACTTTCTGTTAGATGATTAAGTCAATATTCATGCAGAGTAAATGACGTTCTTTCTCATTTATTTATTAAAATTGCACGAAACGCCTCCCACTTTACCACGTTTTTCTTGTTGCAATGCCAATTTTTTCCATCCTTATTGACATCATCGGATTAACGTGATATATTAATAGCAACTTAAAGACAGACACAGACACCAATGGCGGTTCCTTAACAGAGTTCTATTATGCGGGAACTGCTCTTTTAGAATCAGACATTATATTGTAGTAATTTGTTTTTAAGAAACCATTATTATGGTTGTTATTGCAGTTATACCTAAGCCGGTCGTTTCCCCCAAAAATGACCTTGCGAAGGTGAACTCCAATTGATATATACATCCTCCACAAGGAGGAGCATTCCCCAGCTTTGTATATAAAAACAAAACTGCAATGCAACGAGGAAAAACCTCTCAATGACATACCAATAAGAAAGAGCACGACATGTTCAGATGTCGTGCTTTTTCTTATTAATTCTCTCTATAAGACTATAGTTCGATTGACTTTTAACGTATTAGTTGATAAAATATTAATGTAAAGCAATGCGTGAATTTATAGAAATTCTTTACAAATCGGGGTGTATATGATTTCTTTCATAGTGCTAAAAAGGCATTTCCTTGCCTGGTACTTATTTATTCACATGTATAGCTTGTTAACAATTTAATATGAAAATCTGGAGGGATGAATTTATGTTATTAGCGATCCAAATTTTATTAGGTGTTTTGTTTGCTGGAACAGGTATTGGTCTCGTTGTCGATTTAGGCAAGAACCGAATGGATGAACTAAAAGGTTCTACCGGAAAACAATGGGCATCTGCTTTTGCTGTTGGTATCATTGCTAACTTTCTTGACACTTTAGGATGTGGCTCTTACGCACCATCTACATTTATGTACAAACTTTTCAATCAGATTGACGACATCGATATTCCTGGTACACTGAATATCGGTGATACATTCCCAGTTATTTTTGAGGCATTTATCTTCACAACTTCTGTAGAATGTGATCCTCTTTTCCTTTGGGTAATGTACATTTGTGCAGCTGTTGGTTCATTTGGATTTGCATCTATCGTTACAAAATGGCCACGTAACAAAATCAGAATTGCTCTTGGATGTGCGATGCTTCCGTTGGCAGCAGTAATGTTATGCAAAAATCTTGGTGTCGGACCTTTCGGTTTAGTTGGTACTGCAGTTGGATTAACAGGTTGGAAACTGATCGTAGCCGCAGCACTTAATGTTTTATGGGGCGCTCTTATGGATATTGGTTTTGGACTTTATGCACCTTGTATGGCAACATGTCTTCTGCTTGGTGTTGATGCTCAGACATGTTTCCCTGTCTTCATGGGATCTTGCGCATGCTTAATGCCAGCTTGCTCTATCGAATTTATCAAGTCACATAGATACGATGTTGCACATACAATTGGTAATGCGATAGGTGGATGTATCGGTGTATTTATCGCATGGAAACTAGTTACAGGTCTTCCAATGTTCTGGCTCATTAATCTTATCTGTATCGTGCTTGTATGGACTTCTTACACTTTACTTAGTGCAGCAAAGAAAGATAAAGCAAAAGGTATTGCTTAATATCTGTGAAACATATATATAAGCAAAATACTCATTTAAACAAAATAACACACGGATGGCAGTCTTAACAGACTGCCATCTTTATATCATTGTATGTAAGAGATCCTGCTTCTGGCAGTTTCCCTGCATTAAAATTTTATTATGGAGAATATCATATGTTTGTTAACGAATATGTAATGACACGTAAACGCTACGACAAATGGGCAGCTCCAAAGTTCTGGAGACTTCCTATCTTCTACGTATATTGTGTAATCTTTGCATCCGGAACTTTCGGCTGGATTTATTTTCATCATGTAGGAGCTTCACTCAGATGGCAGTCTGTTGGTGCCACACTTTCATTTATAGCCATCTATCGTGGAGTATTTTTCAAATGGATGCACGCTGATAAAACTTTCCGTGTAACGCGTACTCAATATTTCAACGATAAAGACTGGACCTGTAAAGTCATGATCCGCGAAAAGGACATTGCCCTTTACATTAACAATAAGATAAATAACCATGTAAACTGGGAAGATCTTACCAAATTCGAAGAGGCGAAAACTTATTACAAGCTCACTTCCAAAGACCAGATTGAAGGCGTTATGCTTGACAAAGAGTCTTTCACCAAAGGCGACTCCGAAAGTTTCAAACAATGGATGTTAGAGCAACATCCCGAAATCGAATACGGACCTATCGATCCTGCATTCGATAAATAAAAAAAGAGAAGATTTCCATTCGCAAGAATGAGGTAATCTTCTCTTTTTCTTATTGTTTGTTCTATTTCCGACACTTTCTGTCGTAGATATCTTCCCGGTTCTATCGTCCTTCCTGTTCATCCTTATGACGCATCTTAAGCTTCAGAAGAGCTTTTGCCTTCAGACAGTCAACCCTCACCATGTTGTTCTCTCCGACAACATCTGTCTCTGTACCATCTGCGCTTTTATTAATATCCACAATTCCGTCCAGATAATCATTTTCTACAACAAATTTTGCAACAGTACCACTAAAATTAAGTCCCGTCACCGGAATTCCTCTGATTCCAAGCTGTTCACATGTATTTGTATAATCCACATCGCTGTTTCCCCATCCATCCGATGATATGATTACTCCATCTGCACGCATACATTCTGCCATTGCTGCTGCTCTGGTTCCTACCAGCATTTTATCTTTGTTATCATCCGGCGTTCCGACTATGATCAATCCGAGAAGATCCAGATCTGTATCCTCTGCCACTACTTCCAACAGCGGATCTCTGAAATGATGTAATGATGTTTCTTTTGTCGATGGTCCAATTCCCATAACTTCTGCACCTCCTGTAGTTACTGCATCGAGCGGATCATGCCGTCTCTGTACTCATTCGGAGTAATCATAACCGGCATATTGCCCATATCGATAATCGAACGTCCGCCTTCAACCCCTGACGGTTCATCCGGGAACATCCATGTATCATACATAGCTCCCTGTCCAGCCACCTGACGGATAATTACAACCTTCTTCTTTCCAGGTCTTACTTTATCATGATATTCATGACGTTCTGTGCACTTATCACCTTTGAACTTTTTCAGTTTCTCTCTGTATGTCTGAATGAATTCATCACAGAGTTTGTGTGCAGTAAATGGCCCATGTCTCTCCTGACCCATACCAGCAGCAAATGTTACATCAAACGAAATAATATAATCATCATCTCCCGGTGTACCTGCACGGTTTAAGCACAACTGTTCCTTAAGATTGCCTTCTGATGAACCAAATTCGTGACACTGCTTTCCGTTCACATCAACGCCCGTCAACATAACATATACACCCGTTATAGTGTGAGTTATTCCTTCTCCCAATTTACCAAGCACTTTTGTTGAGATTGGAATGATATCCATAATCGTGTTCGTCCATCTGTCATGGTCTCCCGGTTTAATAATCTGAATATCAATCTTCTCAATACAATCATCCTGTGCAACAAGCTGATCGATCATCTCTTTGCTGACCGTCATATGGCCATCCGTTGTGATATTATTGTACTCACCCCATTCCACATCTGTCATATGAAATGCTTTGATCACAAGGCGTCTTAAGTCTATCTCTTTCTCAGCCATCATGTCACCTCCTAAAAAAATTACGGACATATATCAATCAAAGTCCGCTTTTTGCGGTTTCCCCGTACACTTTGATAGCAAAAACAACGTATCCATTCATCCTTTTTATATTGTTTTCTTATTTTTCCTATGTCCTTTCCATATCTCTAGTATACAATATACTGTAAGAAATTCCAATATACTGTCTGATTCTTTTTTCAAAAAAGGGCAGATGCAAAATACATCTGCCCTTCTTAAGATCAACAATATTCTTTAAATAGAATTAGATCTTAGCAACATATTCGAATGGCAACGGAACAATCTTTCCTGGAGTTTCGATTTTCTCTAACTGCTCCAGAGTTGCCTTTACGATCTGTGTCTGCTGTTCTACGTTGTGAGGACCACCCGCATTAGCACCCATAGGTACCAACGGAGCTACCGCACGAGGAGTACCAGTCTGACGAACAACTGGTGGAAGAGCTGCAATAATAATTGTAGGAATTCCAGCTTCTTCAATCGCTCTCTGCACCAATACTGCAGAGCGGTGGCAGGTACCTCAGCCAGCGGTGAGGATTACTGCATCAACATCCTCATTTTTGAACATTTCAGCGATAGCAGGACCAGTTTCATGTTTGAACTTCTCCTGGTTTCCACCACCACCCATGAATCCAGCATGTACAGGAGCACAAGCTCTGATAAATCCTTCTTTTGCTAATTCATGAATTCTGTCAATTGGGAACATACAGTTGATGTCCTTGTTAACATCACTGTTATCATATCCACCGTGTGATACCATCAGATCACTAGATGGTGTAGTGTTTTCGATCTTTCTCCATGTCCAGTCACCAGCAAGGTTAAATCTCTCCTGGCTCTTCTTGTGAACACCTGCTGCTGTTGCAAGAGCGACAGACATATCTTTTAACTCTTTTGTTACAGGAGTCCATACTGACGGTGGAGTAATAGGAACGAATATTTCAGACTGTAAGCCTTTAACAACCGTTAAACTCATTTTTAATCCTCCTTATTAGCATCCAAACGTGCTTGCATTTCTTGTTGTTTGCGACGTTCTTTTTCAATATTGCTGACGTATTTCTCATTTACTTCCGGTCCGAGCTGTTCCGGAAAACTCATGTTCCAGCCAACTTCCTGACCTACTTTCGGTTCTGTATCGCAGATGAACATTCTCTTCGGAGCTTTAAAGAACCCCAGACGTCCTTTCAGGTCAACACTGATACTACAGTCATCAACCGCTACGATGACACCTTCCATATAAATGATCTTATCGCCATAGTGTAAACGTTCATTATCCATTTTGATAACACCTGATCTTAGTCGTATTTTTCTTTACGTTTCTGGCTCATTGGCAGAGACTGCTCGTTTTCTACGAGTTCAATCTTCTTACCGCAAGCTGCTTCGATCAGCTCAACGTTAGTTGCTTTAACGTTCGGATTCCACTTTCTCTCAGCTGCCTTTACTTCTTCACCAGCCATAGCTGCTTTCAGCATAGCGAGGGCACGAACACCTTCTTCTGGACAAAGTGTATTACATCCAAGTACCTCATTCTCGATACCAGATTCTGATTTGTTATTGTCAACCATGTACTGCATGTACTTGTTACCAACAACGAGTGCACCCTGAACAGCACAGAATGAAAGTCCTACTACAGGAATTCCTCTCATACCGATCTGCTCGATGTGGCTTGCGAAGTCGATGTGGTTATTTCCGAATCCTTCTGTTGTAACGAAAGCTCCGTCAACGTCCATCATCTCTACTGTATGTCCAACACGACGAGATACATAGTACTTCTCAGCGTTGATCTGAGGTGATCCTACGAATACAACTCCGCAAAGGTCAACTTCTTCATCATGTAAAGCTTCAAGTACAAGTGGCTCTCTCCAGTAATGTCTTGACATTTCTTTTGATGCAGGTCCGATACATGTTAATGCATGGATACATCCATCAAGTACTTCCAGTGGAGATACGCATACAGGTACGTTTCCTAAGTCTACGTTAGCTCTTGCGCCAAGGATACCAACTGGTTCTACAGGAAGGATGAAGTTATCATGCATAGCTCCCTGTCCCATGATCTCTTTAACGATTACGACTTTCTTCTTACCTGGACGACGGATAGATTTCAGTTCCTGCTCTTCAGCGATGTAACTTTCATCTAATTCTTTCATTACTTCACGGATTTCCTGAGTAACGATGTCGAATGCTGTATGTGCAGCCATAGGTCCACGACGTTCCATGTTAGTCTTTTCCTGAACTACGATGTTACCTTTGATAAAGATTTCTCCTTTATCCGGGCATCCAGGACGTCCCCACATGATGTTCTCATCAAGGTATCCTTCTGAAGAACCGAACTCACCGATCTGAACTCCGCCTTCGTCAGTTCCTGTCAGCATCATAACAACGCCGTCAAGTACTCTTGTTGCACCTTCACCGATGATTGCATCGCCTTCTTTTGTAGCGATTGGCTGAACATCCATGATTGTCTCTGAGTATGTGTGGTATTTGTCAGGAGTGATGATTTCAAGATGGAAATCTTTAACCAGTTCCTGATCAGCAATTACGTCTGCTTCAATTCCTTCACGGATGTAAAGTGTTGTTCCTTCGATCTTTGTCTCTGGTCCTCTCTGTACATCTGTGATCTTGATGTGTCTTCTTGTTAATGTTCCAACTACTTTTTCTTCTTCAACAGGTGCTTCTGCTGTTGCAGCTGTAGCTGCTACTGCTTCTGCAGGAACTTCTGCTACTGCTTCTCCTGTTGCTCCGAGAGCACCGATAGGAAGTTCAAGATTGATATCCTTTCCTTCTCCGATGTGGATCTTAAGTGTTCCACCTGCAGTTGCGATTGTGCTTGTTGCCGGTGCAACTGGTGCTGCTGGTGCAGCCGGTGCTTCTACTTCCTCTGCCTTTTCTTCTGCTGGAGTTGAAGGTGCTTTCACACCATCCAGAACATCATTTGTTAACGGGCAAAGAGAATCACAAGTTTTTGTAAGTTTTGCGCCCAGTACTTCTTCGATTGTAAGGCATCCGTCCAGGTTTAATAATCCTGAATCTACCAGATCATCAAAGATTGCTGGATCTTCGAGATTAGCCGGCTCAATTGTGATACCAGCTTCTGCTCTACAGCACAGTACTGCAGGATCATGAGCATGTGCTTTTGCTGTTTCAGCTGTGATTGACATATTGTTTCCCTCCTTGTTTTTGTTACATTACATATTCCCTTATGGAATATTGTAGTTAAAAATATATATACAGCCACGCGCAATTCTCAGAAGAGCCTACCTCCATGCTGCTTCCGACAGGCAAAAGAATCGGGGGTCTTCTACCTCATTGTACGCGACGGTAATACCGATAATATTATGTTTATTGCAGGTATGATTTAGAAATCAATTTCCTGACTTACTTCTTTAGAAACCTTTAAGCTTCTGTACAGTGGGTGTCCAACTGTTCTCATGACATGGTCTGTCTGATGGAATACTTTCAGTCCCATCTTCGGTCCTGACGCCATTACAGTATTTGAACAGTCTGAGCAGTTACCGATCAGAATGTATTCACATTTGTCTTTCTTGAACTGCATATTGTTCTTAACCTGTCCAGGACAGTTACCAGGTCTTAAGCACTTCAGTGGTGCTCCCGGTTTGTTTTCAATTGCCTGTTTACATTTGCACATAGATACTACTTTGGCATTCATCTTAGAAGCGATCTCACGCATACGCTCTTCGCTTCCGCCGCAGGCACATACAAGAATTCCCATTGTTGCTCCGTGGAGATCTGGGAACTCGACTGTTACAAGGATTGCTCCTGTCGTCTTGGTTGTTGGTGCATCTAATGTAGTAGACTTTCCTGTGAAAGCTCCACCCATGATGATCTCACCATATTTTCCGTCGATTCCGCCGGCTTTTTCGATCATCTCTCCAACGCTTACACCAACTGGTACGTCGAAGAATACGTGTGCTTCATTTCCACCGTTTAATTTACCACGTACTGTCATGTTCTTGCTGATACAAGGTTTCTTTTCATCAACCGCTTCAGCAATCTTACAGACTGTCTCTACGTTGATAACAACGGATCTTGCTGCTGATGGAAGCTGTGTAGTTGTGAGTAATACCCCAAGACACTCTCTTACTACTGCACGTTCCTCACCCATCGGGTAGATATCAGCCATCAGGTGCATCTTGATATCAGGCTCATTCTCAAGAGCTTTCTGTAATACCTTGATTGCTTTGTGGTGTTTTTTCTTAATAGCAATAATTGCTTTCTTTGCGTGAGTGATTTCCATACTATATTTAATACCACGGATTAACTTATCACTCTGCTCTTCAATCTGCTTTGTGTTGTGTTCCAGTCCTGGTTCGCATTCAGCTGCGTTTACAAGGATGTATCCACAATCCAGTTTGAAGTCTTTCGGAAGCTCTGGGTTGATCTCAGGATCAAGCTCACCCATTGGAGTTTCTTCTAAATTAATGTTAAGTTTTACTCCTGTCGGGAATCCGGCTCCTCCCATTCCTACGATTCCGGCTGCTTTCACCAGATCGAGTTTTGATGATTCATCTGTGATACCTTCTACTGATTCGGTAACAGGAATGAATTCATCCGGCTGGTCAGCATCCGGCTCGATGATGATGCGGTCTTCAGTAATCTCTGTTACTTTTCCATACACGCTTGAGAAAATGTTAGCTCCCAGACCTGTTGGTGTAGCAATGAGAGTACCCTTTTTCACCTCAGCACCAACTTCTACACATGGTGCGCAAGGAGCGCCAACATGCTGGCGTAATAACATCTGTACATTTCCCATGACACACTTCTCCTTTTTTATATTTATTTTATCTAAGTTAAAACGAAACTATACAGCTCGTTTACTTATTCACAATTTTATCGTTATAGATAAATTCTATAAGTTCATCTTCGCCATTTTTTTAACGGTATTGCTTTCTTTTTTGGCGGAGGCATGTGGGAATCGAACCCACCCAGGACGCTCTTAACGCCCTACACTAGTTTTGAAGACTAGGAGGCACACCAGTTACCCAACTACCCCCATGTGCCTATTAACCATATCACATTTGTCCCCAATTTTCAACACTTTTATTTATTTTTATAATACCAAAAAATCATTGACTTTTCAAGGTATTTCGTACATAATGAAATCAACAGATTGAACGAAATACTAGAATGCAGTCTATTTGTTAATTTTATATCGTAATATCTGTTAATTTAATATTTTTATTTTTTACCCATAGAAAAAGGCACTACGAAAATATAGATATTTTCAATGTGTTTTTATAAAACCTTATAGATAAATTCTATAAGACAATTATAAGGAGGTAAGGATTATGAAGTTAGAAGCAAAAGTTAACTTCGACCGATTCGAAGAGGCTCTTCAGGTTGTAGATGCTCATACAGCTGGCGAGTTCTGCCGTATGGTCATCGGAGGATTTCCTGAGCCAGAAGGCAACACAATGATCGAAAAGAAAAAATGGATGGAGGAAAAATACGACCATGTTCGTACAGCATTAATGCTGGAGCCTAGAGGACATCACGATATGTTCGGTGCTTTCCTGTGTGAACCAATCCACGAAGAAGCAGATCTTGGGGTAATCTTCATGGATACAGGCGGATACCTGAACATGTGCGGACACTGTACAATCGGAGCTGTTACAGTAGCCCTTGAAGCAGGTCTTGTTGAATGCCACGAAGGAGAGAACCACGTAGTACTGGATGCTCCTGCCGGAATCATCCGCACTACTGCTAATGTAGAGAACGGAAAAGTAACAGGTGTTACACTTACAAACGTTCCTGCATTCATTTATAAGGACAACTTAACCGTTAATATTGATGGAGTAGATATTCCTTATACGATTTCATTCGGCGGAAGCTTCTTCGCACTGGTTGATACCACAAAGCTTGATATCGGTGAGATCAATGCCCAGACAGTTCCTGCTTATACAGAACTGGGAATGAAGATGCGTGATAAGATCAACGCTGAAGTTAAGATTCAGCATCCAACTCTGGACATCACAGAAGTTGACCTGGTTGAATTCTACGGACCAACACCGAATCCGGATCAGGCTACAATGAGAAACGTTGTTGTATTCGGAGATGCTCAGGCTGACCGTTCACCTTGCGGAACAGGTACAAGTGCCAAACTTGCTACTCTTCACGGATGGGGCGAACTTGGAATTGGTGAAGAATTTATTTACGAAAGTTTCATGGGAACACGCTTCAAAGGTGTGATCAAAGAAGAAACTAAGATCGGTGATTACGATGCTGTAATCCCTATGATCACAGGAAGTGCATATCTTACAGGTGTTGCTACTTACTTAATTGACTCTACAGATCCATTAAAATATGGTTTCCTTGTAGGTTAATGCATATTCGGGGTTGAATTAGATTGCATTATCATATATGATGATAGAAGCGGATTCATATGATCCGCTTCTATTTTTTTACTTAGACAGCGTTTTCATGTTCAGAGAACTATTATCCGGGCGTGTTCTCCTGTTAGTTAAATACCAAGAGAAAGGAATGATCCGAATGCCACGTAAACGCAGATCTACAAAAAGCCGAATTGTTAAAGCAGCCTGGAACCTCTTTTACAAAAATGGCTACGAACAGACTACCGTAGAAGACATCATCAACGCTTCAAAAACTTCAAAAGGTACTTTTTATCATTATTTCAAGGGAAAAGAAACACTTTTAAATTCACTTTCTTATCTTTTTGACCAGAAATACGAAGACCTTGCTGCGGTGATTGACCCGAATCTTTCTTGTTATGATAAACTTTTATTTTTAAACCATGAATTATTTTATATGATAGAAACCAGCATCGATATACATCTGCTGGCCTACCTCTACTCTTCGCAGCTGGTTACCAAAGATAAGAAATCTTTGTCTGACAAAAAACGTATTTATTTCAAATGGCTGACAGAGATTATGGAGGAAGGTTTAAAAAACGGAGAATTCAAAAACACCAGCACCGCTTCCGAACTAATGGAAATATATGCCATGTATGAGCGTGCTCTTCTCTATGACTGGGCCCTTTTCAAAGGCAAATTCTCACTGACCGAACGTACAGACAAGTTACTTCCACATGTATTACAGACATTTGTGGATGGACTTTAATCGCCATGTATTCGAAAGAAGCTGCCAGTTTCCTTTATATACAAAAATTAACAGGCGTTGACCGCAGAGATTTCTCTGCAGTCAACGCCTGTTCTCTTTCAGTCCAGATTTTCCATACCCTTGTTATGACCTCTTATACAAGGCATTCATGAACATCTTCCTGTTCAATCCCTACCTCTTTCATCACATCAAGGATCTGTTCTCGGTCTGTCAGATCCGCACACCAGGAAAGCCCGCATCCTGCCGAAATCGCTCTCGGTACAGGAATCAGTCTGCCTGGTACGTTTCTTTCCTTGCATACCTTCTCCATCGCCATCGCATCAGACGTCGTATGGAAAGTTACAACAAGTTTCATTACTTTTTTTCTCATCTTTACTCAATCACCACTTCGTAGTAACCGTCTTTCTCCACAGCTGTTGACTTTTTCCCCTTACTTTTGGCAAATTTTTCAACATTCATCTTCTGATGAGGCTCTGTGACAAGAATTTTCACAGGTCCTGTTTCTCCTTTTAACGCTTCTGCTGTCAGCATTAATGGTTCCGGACAAGAAAGACCTCTTGCATCTACTTCTTTCATATTTAATTCCTTCTTTCCTAGAATACTATGTATTTAAGCATATTTCAATCTTATTTTGTTTCTTCTCTCTTATTCGTAAATGCGATAATAAAGCAAATCACAATACAGATAATACATGCAATCTTACCATTCAATGGTACTGCACCTGCCACTACTTCTTTCGTCTCAGGATTAAGTGCAGTTCCACTTGCCGCAAGTCCAAAGTTATGGCACATTGCAGCTCCCACAAACATTCCGACTACGGTTACCGCCGAATCAGAAGATCCCTGTCCCGCAAGGATCAGCTGTCTTAATGGGCATCCTCCTGCAAGTACAGCTGCGAATCCAACTGTGTACATTCCAAGAATATTCCACAGATGTTCAGAATGCGCAATAATTCCAGGTGTATCAAATCCAAGCACGAAACGTCCTGTTGCAAGATTAAATACAAGCATCACTACAAAAAGTCCCGCAATGACACTGATAAGATCAAAGTTTTTCATCAGGATAATATCCCGGATACTTCCTGCAAAGCACATTCTTGATTTCTGTGCAAATGCTCCAAATACAAGACCTCCGATCAAAGATGCAATAATCGGTGCATGCATACTTCCCGGTCCTGCCTGGCTCGTTTTCAGAAGTGTTGTACATGTAGCAAGGATCAAAATCGCAACCACGATTGCCGGAAGAACCGCTCCGTTAACTTTGTTAGTTACATGTGCTCTTCCAAGACTGAATCCCTTCTTTAATGCAAATACTCCCGTTGCCACTCCAAGGATGAAGCCAACGAAAGCTACCCATGCATTCAGATCACCTGCCGACATACGGATTACCATACGCAGAGGGCATCCCAGGAATACAAGTGCACCGATCATAATGATCACACCAAGAATAAAACGGATCATCGGCGATGATCCCGCCGTTGAGCGATATTCTTTTGTTGCTATTGAAATGATAAATGCCCCAAGTACAAGACCAATAATCTCCGGTCTTGCATACTGTACCTCTTCCGCCTGATGCATTCCCATTGCTCCCGCCGTATCACGGATAAAACATGCAATACAGAATGCCATGTTCGCCGGATTTCCAAGTGTTGCAAGGCATGCCGCTATAATACCACACACAACACCGGCCAGTACCAGTTTTTTCTTTGAATCTGATAAATTCATATGTGTTTCCTCCTATACTCTCATTTTCTTGCATTTCCCCATAACTATATGCCTGGCATACTTTTTTATGACGCCTTGTCACATATCACATATTTTACGGTTCTTCTGCCAGTTCACGGATCGCCCTTATAGCCGTATCCACTTCTTCCTCCGTGTTGTAATGTGAGAAACTGAATCTCACAGCCCCCTGTTCTACCGTTCCAAGCGCCTCGTGCATAAGCGGCGCACAATGCCCTCCCGATCTGGTAGAAATATCATATTCCATAAGAAGCTCATCACTCACTTCTGAAGAATCATAATCACCGATGTTCAGCGTCACGATCGCACAGCGTTCTTTCTGACTGTAATCCCCATAAATCTTAACGCCCGGAACCTCTTTTACCCCGTTATAGAACCGCCACATCAGATTTTCTTCTTTTTTGCGGATATTATCAATTCCTGTTTTTTCCAGATATCCAAGTGCCGCATGAAGCCCGGCGATTCCATGTCCGTTCAAAGTACCTGCCTCCAAAGCCGTCGGCATCTGCACCGGATGTTCTTTGCTATATGTCTGTATTCCACTTCCTCCGGTCTTTAACGGTCTGATCTGTATTCCTTCTTTTACATATATTCCGCCTGTCCCCTGAGGTCCAAGAAGTCCTTTGTGTCCTGTAAAACATAATATATCTATATCCATCTTCTGTACGTCAATTGGAAAAACTCCGGCCGTCTGTGATGCATCCACCATAAAGATCAGTCCGTGCTTATGCGCCATCTTTCCAATTACTGCCACATCTACATAATTGCCGGTAAGATTCGATCCATTGGTACAGATAATCATCTTCGTATTCTCTTTTATCGCTGCCTCCATCGCAGCTATATCCGGCATTCCTTTCTCGTTACATCCTATAACTGAAAGTTCTGTGCCTTTCTTCTCCATCTCATATAACGGTCTTAACACCGAATTATGTTCCAGAACCGTTGTGATCACATGATCTCCGGGATCCAGTATTCCTTTTATAGCAATATTCAGACTTTCCGTAGAATTCGATGTAAATGCAATCTGCCTTGCATTCTCTGCACCGAATAATTTTGCCAGTCTCTCCCTGGCATCATAAATAATCCTGGATGCACTGAGTGCAGCTTCACTGGCCCCGCGTCCTGCATTCCCCATCGAACTCATCGCACTTACTACCGCATCGATCACTTCCTGTGGTTTGTGCATTGTTGTAGCTGCATTGTCCATATATATCATACTTGTCTCCTCCTAATAACCGCACATGATTCAAGTATTATTATAAAAATATTATTCCGTTCATTCAATACTATTTAATTTCTAAGTAAATCCATACCTCTTTCATATGCTTTTAGTATAGTCTATTTTCTTCTTTCCGTCTAATCGAAACATTACATAAACCCACAGCATTCATAGTAATTATCTATAAATGTTGTGGGTTTATTCTATTATTTAGATCTACAGATCATAAACTGTAATCTATTCTTCTATTCCGTATACTTCTTTTACCACTTTAACAAAGCGCTCTGCACTTTTTGACATCTGATAATTCTTATTATACACCAGGTTAATGTCACGTCCCTGATCTGCCTTTGGAATAGGAAATGTCAGAAGATCTCCTGATTTTGCTTCTTCTTCCGCCGCAAGTCTGGATATGATCGAAATTCCCATTCCTTGTTTTACCGACTTCTTGATCGTCTCCTGATTTTCAATACTTGCAATGATCTTAAGCTTATCCAGATTGATTCCGGCATTACGGAGCTGTTTTCCGGCTTCTTTTCTTGTGCCGGATCCTTCTTCCCGCATGATCAGACGTTCTCCGCTGATCCAGCTGACATCCTCCTGATTCTGATGTAACACCTGATATTTTTCTGTATTTGGTGTAATCACAACCAATTCATCCTTATAAAACGGAATATATTTGCAGTGTTTCTTCTCCAGAACCGTAAATCCTACATCTACCATATGGTCGATGATCTGTGTAACAACCTGGCTGCTGTCAGTCTCTATCAGTTTTACCTGTTCTTTCGGATATCTCTCGTTGAATTTCATCAGGATCTTCGGAAGCAGATACTGCGCCGGGATCGTAGATGCCGCAATCGTGATCAGATGCTTGCTTTCTTCCTTTCCCGTCTCGAATCTTTCTTCAATCTTTTTCTGCAGATCGATCATCTGTCTCGCATAGCGGTACAGTTCCTTTCCATCGTCTGATAATCTTACTTCTTTTGTATTTCTTACAAAAAGTCTTGCGTTCAGTTCTTTTTCCAGTGACGAAATGTGTGCACTGATGGTCGGCTGTGTCAGAAACAGCTGTTTTGCTGCCTTTGAAAAACTGCCTCCCTCTGCTACCTGAACGAAAGCTTCTAACTGTTTCAAATTCATTAGTATGCCACCCTTTCGCTCTCTGCTCCCGTTTTCTTGGTTACCTTGATACTGTCCATATACTCCAGGATCGGTTTTGCACTTTTTCTGCTGGTCTCAAACATATCTCTGACCTGTGCGATCGTGATCAGCGGATCCTCTTTCAAGTGTTCTTTAATCTTCTCTTTCGCGGTCTCCATATATGAGGTCAGCGTATACATTTCATCATTTATTTTTACAATCTGTTTTTCTTCTAATAAGATGTTCAGGATGTCGTCCATGATATCCTGCGGTACATCCTTACATGTAATCTCGGAATATCTGGCGAAGTCAAATCCTGCTTTTTCAAATGTATCCAGCATGATCTTTGACACTTTCTCATAAGTTTTATCTTTTCGCACTTCATATTCCGGAGTGCACAGGAATTCATCGACTCGTTTCAATACTCCCTGTTCTTCAAAAAGCGTCAGAATCTTGTCGTATACATTTGGTTTTACCTTTTTGAAATATGTGGTCTGTACCTGTGCCTTCTTAATTCCGTAGCGGTACGGATACGTTTCTTCATATTCCTTCAAAGCTTTCAGCAGGATACGTTCTGCCTCTCTTGCAGAATCGCTGTGCCATACATACGTATCTTTCCGCATTGGAAATGCATAGATATTGCCCTGCTCTTCCAGTTCTTTCACATCCTGCTCCACCTCTTCCGGCGAAAGTGCCGTAAGCTTGGCCAGTTCCGTGACTGTGATCAGGGTCTCTGCATGACTCTTCACATGCATTTCTATAACATCTGCGGACGATCCTTCTTCCTTGCGCTTCAGTTCTTCGATCACTTCCGGCTGGAATCTTCTCTTGATCTTCGGATTCGGCTCAAGAACAACACCTCCGCCGATCGTCTCCATTGGTGAATAGAAACGTACTACGAATTTGTCTCCTCTTCTTACCGCAACTTCTTCTTCCATACGAAGCTGTACATAACCGCTTTCTCCAGGTCCGATCTCTTCCTTATCCAGAAGTACCGCACGGCAGAGCACTTCACTGGTTCCTGTAAAGAAATGCAGACGTGTATGATTCGTCAGGATTCTCACAGAAGAATCCAGTACATTTAACTTTACATCCAGAAGGTCGGTATTTTTCATACTGTTCGGAGGCGCCAGTACGCAGCCTCTCTTGATTTCTTTTTTCTTCACATTTGAAAGGTTGATCGCCACACGTTGTCCGGCGTAACACTCTTTCTTATCTTCTCCGTGAACCTGAATGCTTCGGATCTTACATTCTTTTCCGACCGGATACATCTGAAGTGTGTCTTCTTTCGTGATCGTTCCGGACACCAGTGTTCCGGTGATGATTGTTCCAAATCCGGAAAGTGTAAATACTCTGTCGATCGGGAGACGCGGAATAGTATGAATATCTTTCTGTACCACTTCGTCTCTGGTCTGATGTTCGATCTCTTTTACCAGATCATCAAGGCCGGCACCTGTCGCTGCCGATACTTTGACAAGCGGCGCATGTTCCAGGAATGTTCCGGAAAGTTCTTCCCTTACATCCTCTTCCATCATCTCCAGCCACTCTTCATCTACGAGATCACATTTATTCAGCACAATGATACTCTTCTCGATTCCGAGAAGGTTCAGAATATCCATGTGCTCTCTTGTCTGCGGCATGATTCCCTCATCCGCCGCGATCACCAGGAGTACCAGATCCATTCCGACAACTCCGGCAACCATGTTATTGATGAATTTCTCATGTCCCGGTACATCGATGATTCCCGCACGGTCTCCTCCCGGCAGGTCAAAATACGTAAACCCTAAGTCAATCGTAATTCCTCTTCGCTGTTCTTCTTCCCAGCGG
>ERZ772893.2061-NODE-2061-length-17237-cov-34.594925_pt1 | contig 17237 bp, 16 predicted proteins | sample MGYA00511482_ERZ772893 | MGnify/ENA primary metagenome ERZ772893 (study PRJEB29015, sample SAMEA2737687) | human gut metagenome | biome: human gut; feature: human-associated habitat; material: faeces | place: China | collected 2012 ... | reverse complement strand
ATGATTACAGCGGGAGCGGCGCATACTTCGTGACGGTCTGTACTCAGGAAAAACGTGTTCACCCTGACGCTGCGGGCGGCATCCGACGGCGCGCCCCTGCCGGAGGGGAGCCGTAACGGCGCGTATACCTGCGCCGTCTCCGGCGGCGGCAGCGCGGTGCTGACCATCCCCTGCACCCGGGAGGGGAGGCACGTATACACTCTGCGGCAGGAGGCGGGACAGCGCCACGGTGGGCAGTACGATGACCGTGTGTACTACATCGCCATCACGGTGACGCCGGAGGGCCGCACTGCGGCGGTGTACGGTGATGCCGACATGCAGGGCGGCAAGTACGACGTGCTGGAGTTCCGCAACCGTTATCGCGGTGGGCGCAGCCCCGGCGATGCGCCTACCGTCTCCCCCAAGACGGGGGACGGCGGGATGGCGGTGTACGCCGCGCTGGCGCTGGTCAGCGCGGCGGGCATGGCCGTCACCGCGGGGCAGAAGCGGGATTTCTGAGAACAGAGGCGGAGGCGTGAAAAGCGTCTCCGCCTCTGTTTCATCTTAATGGATTCTTAATCCGGCGGTTCCTTGTTTCTTAATGGCTTTTTCTCTACCATAGGAGACACAGAGAAAGAAAGGAAGTGTCTCTCATGGAAACTGCTCTGCGGACCGTGAACGCGCTGATCTCGGCGCTGTTTTTTATCTGCTATGCCTATCAATTCCTCTACATACCGCTGGTGCTGGCCAAAAAGCAGCGCCCCCTTCCCTGCCCTCCCTCGCCCCACCGCTATGCTGTGCTCATCGCGGCGCGGAACGAGGCTGCCGTCATTGGCGGTCTTCTGGACAGTCTGCGGCAGCAGACGTATGATCCCGCGCTGCTCACGGTGTTCGTGGTGGCGGACAACTGCACCGACGGCACCGCCGACATCGCACGACGCCGCGGCGCCGTGGTGTATGAGCGGTTCAATCACATCAACGTGGGCAAGGGCTACGCCCTGGACTTTCTGACTCAGCACATCAAGGCCGACTATCCCGACGGCTTCGACGGCTATTTCGTGTTCGACGCGGACAATGTGCTGTCGCCGGACTACATCGAGAGGATGAACGCCGTGTTCTCCGGCGGGTACGAGATCGTCACCAGCTACCGCAACAGCAAGAACTATGCCGACAACTGGATCAGCGCCGGCTACGCCCTGTGGTTCCTGCGGGAGAGCCGCTACCTCAATGGCGCACGCATGCGGCTGGGCACCAGCGCCGCCGTGGGTGGGACAGGCTTCCTGTTCTCCCAGCGTATTCTGGACAAAACCAACGGCTGGCAGTTCTACCTGCTGACGGAGGACATTGAGTTCTCTGTCCGTCACATCACTGACGGCGAGATCATCGCCATCTGCGAGGACGCGGTGCTCTACGACGAGCAGCCCACGGATTTCCGTCAGTCCTGCCGCCAGCGGCTGCGCTGGGCCAAGGGCTACATCCAGGTGTTCCAGAAGTACGGCGGCAAGCTGCTGAAGGGCGCAGCCCGGGGCAGTTGGAGCTGCTTCGATATGGCCATGGCCATCATGCCCGCCTTTGTGCTGACGTGCGTCAGCATCCTGGCCAATGTGACGCTGTCGGGCATCGGTCTGGCCGAGGGCGCAGGACTGTGGTTCGCCATGCGGTCCCTGCTGGAGTGCCTGGGCGGCATCTATCTGACGCTGCTGGCCATCGGCGCCGTCACCACTGCCACCGAGTGGGACCGCATCCAGGCTCCCGCCTGGCAGAAAGTGATGTACACATTCAGCTTCCCCCTGTTCATGTTCACCTACATCCCCATCTCCTTTGCGGCGCTGTTCATGAAGGTGGAGTGGAAGCCCATCCGCCACGGCGCGGCGGCACGCCTGCCGGCAAACTTAATGAAAAACTAAACTTCCCCTATTGTGCCGCGCCTCATTTTCCCGTATGATAAACGGAGTATGAAAAGGAGGCGCGGCACATGTATACCATTCTTGTCTGTGACGATGAGCGGGATATTGTTTCGGCACTGGAGATCTATCTGACGGCGGAGGGCTATCGCGTGCTGAAGGCCTACAACGGGAAAGAAGCGCTGGCTGTGGCTGCCCGGGAGGAGGTGCATCTCATCCTGATGGACATCATGATGCCGGTGATGGACGGGCTCACCGCCATGGCGCAGCTGCGCCAGACCAGCAACGTGCCGGTGATCCTGCTGACGGCCAAGAGTGAGGACACCGACAAGGTGCTGGGCCTCAACGTAGGGGCAGACGACTACATCACCAAGCCCTTCAACCCCGTGGAGCTGCTGGCCCGTGTGCGGTCCCAGCTGCGGCGCTATCTCCAGCTGGGCGGCGGCACGGTGCAGCCCAGCACGCTGGTCATCGGCGGTATCCGGCTGGACGACAACGCCAAGGCCGTGACCGTGGACGGTGAAAACGCCGCACTGACCCCCAAGGAGTACGACATTCTGCGCTTTCTCATGAAGAACGCGGGCACCGTGTTCTCCCCCAGCGAGATTTACCGCCGTGTGTGGGACGACGTGCCCCTCAACGCCGCCGGCGCCATCGCCGTCCACATCCGGCACCTGCGGGAGAAGATCGAGATCAACCCCTCAGAGCCGCGGTACATCAAGGTAGTCTGGGGAAAAGGCTATAAAATGGAGGGCGGTATCAAGTGAGAAAATGGCTGGACAAGGCCTGGGCCAAGGCCGCTGCCTTCGTGCTGACGCTGGTGCTGGGCGGTCTGACCGTGCTGGGCGGCATCGGCATTGGCATACTGGTCAGCTACAACGTCTTTCTGGACGACGGCGCGTTCCTGCGGCAGACCCTGTATCAGGAGCAGTGCTACGACAGCCTCAGCATGGCCAACGACTACCTCTGCGCCCAGCTGGACAGCGTAGGGCTGCTGGACAGGTCGTATTACTTTGTCAACGACGAGGCCTACACCGCTGTCGAATACAACCCAGCGGCCGCCCAGCAGCTTTTGTCGGAGCTGCCCCGGCTGTTTGCCGATGCATTCTCCCGGGAGCTCTCCTCCTGCCAGCTTGTCGTATCCGACCCGGACACTGGCGAGACATATCTGGCCAACTTTGATCTGACGGAGAGCGACAAGCTGCTGTATGACACGCAGGAGCTGTATGTCTACCACCTGTCGGAAAGCACGGGTCTTACCTCCATTCAGGTCGCCATCACTGCTACCCTGCTGGAGAAAAGCGGTCAAGCCCCCAGCTACTCCTATCTGGTCTGCTCGTGGCTGCTGACGCATACCGGTCTGACCATTTTTCTCACGGTGCTGTGCGGCCTGCTGACGCTGTTCTGCTTCGGCTTCTCCATGGCTTCCGCCGGGCACTGGCATGGCCGCGAGGATATCCACCTGACGTGGCTGGACAAGGTCCCCGCCGACGTGTTCGCGCTGGCGCTGCTAAGCGCCTTCTTCATCGGATGGGACGCCTTCTATTCAGAATGGGGGCGGGTTCTTTTCTGTGCAGCGCTGATACCGGTCATGCTGCTGTTCCTGTGCGTCTTTGCCGCCCAGTGCAAAGCCGGCACCGTCATCCGCGGTTCCCTGACCGCCCGGGTGCTGCGGCTGCTGTGGCGCATCCTGCGAGGCGTGACCCTGTGGCTGTGGCGCATCGTTACCGGCATCCCGCTGGTGTGGAAAACGGCGCTGGTGGGGCTGGGTCTGGCGCTGCTGGAGATCGGACTGTATCAGATGAATTACTACGGAGAGTATTTTCTGGTGCTGAAGCTCGTGGAGCTGCTGGCGGTGCTGGCCATCGCCCTGAACCTGCGGACGCTGGAGAAAAACGGCAAGCAGCTGTCGGAGGGCGACCTGTCCACGCCGGTGGACACCAAGCGGCTGTTCGGCGCCTTCCGGCGGTACGGACAGGCCATGAACCGGCTGCAAAGCGGCATGGAGAGCGCCGTGCAGGAACAGATGCGCGCCGAGCGGATGAAAACGGAGCTGATCACCAACGTGTCCCACGACATCAAGACGCCGCTGACCTCCATCGTCAACTATGTAGATCTTCTGAAAAAGGAGGACATCCCCTCCCCCGCCGCCCAGGAGTACATTGCGGTGCTGGACCGGCAGAGCAAGCGGCTGAAGAAGCTGACGGAGGATCTGGTGGAGGCGTCCAAGGCGTCCTCCGGCGCGCTGCCGGTGGACGTGCAGCCCATAGATGTGAGTGTGCTGTTCAGCCAGATCGCCGGCGAGTATCAGGACCGGCTGGCGGACTGCCATCTGACGCTGGTGACCCAGTCGCCGGAGGGGCAGCCCGTGGTGGCCGCCGACAGCAAGCTGCTCAGCCGCGTCATGGACAATCTGGTATCCAACATCTGCAAATACGCCATGCCGGAGACCCGCGTCTACGTGTCCGGCGTGGTGTCCGACGGGCAGATGACCCTGAGTTTCAAGAATGTGTCACGGGCAGAGTTGAACATCTCCCCCGACGAGCTGATGGAGCGCTTTGTGCGCGGGGACGCCTCCCGCCACACAGAGGGCAGCGGGCTGGGGCTTTCCATCGTGCGAAGCCTTGTGCAGCTGATGGGCGGCACGTTCCGGCTGTCCATCGACGCAGATCTGTTCCGAGCAGATGTAACGCTGCCGCTGGTCCAGCAGGACTAACAGTGAGAGAACGATGCAAAAAAGCAGCAGAAAGCGGGCAGAAAATCGCCCGCTTCCTGTTGCTTTTTTCCGCGCGGCATGGTAGGATGGGAGAAATGTAAAATGACCACAGACAGAAAATCCTTGTTTTTCCTCTCCGCCGTGGTATCATGGCAGAAAACTGAATATCCGGGTATAGCGAAGTTGGTATCGCGCCTAGTTTGGGAGCGGGTCGCTCCCCCTTCAAGCCGGAAAATACCGTGCCCGCAATCCCTTGATACGCCTGCGATACAGGCACTTCCCCCGCAAGCCGAGATGGTCAAAAAAACTGCCTGACCACATGTTTGACCACATCTGGAGCAAAACTGAATTACCAAAAATCCGGGATTAGCGCAGTTGGTAGCGCGCTTGCTTTGGGAGTGCCGTGGCGGTATCCGGGACGGGTCAAGGAGAAACGCCGCAAAGCCTTGCGGCACCTGCGTTTGCTGGATTTCCTCTGGCTGCTGAAAGTGGCATAAGAGCGGTTTTGACCACATAAATGACCACATACAGAAAAACCTTTGATTTTCTCCCCTGCCGTGATATAATGGCAGAAATTGAATATCCGGGTATAGCGAAGTTGGTATCGCGCCTGGTTTGGGACCAGGAGACCGTGCGTTCGAGCCGCACTACTCGGACCAAAACCCCTCTGAAATCAACGATTTCAGAGGGATTTTCTTATTCTTTGTCTATTGCGGCGCAGAATTTGAATGACTATTCTTGCGCCAAAAGATTCAATTTGCTCGCCTGTTAGCAGGAGTAGTTATAGTACTGTCCGGTTTCATAGTCATAAATGCTTGCAGACCTATTGCTAACAGAACATGAAAAGTGGTACCCGCTTCCGTAGTCATATCCCGTAGCGGTTTTCCCGTTTACGGTTAGGCTGATATGGCAAGAAGTCCCGTAGTCGTACAGGCTATATTGTTTACCATTATTGCTGTTCCCCGTAATGTGGCAGGAACGAGAATAGTCATAAGCGTTCACATGGCTTTTTTCAGCTGTCCCTGAAAGAGAAATGTATGTTGCCAATTCATAGCTGTACACGTTTTTGATCCGGCCATCATTGGTGAGAGCCATAATAATCTCGGCAACGGCTGCTCTTTGTTTTGCTTTCATGGTACTTATCTCCTTTTGGTTTTTGAAGTTGCCGACGGCATAGATACGCTATTGATTACGAAAACAAGGACCCGTGCCGGAACAGGTCCTTGTTAAAGTTAACCGCGATACTTCTCGCGAGGAATCCGCAGGCAGAACACCTTGAGTCCGTACTGAGAGGCCCAGATGCGCACGCCCTTGCGGGTGATGTACGGAGTATAAATCAGTACATATTCGTTATCCATAGGGCGGTCACCTCCTTTTTAGAAGGTTCCTCTTGAAATCCTCGACGATGTATGGTACATTTTTAATGTGTTAGACTATGCACCCCGGCATACATGTCGGAGGAATCTGTGTTGGCGCACAGGTTTTCAAGAGGCAGATCACCTATGGGTGGTCTGCTTTTTGTTTAGATGTCGAGCTTAAACTTGCGTTTAAGAAGCACATCAAACATATCGTGCAGGAGCAACAAATCGTCCTCTGTTGCATCAACAGGAATAATAAAGCGGGCGATTTTTCCGGAAGTAAAAGGAATTGCTTGTGTGATGTAGTCAGCCTCACCGGGAACGGGAACCTGCACTACTTGTGCAGCGGCAGAAGGTGTGGGTGGTGCAATGACCTGCGTTGGAATATCGGTTTCTTCGGTGACAGGCTGCTTGGCTGTGGGTTCTTCGGGTTCGCTTTCTGCATCAGTGTAACACAGGATACCACCCTTGATTAGCTCCAACTGCTCAGCGCTTTCAAGAAAGCATTTGGCTGCAGAATCCTTAACTGATCGAGTGATGCGATATTCGTTCATAAGAATATTAGCCAACAGTTCCTGCGCAGGTAAGGCCATGCCATCATATTTGCTGATAAGCTTTGAATACAGTGGCGCTTGAGCAAAGCAGGTGAGCTCAACGCCTCGTACAGATTCGCCTGTTGGGTACAATAACTTCTTGCTTGCATCCGTAAGTTGAATGGTGTTGCCCTGAGCTGTAGTAACCAAACCAAATTGTTTCGCCGCACCAATCTTGGCTGTAAAGGATTTTGTCGTTGTGCTCGAAAGGCCGTATTTCTTCGCCAGTTCTTGATAGGAAACTGCCTTCAAATTAAACGAGCTAATCTTTTTGATAAGCTCGATGCACTCGGCCCAGGTAGCCCCTGGATACAGCGCACTCTTTTCTCGTTCCGCCATGCTGCATGCTCCTCTCGTAGAAATAGTTTATGGTAATAAGATAACACCCTTGGAACGACATGTCAAGAGCATTTTCGATATTTTCGCAGGCAAAAGTTATTTACGTCGAAAATAAGGCTTCTGAGTTTCAAATATTGGCGCGTTTATGAGGATGGCGGAATGGATTTACTTTAAGAATTTTACTTTTTAATTTATAAGAAATTTAACATATTCTAATGTCTCGCAGAAAGTCCTGGCCATGATTTTTATCGTTGTATTTTGGCGTTACATTCACAGACAGTCAAACGCAGCGCGTTAAAATCACCGACATGGGTACCAATTACTCGGCACCCATGTCGGTGATTCTTTTTATTTGTTCTCTTTCTTAGACTTCTTCGCTTTCTTCCCGCCTTTCTTCTTACCTTTCTCCGGCCCCTGCCGTGGCAGTGTTCCCTCTGCGTTCAGCCGCTGCGCCTCCGCAATTTCCGCTTTCATCTCCACGATTAGCACCTTCAACTTCTCCTCGCACTCCTCGCGGGTATGGGCGTAGACATTACGGGCGTGCTTTTTGCCGTCGGGCCATTTGGGCGAGTAGCGGCCTTCAAAGAGGTGGTCGTTGATCTCACTGACGCAGCCAGTGCCGGATCTGCGCTTGCGGCCCACATAGGGCTTGAAATCGGTCATACTCGGCTTTTCTGCCTGAGCCGGGGCAGTTTCCTGCCCCGGCTCTGAAGCGTCCTCCTGCGGCGCTGCTTTGCCGATGCCGCGGTCGATGTTGGCGGCGGCCATAAGCCGCATGTCGTCGGTGATGTGGGTGTAGATGTCCAGCGTGGTGGCTGCCGACACATGACCCAGCATGGCGGAGAGTGTTTTCACATCCATGCCATTCTCCAGCGCCAGCGTCGCGAATGTATGGCGCAGATCATGAAATCTAACATGCTTGCACCCCGCGTGTTCCAGGATGAGCTGCAATCTACGGCGCACCACGCCGGGCGTAATGGGGCAGTCCTCCTTCACCGGGGACGGGAACATCCAGCGAGAGTCTACCGTCTTTTTATACTCCCGCAGCACCGCCACCACGGCGGGCGGCAGGACGATCTTGCGGACGGAGTTTTTCGTCTTGGGTGTGCTGATCTGAAGCTGGCCCCGCACATCGTAGACCTGCTTGTTCACATTCAGCACGCCGGTTTTGAAGTTCAGGTCGTCCCATTGCAGCGCCATGAGCTCGCCACGGCGCAGGCCGGTTGCCAAGTCTAGGAGGAACACTTCGTAGTAGCCCTCGAACTTTGCCTGGATGAGAAACCGCTGCAGTTCCTCCCTCGTCAGTACCTGCATCTCCCGCGCCTTCTTCGGCGGCAGCTTGCAGCCGATAGCTGGGTTCACGCGAATCAGTCCATCCTGCACCGCTTTCTCCAGCGCGGAGCGACAGGTGGCGTGACACATGCGCACCATTCGGTCGGACAGCCCTTCGCCGTACTTGTCGGTGAACCGCTTCCGGCCACTTTTCTTGAGTCGGCCATAGAACTGTTGCAAGTCATTCTGCGTCAGCTTGTTCAGTGGGATGCCGCCGATTTCCGGGATGATGTGCAGGCGGATGCGGCTCTCGTAGGTCTCCTGCGTAGTTGGGCGGATCTTAGGCTTGGAGTGATTCTCGTACCAGTATGTCAACCAGTCCCCGAAGGGCATCTCAGACCGCACTTTTTCGGGCTTCAGACCGCCGCAATCCTCCTTGAGCTTTTGGAGTTTTTCGAGGCAATCCTTCTTCGTTTTGGCAAGGACATTTTTCGTTTTGGGATAGCCGTTATCATCATAGCCGATGACAACTCGCCCCTCCCAACGGCCATCCTTGCGTTGCCTTACGGTTCCATCCCCGGCTTTTCGCTTTCTTGCCACGGTTTCAACTCCTTTCCGAAGATATCTTCCATGAAGCCGCCTACGATGCCGCAAGCCTGCTTTTGCATATCTGAGGTGACATGGGTGTAGGTATCCAGCGTGAAGGAGGCGTTGGTGTGGCCCAGGATATCGGACAGGGTTTTGGCGTCCACGCCGCTGGTGAGGGCGTGGGTTGCAAAGGTATGACGCAGATCATGAAAGCGGATGCTGGGCAGCCCCGCCCGCTGGAGCAGCGTCTTCATGTGGAGGTAGGCCGAGCCGGGGTTGACAGGATCCTCCGGCTTCACCGGGTCGGGGAATATCCATTGGCTGATGGTATCCGCCTTGCGCCGCCGCAGGATGTCCGCCACCGTCTTCGGCAGGATGATGGTACGCATTCCCTTTCCCGTTTTGGTCTCACCGATGGTGTACTCGCCCTTCCGCTGGCTGTGGAGGGTGCGGCACACCTTCAGCGTGCCGCCCTCCTCGTCGAAGTCGCTCCATTGCAGTCCGCAGATCTCGCCGCGGCGCAGGCCGGTCATCAGCTCCGTCTGGAAGAAGTCCCGCCACACCTCGTCCTGCTCCACCACCGCAAGGAAGGCATCCAGCTCCTCGCCGGTTAGGATGCGCTTGGGCTTGTAGTTGGGTTTGGGCGCCGTTGTACCTTCGGTGGGATTTCTGGGAATGACATGGGCCTGCACCGCGTCTTTCAGTGCGGCGTGAAGCGTGGAGTGGATGTGGCGGACCATGGAGTCAGAGAGCTGATGCCCCATCTCGGGGTGCTCGCGGATGCGCCCCTCCGTTTTCAGACGGCGGTACATTCGCTGGATGTCTTGCTGAGAGATGAGGGAGATTTGCTTGTCGCCCAGCTGCGGCTTAATGTAGTATTCGATATAGCCGCGATAGCTTTTGAGGGTACCGGGCCGCACCGTACCCGCCTTGTACTCTGTGAGCCAGCGATCCAGCCACTGGCCCAGCGTCATGCGGCTGTCCTCGGTCAGCTCCACATCGCGGTAGCACTCGATGTTCTGGTGCAGCTTGTCCAGCAGGGCCTTTTGCGTCTTGGCATACACATGACGGAACAGCGGCTCGCCGTTTTCCCGGTGGCCGATGACGATGCGACCCTCCCAGCGTCCGTCGTCACGCCTTCGCACCATGCCGTCGCCGGCCGGTCTTCGTTTTGCCATTAAGGTCACCTCCTTGCAGCAACACAACATACCACAAGCTGCGGGGGAAAGCTACTGAAAGATTTCCTTTTTCTTTGCTTACGGCGCGGCAGATTTTGCACCGCTTACTCCTCCCGATGGAACAGCAGCACATCCCGAAAAGAGATGTTGCCATGGGTGGAGGCCACCTCCCGGACGCTGCTGCCGCGCATCTTGCTGTACTCGTCGCGTGTCATATCCACATCGCCGCCCAGCAGATGGTTGGTCATGTTGTGTTCTACCACCAGTTTGAACAGCAGCCTGCCCAGCCGGTCACCGAACACGCCCAGCGTACCCTCCAGCACCTCTTGCAGTGCGCGAGGCAGATATGCGCCCGTCCTCTCGGCGTGTAAGCGACCGCAATACTGCCGCAGAGCCTTCTCCACGAACTCGTTGCGAGTGCAATTATCCAGCTTATAGAGCGCATCCACCTCCCGCCACACGTCGTCTGACAGCCACACGGAGTGACGGCTTTTTCCGTTGTTGTCCATTAAAAATTCCTTCTTTTTCGTATGTCTGCGCCGCTCAAAACCCTTGAAAACACGGGGCAAACGGGCATTTTCCCAAAGAATAGCGCCAAAGCATATTGGGAGACTGAAAATCAGCGTCAATCTCAAAATCCCGCAAACCCCCGTGGCAGCCCGCACTGCGGGCTGCCGTGAACGGCATAGGTGCGGAAAAGCGCCAATGCCTTTCTCCTGCCCCGATTTCGGCGCACCGAAAATCGGTCCGAAACCGCTCAAAAGCCCTGGGGGTGCTATCTTCACCCGCTTTCGCTCCGGCGAGGTCACACAGTGGCTCACAGGGGCGAAGGCGGGGCTTCTGCGGCCTGCCGGGCCAGCGTATCTTGTATGCGGCGACGCTCGGCGGCGGCTTCCGCTTTGGCCAGCTGCTGCCGGTTGAACTGCTCCACGGCCTGCTCCGGCGGGAGGATCGTGTAGAGCAGGGAGCCGTTTCGCTTGCGGCCGTCTTTCAGCGTGACGGTGGTGCGCTCTGTGCGGATGAGCTCTTTTTCCTCCAGCAGCTGGACATATTTCGCAACGGTGTTGCGGCTCATACCCACGGCCTCGCCGATGGTGCGGTAGCTGGGGTAGCACTGGTAGGTGGTGCGGTTTTCGCAGTACATGAGAAACGAGTACACGGCAATTTCGCCGGGGGACAGGCCCAGCTGGCAAAGAACTTTCGGCAGGGGGTAGTAGTTTCGGGCGGGCGTCTGCCACGGCAGGGTGCGGATCATCGGGCACCTCCCGTCTGCCGGTCCACCCAGCGGCAGAACTTTTCCTTGGGGACGACGATGCGATTGCCGATGCGCAGGGCCGGGAAGCCCTCTTCGCGCATGAGCTCGTAGGCGCTGGAGAGGGAGATCCCCAGGAGCTTGGCCGCCATTTCTGCGTTGAGGAACAGCGGAAGTTGGTCGTAGTCGGTGTAGTCGGATCGTTTCATAAAACACTCCTTATTTCAAATTCAGAGAAAAAGAACTTGCGTTTCGGAGGCCTCTCTGTTAGACTTACGGCAGATGGCGTCTGCGTTTTCCGAAGCGCGGCGTGCCGCCGGACTGTTGCCGCAGTTCGGCGGCTTTCTTTTTGGATGGAATGGTGGATGGACTGTCCCCCCTTTCATAGGCGGAATATACCCGATTGACAATATTTCTCTTATCGGGTATTATGAGTATAACAGATAAAAACGCATTTGCAAGGCGTTTTGGAAATATCGGCATAAACGCAAAAAATCAATCGGGTATGGAGGGGCAACTATGTTTCGGATGAGCCATGACGCAGTGGATTTCTTTTCCGCCGACTTTACATCGGCAGGCGTGATCGTGGCGGGGGAGGAGTACCCGCTGGGATATTTTGCGGCGGAGGCGCTGGAGGTGTCGGGGCAGCTCGCCCTGGATATCGACGCTGCGGCCAAGGAATTTGCCGCCGAGGCGCAGATGTTTTTCGCCGCCCGGGACCCGTCCAGCGTGGGGATCGCCAACGAGTCGTTTCGGCGGCTGTGGCATCTGCTGCGGAAGCTGCCGCTGTATGAGCTTCTTTTGCGGCGGGAGGATGCGCCGTCCTGCTTCACCAGCGACGAGGACTGCCGGGAGATGTGGGACGAGATGATGACCCGGGGGACGCAGGCCCACGACGACTATGTGCACTGGATAGCCCGGCTCAGCCGGATCGGCAAGGACTTGAGCGACTTCCGGCGCAACACCCAGTGGATGCTGTCGGCGTATTTTGAGGGCTTGCCCTCCTGCAAGCGGGAGAACTATATCGACGCCTATGGCCGCTTCAAGGATGGGATCGGGAAGGCAAAGCTGGTGGATATGGATGAGGAATCCGACCCGTTCTACGACCCGCCCGTGGCGTCATTCCGCTTTGATTTCCCGGCGCACATATCCTTTATCCCGTACCGGGACGAGAAAACCGGGAAGCCGAAGATGGCGGAGCGCTCCACTTTTGACGACTTGATTGCCTTTTTCTACTTGGACTTGACGAGGGGGATTGCCGCAGGGAATCTGCCCCGCAGGTGCAAGAATTGCGGACACTGGTTCGTGGCCGTGGGCGGGTATAATACCCAGTATTGCGATCGCCCCATCCTCGGCCAGCACGGCAAGACCTGCCGCAGCGTGGGCGCCCATGAGACGGCGAAACGGAAACTGCGGGAGGCCGCCGCCAAGGAGTATGCCCGCACCTATAACCGCCTAAAGGGCCGGAAGCAGCGGGGCACCATCTCCACCGATGAATGGAATCACATCGTCGCCGTGGCGGAGGAGCTGCGCGCAGCGTTTCAGGCAGGAGAGATGGCGGAGTCGGAATATTGCCGGAAGCTGAAGGCGCTGTGAGGCGGAAAAGAAGGTGAAAAAGACACTGCCCCCGGCCATTCCTTTGACCGGGGGCAGCGCCTATTCTTTGCTTATAGCGTGGCAGATTTTGTGCCAATTTACTTCGCCTTGCTGGGGTGTCCTAAGACCCGTTTATCCAATCCCAAAGAATCGATTAAAGAACGCCATCAATTTATCAATTATGGCCTGTTTTTTAACTGTGCGGTTCCCGCCGCCAAAACGGGAGATCGGCGGCATCAGCTTGTCAATGTCTGTGCCCGTCGTTTTGACAGAACCGTCACGGAAAGCGCTGTCCATAAAGCGACGAGTCTCCTCGTCCTTCAGATTTTCTTCTTGGATGATCGTGACAAGCTGCCGTTCCTTTTCCTCGGCAACAAAGGTGCGCCATTCCAGCATCACATCTGACACATCGTTGATACCTGCAATAAAGGTTTCGATCAGTGCCTTCTTGCTACGTAGTTCTGGGCTTGCATCTACTGCCTTCTGGATCGTAATGAGAATTTCTTTATCGTCGCAGTGGGAATCGTGATACTTTTGGACGAGCATCAGAATGTAGTCGATATTGATCTCGATTTGTTTGATGAGCTCGATCTCAAAGACAATATCGTCCGTGATGTCCTCTTTTTCGCCACCGGGCTTACGGTTTTTCCATTCGTCCCGCAGATCCTGATAGCGGCCAAGATAATCCTGAAAATCCCGCTCGCTCAAAATTTCGCTTCCGGCAAACTCGTCGAACGAAGTCAGCAGGTTGCGCATACGCAGAATCGCACCGAACAAAACGATAAACTCCTTCTGCCGCTGTTCGCCGGTAATGCGTTCCTCTGTCAGCGGGAATTTCGTTGTCAATTCCTCAATCATATCCTGGTAGCCTGGGTGATATTTTCCGTCGGCATCCTCGTAGCCAAAGTAGTAATCCTTATAGCCGCGCATCAGGACGATACCGCCCGCTTCCTTATCGCCAAACAGAGAAATTGCATCGTCGGTACGCTTTTGCAGATTGCGGAAGCAAACGATGTTGCCGAACACCTTGATGGAATTGAGAATCCGGTTGGTGCGGGAATATGCTTGAATCAGCCCGTGCATTTTCAGGTTTTTATCCACCCACAGCGTATTCAGCGTCGTGGCGTCGAAGCCGGTCAGGAACATATTGACCACGATCAGCAGGTCAATTTCCTTGTTCTTCATCCGCAGGGAAACATCCTTATAGTAATTCTGGAATTTGTCCCCGTCTGTGGAATAGTTGGTGTGGAACATCCCGTTGTAGTCACGGATGGCCGCATCCAGAAAATCACGGGAACTTTGGTCAAGTGCGGAGGTATCCTCCGGATTCTCCTCGTCAAGAATACCATCCGTTTCTTCCTCATTCGCTCCATAGCTGTAAATGACGGCAACCTTCAGCCGCTTCTGCGGATTTTCCGCCATTTGCCTATGAAACTCGGCGTAGTAGAGCTTTGCAGCATCCACGCTGGACACGGCAAAGATGGAGTTGAACCCGCTGACCCGCTGCTTCTGCTTGATTTCCTCGATCTGCTGCTTGCTGCCGGCAGAGGCAACCTCGGTGATATTCTGCAATACGCTGTATGTATAGGTTTTATCACCCCGGTAGGTCTTCTGGTCAAAATGCGTCAGAATGTAATCCGTGACCAGTCGAATGCGTTCCGGAGCAAGAAACGCCTTTTCCCGGTTGATGTCCCAAACCTCTTTGTCGTCAATATCCGGCTCGGCATCCATTGTCTTGATGTAGTCCACCCGGAAGGGCAGCACATTTTTATCGTTGATGGCATCCACGATGGTGTAGGCGTGAAGCTGGTCGCCGAACGCTTGCGCTGTTGTGCGAAGCGTAGGGTTCTTGCTTACGCCTGCATTGACTGCAAAGATGGGCGTGCCGGTAAAGCCAAACAGATGATACTTCTTAAAGTACTTGGTGATAGCCTGATGCATATCGCCAAACTGGCTGCGGTGGCATTCATCGAAAATGATGACTACTCGCTTATCAAATACGGAATGTCCGGCGTTCTTTTTGATGAAAGTTGCTAGCTTCTGGATGGTGGTAATGATGATCTTGGCGTTGTCATCTTCCAACTGGCGCTTCAAAACCGCCGTGGAGGTGTTGCTGTTGGCAGCTCCCTTTTCAAAGCGGTCATATTCCTTCATCGTCTGATAGTCCAGATCCTTGCGGTCCACGACAAATAGCACCTTGTCGATATAATCCAGCTTCGTGGCAAGCTGCGCCGTTTTGAAGGAAGTCAGCGTTTTGCCGCTGCCAGTGGTGTGCCAGATGTACCCGCCGCCTGCTACGGTGCCGTATTTCTTATAATTGTTGGCGATCTCAATGCGGTTCAAAATGCGCTCGGTGGCGACGATTTGATATGGCCGCATCACCAGCAGCATATTTTCCGCCGTAAATACACAGTAACGGGTAAGGATATTCAGAATGGTGTGCTTGCAGAAAAAGGTCTTGGTAAAGTCCACGAGATCGGGGATAATGCGGTTGTTCGCATCCGCCCAGAACGAAGTGAACTCAAAGCTATTGCTGGTTTTGGACTTCTTGGCTTTCTGCGCTTTGGCATCCTTGATATGGTTGAAACGGGTGGTATTGGAATAATACTTCGTATTTGTGCCGTTGGAGATCACGAAGATCTGCACAAACTCGTAAAGCCCGCTGGATGCCCAGAAGCTATCCCGCTGATAGCGGTCGATCTGATTGAAGGCTTCCCGAATGGGAACGCCCCGGCGCTTCAGCTCGATATGGATCAGCGGCAGGCCGTTGACCAACACCGTCACATCATAGCGGTTATCGTGGACAGCGCCCTCCTCGGCAGAGATGGCATACTGATTGATGACCTGCAGGCTGTTGTTGTGTATGCACTTCTTGTCAATAAGCTGAATATTTTTGCTTTCCCCGTTATCCCGGCGGAGCACCTGCACATAGTCCTCTTGGATCAGGCGGGTCTTTTCAAGAATGCCGGAGTTGGTGTTTGCCAGCACCTCGTCCCAGAACCGCTTCCATTCGCCGTCCGTAAAACGATAGTTGTTCAGCTTTTCCAGCTGCGTCCGGAGATTGGCAATCAGGTCAGCCTCTTTATGGATGGTCAGGCGCTCATAGCCCAGCTCGCAAAGCAGACGGATAAACTCCTTTTCCAAGTCCGCTTCGCTCTGGTACGCCTCCGAGCGCTTCGACTGCGGCTTGTATTCGGTGACGACGGTGCTTTCTGCACTTTGCGATACGATGTTGAAATACGGCACGGTCAGGCCCCCTTTCCGTTCAAATGTTGATCTCGTTGTCATACCCAAAGAGGTTTGCCAAGCGATTGGATGCCGAAATTATGCGGTAGTTAAAAGAAAAATGCTCTTTGTTTTTACGGTAATACAACAGGGCTGCTTCGCAAATGTCTTGACAGAGCGATACGATATCGATAGAGATCGCTTGTTGCTGTGGGGCACTATTTTCGTCAAGCTCGATGCAATGTTCTATCGGCACACGCGAACAGCTCGATGCCGGACGCCAGATCAGCGAAAAATGCGTGATGTTTTCCTCGGTTCCAACGGCTGTCGGGTTCGATTCGTGCAGCATCGCACAACGCAGCTTGTAGACCACATTGCCGCTGACCAAAAACCTTTTTGAAGTATCTTCGGTCAGTTCACTTTTGGGAGCAAGAACGTGATCGTCGTACCAGCTGGTGTAGCGATTGCTAACGTTCTCTCGTGGATGGTACACTTTTCCGCAAGTATCCGGCAATATCAGTGCCATTGTCAGCGCTGCGATCTGAAGATCGTTTTTCAGACATCGTTCGATCTCGTTTACTAGATGTTCTATCATATCTTTTCCTCAAATGACAATAGCTTGTCCCTGTAGTATTCGTATTGTTTCTGCCGTGCTTCGATCTCTGCGGGGAGGCCGGAGGAAAGGTCGGTGCAGAGGGTGTCGAAGCGGTCGAGAATGGTAACAATTTCTTTCTGCTTTTGATACGACGGTAATGGAATAGGGATCTTGTAAAGGTTTTGCTGATTTAACTTTGGTTGTGCGCCACCTGAAATATACGGCGATAGATCAATAGAGTTCAAATAAATTTCTACATATCTCTGTGTTATGCGATTGTTGAATCGGAGAATATGAGCGTGGTTATTAACCCAGTTCTTCCCGCTGATAGAAAATGCAATCGGTGTGTTCCGTGCCAATAGATTTGCACCATCCTCGGAAATCAGCAGATAATCACCATCAAAAATATAGTCCTTTACATAGTCAACAATGCCAGATGCACCATAGTACGGAATATTACCAGCTTCACGATTTCCGCTGGTAACGGGTTTCCTCAGGCTATCGCAGTTCACGGAAATATCGCTTAATTTAACGAAAATAAATTCAGAAACATATTGACACAGACGATTTAGGGCGTTAGGCTTGTCGTCTGTCTGTCTGTCTGTCTGTCTGTCTGTCTGTCTGTCTGTCTGTCTGTCTGTC
>ERZ772893.2054-NODE-2054-length-17264-cov-4.246557_pt1 | contig 17264 bp, 12 predicted proteins | sample MGYA00511482_ERZ772893 | MGnify/ENA primary metagenome ERZ772893 (study PRJEB29015, sample SAMEA2737687) | human gut metagenome | biome: human gut; feature: human-associated habitat; material: faeces | place: China | collected 2012 ... | reverse complement strand
GCTGCGCCTAAAAATCCATGATTACACTTTCTGAGAAACGAAATCGTCGACCAGAGCCAGGGCGTTGTCCACCTTCACGGGGTCTTTGCCGCCGCCCATGGCGCTGTCGGGCTTGCCGCCGCCACAGCCGCCGCACTCGGTGCAGACCAGCTTCACCAGCTCACCGGCCTTGATGCCCCGCTTCACAGCTTCCTTGCCGCAGACTGCCAGGAAGGTAGGCTTCTCGTCCTTGACAGAGGCCAGAACAGCTACAACACCGGGCTCACGGTCCCGCAGCATATCGCCCATCTGGCGCAGCTTTGCAGCATCCGCCTTGGGCAGGACAACGGTCATGACCTTCAGGCCGCCAATCTCATGGGCACCGAACAGGAACCGCTCGGCATCGCCTGCGGCCTCCTTGGCCTTGTACTGCTCAATAACCTTCCGCAGTTCTTTGATCTCGTCCAGATGTCCCTGAAGCTTTCCGGCCAGCTCCATAGGCTTGACCTTCAGCCGTCCGGCAGCCTCGGTCAGCAGGCTCCGGTTCGTTTCCAGCTTTTTCAGGCACAGCTTACCGGTATAGGCCTCGATCCGGCGAACACCGGAGGCAACGCTGCCCTCGGACTCGATTTCAAAGGGGCCCACCTTGGCGGTATTGTCCAGATGGGTACCACCGCAGAACTCCACGGAGTAGCCGCTCATGTTGACCACCCGTACCACATCGCCGTACTTTTCGCTGAACAGGGCGGTGGCCCCCAGCTTCTTGGCTTCCTCAATGGGCATCTCCCGGGTCACAATGGGGTAGCCCTCCAGGATGGCGTTCTGAACAATGGAATTGACCTTGTTCAATTCCTCCCGGGTCATGGGTGCGTAGTGGGTAAAGTCAAAGCGCAGGTAATCCGGCTCCACCAGAGAACCGGCCTGGTGGACGTGGTCGCCCAGAACGCTGCTCAGTGCCTTTTGCAGCAGATGGGTGGCGGAGTGGGCGCGCATAATGGCCTTCCGGCGGTCCACATCGATGGAGGCGCAGACAATGTCCTCCACATGGATGGTACCGCGGTTCAGCTTGCCATAGTGCAGGTACTTGCCGCCCTTGTCCTTCTGAACATTGGTGACCTCAAAGCGGCTCTCGCCCAGCATGATCACGCCGGTATCCGCCACCTGGCCGCCCATTTCCGCATAGAAGGGGGTCTTATCCAGCACCAGAATGCCGCTCTCGCCGCCGGAAATGGCGCCGGAGACCTCGTCCCCTACGCAGATGGCCAGGACCTTGCTCTCGCAGTTGAACACATCGTAGCCCACAAACTTGGTGGGGGTGTTGTCCAGGCCCAGGTCAATGCCTGCCCAGGCCAGATCACCCAGCGCCTTCCGGGCTTCCCGGGCGCGGACCTTCTGCTCCTGCATGAGCTTTTCGAAGCCCGCCTGGTCCAGGGTCATGTCCTCGTCGTCCACCATCTCCAGGGTCAGGTCAATGGGGAAACCAAAGGTGTCGTGAAGCTTAAAGGCAACATCGCCCGGAAGGACAGCGCCGTCGGCGAGCGCGGCCAGGGCCTCGTCCAGGTAAACGCGGCCGTTGTCGAGCGTCGTTGAGAAACGCTCCTCCTCGGAGGCGACGATGCCCTTAACGAGCGCGACGTTCTTGAGCAGCTCGGGATAAGCCTCACCCATCTGAGCGTTGACCTCGTCGATAAACTTGGTCAGGAAGGCGCCCTCGATGCCCAGCAGACGACCGTGGAACACGGCACGACGGAGCAGGCGGCGCAGGACGTACTCGCGGCCCTCGTTACCGGGCAGGATGCCGTCCGAGATCATAAAGTCGACGGCACGGGAGTGGTCGGCGATGATGCGCAGGGAGCGGCTGGCGCCGGAGTAATCGTCGGCGTCATAGGTCTTGCCGCTGATCTCCTCGCCGAGTTTGATGAGGTGCTGCATCAAATCGCCGTCGTAGTTAGCGGTCTTGTGCTGCATGATGGCGGCCATGCGCTCCAGACCCATACCCGTATCGAGGTTGCGGTGCGGCAGCTCCGGCATGGAGCCGTCCTCCTGGCGGTCGTACTGGGTAAACACGAGGTTCCAGAACTCAAGGAAGCGGTCGCAGTCGCAGCCGGGCTTGCAGTCGGGGCTGCCGCAACCGACCTCCTCGCCCATGTCAAAGTAGATCTCGGAGCACGGACCGCAGGGGCCGGTGGGGCCAGCAGCCCAGAAGTTGTCGTCCTCGCCCAGACGCGAGATGTGATCCTCGGCAACGCCCAGGGAGCGCCACACGTCGTGGGTCTCGTCGTCCTCGGTAAAGACGGTAAAGTACAGGCGGTCGAGCGGCAGCTTGAACTCCTTGGTGATGAGCTCAAAGGCCCAAGCGCAGGCCTGCTGCTTGGAGACGCCGCCAAAGGAGAAGTCGCCGAGCATCTCGAAGAAGGACAGGTGACGACCGTCCTCGCCGATGCAGTCGATGTCGTTGGTGCGGACGCACTTCTGGCAAGAGATCGCGCCGATCTCTTTCATGGTCTTCTTGCCCTGGTAGTACTCCTTAAACTGGTTCATGCCGGCGTTGGCAAGCAGCAGCGAAGGATCGTCGGGGACGAGGGACGAAGAAGGATAGAGCTTAAGACCGCGCTCCTCAAAGAAGGTGAGGAACTTAGAGCGAATCTCGGCCGTAGTCATTGACGGGTAGTCAGCACTCATAGAGGGAATCTCCTCGGTTTCACATCGAAACAGTTCAAACGTAACGATATTACCATCCCACCACGCCTGTGCAAAAAAGAGGGCCGCCAAACAGCGACCCTCCAGCGAAAGTGCACGTTATTTAGGTCGGTCAAATACTTTGAAAAAAAAATGATTTCGGTAAAATTTCATATAAGAATCGTCCGGAAGGAGCGATCGATGAATAGCAAACGGTTTGTCGTGAATGCACTGACCTCAGTAGCCCTTTTAGCAATCTTCGCTTACTCGAGCTGGTATGTGAACCAGCCGAGATTTGGCTACGCATTGTACGCAGTAACATCTGGCGATAAAGCGTATTACACCCTAAGCGCAATTGACGCCATCTTTTTCTATGTGGCTGGCCCCTTATCAATCGCTTTGATCGCGTTTATTGTTATTTACAACATCAAGAAACGCTAACAGGGCCTATTTGGAATCCGAATCGTCCATGGAGCCGTCGATGCCGGTTTTGGTGTCGTCGTCAGAGCTTGTGTCGTCGTCCTTGGCAAAGGGGTTCTTAAAGAAACCCGTCGCGTCGGGCTGCAGGCCTGAGAGCTTAATCCAGGGATTCACGAGCTCGGGCTTGGGCATAGCTTTGGCCTCGGGCGCGGTCTCGTTACCAATGAGCTCGGACTCGTAAATGAACGTATCGTCTCCAAGCGCATCGTAGGCAGCGACCGGGTTGCCCTCGGCATCACGATACGGCGTGCCCTTAAACACGGCGCCGTCGTATGCCACGAGCTGTCGGCCGGTCTCGTTCTCAAAGTAGTAGACGAAAATGCCCTTGAGGGCCGCGCACAGCGGGATGGCGATAACCATGCCGATGGGACCCATGAGTGCCGAACCGATAACGAGAGCCGTCAGGCTCATAACGGGATGCACCTGCACCGAGCTTTGCATGACCTTAGGCGAAATGACATTATCGGTGACGTTTTGAGCCACCATGGTCACGACAAGCGTCCATAACGCCAGCATAGGGCTGAACATAAACCCGAGCACCGTGGCGATCGCCGCGCTCACCCAGGGACCGACAACCGGAACCAAGTGCATAATGCCGGTGAAGATGGCCATAAGCGCTGCGTATGGATGGCCAATGAGCGTAAAGCCGATAAAGGCAAGGATGCCACCGCAGATCGACGTTACGACCATGCCGCGCATATAGCCGCCGACCGAGCGTGAAAGGATGGCAACCATAAAGCGGTACGAGGTCTCTTTTTCCTGTCCGATGATGGTGCAGACCTCGTGGTGCATGCGGGGATAATCGCAGGCAAGCCAGTAGGCAAGCACCAGACCCAGGAAGATAACGAACAGCTGCGAGGCCGTATTGGTAATGAGCGGAAACACACCGCGGCCGAGCTCAGCAGCGATTTGCGAGACGTACTTGGACGCTACGGTAACCAGCGAAGAAAGATTGTCGTCCAGATACTCCTTGAGCGGCGTATTGTTGAGCGTCTTGGCGTGCGAGAGCATCTCGTTGAGGTCGCCGCCCGCAACGCGAAGCTGCGCGGGCAGACGGCTCAGGACTTCCATGATTTGACCGAGCAAAATCGGCGACAGGATGCAGACGACGCCGACGAGCACCGCCACAACCACGATGAGCGCGACAAGCGAACCGATGCCACGACCGACGCCGTGATGCTCGAGCCAGTTGGTGATCGGAGACATCACAAAAGCGATGATGGAACCGACAGCGAGAAACTCGATAACCGGCGCCAGGATGCCCATAAGGTTAAAGATGACGGCGGCGATAACGATGCAACCGACGACGGCCCAGATGCGAAGCGTCAGAATGCGGGTATCGCGCAGCGTACGGTCGGTTTGTTGGGGGTGCTCACTCATGAACGAACCATCACTCCGTCGGGGTCAATCTTGTCCTGAATCTTCTTAAGGGTACGGCGCAGCAGGCGCGAGACCTGCACCTGCGAGATGCCCAGCTTCTTGGCAATCTCGATCTGGGTCATGCCCTTTACGAAGCGCAGCTCGATCACCTCGCGCTCGCGAGGCGAGAAATCGCGGATGGCCTCCTCAATCACCAGGCGGTCATCGGTAAAGTCGAGCTCATTGTCCTCGTCGGCATAGCGGTCGAGAATCGAAGGCGCATCGTCGGAATCGGACGCGCCAGGAGCCTCGATGGGCACCGAGGTGTAGGCCGAGGACGATTCCATGGCTTCGAGCACCTCGTCGACGGTCACGTCCAGGTATTCTGCGATTTCCTCAACCTTAGGCGAACGCTGCAGCTCGTTGGTGAGCTTATCGGTAGCCTGGTTGACCTTGGCCGAGAGCTCCTGCAAACGACGGGGCACGCGCACGCTCCAGCCCTTGTCGCGGAAATGACGCTTAATCTCACCCATAATAGTAGGTGTGGCAAACGTCGTGAACTCGAGCCCGCGCTCAGGGTCAAAGCGGTCGATAGCCTTGAGCAGGCCCAGATAGCCGACCTGCAAAAGGTCATCGAGCGGCTCGCCGCGGTTCTTAAATTTGTTGGCAAGAAACCTTACCAGATTCATATGGGACATGACGAGCTGCTCGCGGGCATCCGGATCACCGGTCTCCTTATAACGACGAAACAGCTCGCGGGTTTTCTCCTTGTCCCAAGCGGTCTTGCCGCTCCGGGAACGTTCGGTCATATTAGATATCCGCCTTGAGGTCGAGGGAAAGCGTTAGGGGCGCCGCAGTCTTTTCGTAGGAATCGCACACGCTTGCAAGAATGAGCTCGGCATACACAGCAGCCTGGTCATCCTCGTCGACAGTCGCCTGGTCGCCAAAAGTAAAGGTCATCCCAACATGGGTCTCGTCGACATCGAATTTGATCGAAATATCGTCGGAATCAACGGCCGTGCAGCCAAAGATAAAGGCTTCCTCGGCAGCCATGCGGATATCCTCGATGCGATCGACAGACATAGAGCACAGGGCGCCGACGTTGGCGGCCGTCATGCGCACCAAGCGCGCGAGACGCGGATCACCGGCAACGCTCAGCGTGATGGGGCAGGTTGCTTCGCTACTCATCGCAGGACTCCTCGGAGGTCTCGGCGGGCGTATAAGTGTAATACTGAGCAGGCTTGGCTGCGGGCTTCTGAGCCGCATCCGCACCATCGACGGCCTCGTCCTCAGCCTCACCAATCAGAACGCGCTCGGTAAGCTGCTCGGCCTCGGCGGCGGCAGCGGCGAGCTTGCGATCGGCGTCGGCTGCAGGAGCCTTCACCTTATTGAAGAGCTTCTGCACGGCGCCGGCCGCAGAATCAGTCACGCTCGATACGGCATTACTGGCCTCGGCCATGCTGCCCGTAACCTCAGAAATGTCGCGAACGACCGCCTCAACCTCAACGAGGTTGGACGTCAGGGCGTCAACGGCAGTCTTGCTCGACTTGAGGAGAGGCTCCATCTGTGCCAGCGCAGGGGTGAGCTCGTCAACGGCGCCATCGAGCTTTGCCACCACGGGCTGTGCCTCGGCGAGCGTATTGTTGAGGTCGCTCACCGTCTTATCGAGCGAGTCGACGACGGTGCGGGTCTTGCGCAGCGTGAGCGCGAGCTCGATAACAGCCCACACGCCGGCAACGGCGAGCAGCAGCAGGGCGATTTGAATGGGACTCATACAAGCCTCCCGAAGGAATCGAAATACAGACGCTTTTCATGGTACCCCAAAGAAGGGCAAAGATACCCAAAGGGAATGTGCGAGGTGCCAATGACCTACTTGGGAGCATTCCCGCTCCGGTCGCGTTCGCTTTGCTCTACGCGCCACTCTTCCCAACCACGGCCGGCAGGATGCCAGAAGGCGCCGCGCTCCAACCCCTCGGGCAAATAGCGCTGCTCGACCCAGCCTTCGGGATAGTCATGCGGGTACTTGTATACACCGTACTCGTCGCTGCCGGGACGGTGACGATCGCGCAGGTAGCTGGGCACCTCGCGAAGACCACTGCTGTGGATATCGGCCAGCGCCGCATCGATCGAGGCCTCACACGCGTTGGACTTAGGCGCCAGGCACACATAGAGCGCAGCCTGAGCCAGGTTGATGCGACACTCGGGATAGCCAATGACCTCGGCAGATTTAAATGCGGCATGTGCCACCAAAAGCGCCTGCGGGTCGGCGTTGCCAACATCCTCGGAAGCCTGAATCATAATGCGGCGAGCGATAAACTTGGGATCCTCCCCCGCATCGATCATGCGCGCGAGCCAATAGATCGTGGCATCGGGGTCGCTGCCGCGCATAGATTTAATAAACGCACTGATAATGTCGTAGTGCATGTCACCGTTTTTGTCATACGAAAACCCACGACGCGGATTGGCGATCTTCACGTCGTCCACGGTAATGGGATAGCGTTCCCCCGCCGCCGGCGCTGGCGTTCCCTCAGTATCGGGACGCGTAACGGCAATCTCACTCGCAAGCTCGAGCGTCGTGAGCGCCGAGCGCGCATCACCCGCGGCCAGCGTGCAAATGGTCTTGACTGTATCCTTATCGGCCGAGAACTTACCGTTTAAACCCTGCGGCGCCTCGAGCGCACGCGCAATGAGCGTGGCGATATCCTCGTCCTTCAGGTGCTCAAGCTCTACCACACGCCCACGCGAGAGCAATGCCGAGTTGACCTCAAAGTACGGGTTTTCCGTCGTGGCGCCAATCATAATGACGGTGCGGTTCTCGACCGCATGCAGCAGGGCATCTTGCTGCGACTTCGAAAAGCGATGGATCTCATCGATAAACAGAATGGTGCGGCGGTCGTAGGTGTTCAGACGGGTCTTAGCCTCATCGATTACGCGGCGCAGGTCCTTCACAGTGCCCGTCACGGCGCTGACCTCGACAAACTCGCTCTTGGTATGGTTGGCGATAATGTGGGCCAGCGTCGTCTTGCCCGTGCCAGCCGGGCCGTACAGAATCACGCTCGACAGCACGTCATGCTCAATCGCGGCGCGCAGCCACGAGCCCTTACCGACGGCCTTTTGCTGGCCCACATACTCGTCGAGCGAAATGGGGCGCATACGCACCGCGAGCGGCGCATTCTGAAAGGAACGCTCGCGCGTCGAAGCAGAAAAAAGGTCGTCCATAGCCATCCCGTGCGTCAATCAAAGTCGTTATCCGCTAACAGTATACCGAATATATACGAACTACCGTTCGTTAATATAGGTACGATGCGGAAACTCTAATCCCGGGAACAGTTTGCTCGTCAGCTCACAAAAATAACCATCCGTCATGCTTGCGATGTAATCGACGACGGCCTGATCCTTGTCGTCCTGCCAAGCATAGGTGCGGCCATAATAGGAAAGCTGCTGCTCAACACGCGAAATGTGGTGCTTAAAGATGTAGGAGGACTCGTCACCCTCGTTGATATCCTGCAGGCAACGGTCGTAGAGCTTTTCGAAGGCCTCGAGCAGTTCCGCTTCGGAGTCGCCTTCGATACCGCCCTTGCTATAGATCTTCTCGTAGTTCTCGCGCTTAGCCCGGCGGATCTCCTCAAACAGGTCCTCGCTCATCTCGATACGCGGTTTGCCGTAGCTATGCTCAACGATATCGATAGAAGCGTGCGTGAGGATCCAGCTGTTGTAAGCCCCGCCCAGGCCATCGTCAAAAGCGTCGGGTGACAACAGGCCCGCCGCAATGGCGTCTTGGCGATCGCGCCCAACGTAGGCGAGGATATCCGAAATGCGGACCACACAGCCCTCGAGCGTCATGGGGCGCAGGTGCTCGATCGCGCCATAGCCCGTGGCAATGCAGTCCTCGACGGTACGGTCGAACTGGTCAAACGACGCCATGTCCGAGAGTTCAAAGACACGCTGCTCGTACTCGCCGTTATGGCACAGCACGCCGTCGAGCGCCTGGAGCGACACGTTGCGGCCGTACAGCTCGTCGAGCACGCGGACGGACTGCACGTTATGGAAAAAATAACGACCCGTACGCTCGTGATAGATATCGTTGAGGAAACGCTCGCCGGCATGGCCAAAGGGCGTGTGGCCCAAATCGTGGCCCAGGCCAATCGCCTCGATCAAATCGCAGTTGAGGCCCAGGGCACGGCCGATATCGCGGGCAATGCGCGAGACGAGCTGCACATGAAGGCCGCGCCGCGACAGATCGTCGTTGCTGCGAAAGCTAAAGACCTGCGTTTTGCCTGCATAACGCGTGTACGCAGGAAGATGAAGAATCTTTTCGGTGTCGCGCATAAATGCCGGTCGCATGAGCGTGCCTTTGTCGGCAGCGCGATCAATACGACGAATGACCTGGTCATCGCCGCATCGATAAGGATTAACGACACCCGAGGCACGGTCGGCGGCGATACGCTCGACCAGCTCGGGCGACAACGCCGCGGGAATGCGGTCCATGCGCGCCTTAATGACGGCCGTTTCTTGATTAGTTGCCATGGCATGCTCCTTAAAAAGGATGCGCAAACGGTTACAATGTGCAGCCCACGACCTCGATTATGGCAAATATCGGCACCAAAAACGGGAGCAATGGCAGGGAGCGCGATTTTGTGAAGAGGCAGGAGAGGGCCAGGACCAGGAGCGCGACGGCAAATGCCACGATGCCCCCCAGAGGGTCGAGCGTGCAAAGCGCGAAGAGAGCCTTGGCATCCCCCATGCCGATGCCGGAGGCTTGGCGAACACGACGCCAGAGCGACTCAGTGAGCACAAGGGCAAGGTAGACGATGACCGCAAGACCGGCGTGGTCAAGCGCCGTGTTAACACCCCTGTCGAGCCAAACGCCTGCAAGCGCCGCCACCGCACACACGCCGGCAAGCTCATTGGGAAACCGCCGCTCACGGGCATCAATCACCGCGCCGGCAAAAGCGCAGATCCAAAATGGGATGTAGAACATCATGCACCTCCCGGGACAGCTGCTCAAAAGTAAAAACCTCCACAAAGGTGCCTGTCCCCTTTGTGGAGGTTTTGGTGGTGGTTATTTGGCGCCCTGCATGACCTCGTCGAGGGTAACGTTGACGGCGTGCTGCGTCGGGACCCAGTCGACCTTTAGGAACAGTGCAGCAACCGTGATGGGGATATAGCTGAACATAAAGATCGGGAACGTAAACAGGTTGGTCACCAAACGCCACTTTTGCGCGCAATGAATGTGCTTGAACTCGAAGATGGTCGTGAGTAGCGCCAGGATAAAGAAGGTCTGGTACATCATCGCGAAGGTCATAATGAGCGAGGCGGCACAAGCCTGCATCTCGACCTCGGTGGCCAAGAAGCCGTGCGAAAGCCCGCCCACGATGAGGAAAGTTGCGTTGGCGAGCATGGAGATCAGGGACAGCAGCATACCCGGAGCGATGGTCATAAACATATCGTAGGCGGCAAAGCGATGGTAACGGAAGGTCGACTTGACCAAGTGCTTACCATAGGTAAAGAACACCTGGTAGAAGCCCTTAGTCCAGCGCATGCGCTGTTTCCAGGACGCCTTAAACGTCACCGGTTGCTCGTCAAAGAACTCCGCCGGCGCATAACCGATGCGGATACCGTGAATGGCGCAGAACGTAGTGAACTGGATGTCCTCGGTCAGCGTATGGAACTGCCAACCGTGCATGCCCTCGATCACGCTCGCCGAGATAAGGTAACCCGAACCCGAGACAGCGCAGGACGTCTTGCAGATATTACGCGCGTTGTTGAGGAAGCGGGCCTCACGCAGATACCAGGTGGCGTTGGCAGACGAAATCCACGAGCTTCCGAAGTTCTTGGAGTTACGATAGCTCGTGACCACATGGAAGCCCTGGTCAAAGGCATCATTCATCTTGGACACGTAATCGCGGGCGATAACATTATCGGCATCGAAGATAAAGTAACCTTCAAAGGTGTCGGGATACTCGTTAAGGATACGGTCGAAACCAAAGTCCATGACCCAGCTCTTGCCTTTACGGGCCAGGTCGTTTCGCTCGTACACGACAGCGCCCGCCTCGCGCGCGAGCTGCGCGGTGTTATCGGTGCAGGCATCGGCGACGACAAAGACCTCGATGAGCTCGGACGGATAATCCTGGTCCTTGATGGAGCGAACGAGGTTGGCGATCACGGCCTCCTCGTTATGCGCCGCGATAAAGAAGGCATACCGGTGGAGCTTTTTGGCCTTGGGAGGCGCGACCTCGCCGCGGAGAGCGCCGATGACAAAGAAGACCACCTGGTACAAGAAGCAGACCGTGAGCAGCGTGACGACAATCTGGTTGAAGATCACGATGGGTGTGTTGGTTTGTAAAAAGGCGAGCATGCAGGCTCCCAGGAACGCGTTACGTAAACAACCGTATATCTTACCGCAGGCTTACCGAGTTCAAGAAACCACCTAATACCGGCTAGGCTTCGAGCAGACCGAGCTGCGGTACGATTTCGTCGCCGGCAGCAGTGCGACCAAGCGAACGCGGGGCTAAGTCGTCGAGGACGGCGGCGAGATCCCACGGCAGCTCGTCGCGGCACTCAATGCGCTCTCCCGTCACGGGATGATCGAACGCCACGCGCCAGGAATGGAGGAATTGCCTGGTCAGACCCTGATCGGCACGCGCATCGCACTTACCGTAGAGCGGATCGCCCACGCAGGCGTGGTTGATATGGCGCATGTGCACGCGAATCTGATGCGTGCGACCGGTAAACAGGTGACACTCAACGAGCGTGTAGCCGTCATCAAAGCGCGTGGAATCAAAGCGCTCAAGGACCTTAAAGGTCGTGATGGCCTGGCGCGCAAAAGGATCATCGGAAACCGCCATCTTGACACGGTCACGTGTAGAACGGGCAATGCCGGTGTTAATGGTACCCTCATCCATGGCGATATGACCGTGAACGAGCGTAATGTAGCGGCGGTCGAGCGTGCGCGTACGGATAAGATTTTGGAGCGCGCGCTGGGTGTCGTCGTCCTTTGCCGCAAGCATAAGACCCGAGGTATCGCGATCCAAACGATGTACGATACCGGGGCGGTCCTCGCCCTGCACGGTGCCCAGATGGTCGATACCGCAGTGATAGACCAGCGCATTCGCGAGCGTACCGCTCTCATGACCATGCGCAGGATGGCACACCAGGCCGCGCTGCTTGGAGAGCACGATGAGGTAGTCGTCCTCGTAGCGAATGTCGAGCGGGATGGCCTCGGGAATCACGTCGGTGGGATCGTGCGGCTCGGGCAGATCGACCGAAATACGGTCACCGGCTCGCACGGCGTACTTTTTGGACAGGCAGGTCTCACCATTGACTACTACGGCCCCGCCCTCAATCAGATGCGCACAGGCAGAGCGCGTGGGGCAGCCGTCGTTGGCGCCCAGATAGGCGTCGAGACGCTGGCCAGCGGCATCGTCGGCAACAAGAATATGGATGTCGGCCATTAACGCTCATTCCTTTCGCGAATCTTGCGGGCACGCTCCCCACGTTGTTTAGCCTTGCGCTTGGCGCGGGCCTCGTCACGGGCGTTAAGCTCGGCGGTCGCATCGACCTCACGGGCCGCGGGGCTCAAGAACATGTAACCGAAGAGGGCGAGCACGACGCCCACGGTAATGCCGATATCGGCCACATTGAAGACGGGAAAGTCGATGAAGGTGGTGGCAATAAAATCGGTCACGAAGCCAAAGGCCAAACGATCGATAGCGTTGCCGATAGCACCGCCCGCAACCATCGCCATGCCCACAACCTCAAGATGGGCGAGTTGGGGCGCACGAACGAGGTACACAGCAATAGCGATAATGACCGCCAACGCCAGCACGGCAAACGCAATGCCATGCCCCTCGCCCATGCTAAAGGCAGCACCGATATTGCGGACAAACATAAAGTCGATGACACCGGGGAAGACGGTCACATGCAAAGCGTCGCCCACGGCACGAACCGCAAGCTTGGTCAGCTGGTCAACAAGCAGCACAACCAGCGCCACCCCGCCAGCAACACCCAACCGCCAACGCAAAGGCGGCGTCATATCCCCAGCACGACCCAAATCAATCCCCTACCCTCAAGAACATCGAATTACGTTTAACGCAAATAAATATCTTATATTGCCACACGCAGAGCGCACGACATATCCACCAACGCAAGTGAAATAACCAGCTAAAAACGAAAACGGCATTCCGAAAAACAGAATGCCGCTTTTATTCAGCGGAGCAAATGGGCCGAAGGCGCCCAAATTCTCCCTATAACTAAAATGCCGAGTTACCGTGCCTTAAAGGGCATTCGCACAACGCTTACAGATGTGAGCATGGCCGTTGTACTCGCCGACGGTGGTGCGGTAATTCCAGCAACGGTCGCAGCACTCGCCCTCAGCAGCCTCGATGGCAACGGAGAGCTCCTCACCCTGGGTCAGCTCAACATCAGAGACGATGTAGAACTCGGCCAGGTCGACGGCCTTGTCGCCGGTCAGCAGCGCATACATCTCGGCGGGAACGACCGCCTTGACGCGGACCTGCTGGCTCTTGGTGAAGGTACCGGCAGAGCGGGCATCCTCGAGAGCCTTGGTCACGGCGCGACGGAGCTCGAGTGAAGCCTCGAGCACACCCTCAAACTCGTTGGCTTCGTCGACCGTGATGGGCGACTTGTACCAATCGAGCAGCGCGGCGTACTTCTGGTGATCGACGCAGCCGGCGGGCGCATAGGCCATGGCCTCGTCGACGGTGTAGGACAGGATCGGCTGCAGGTCGCGCATGAGCATCGAGAAGAGCTCGGCCAGCACGGTCTGGGCGCTGCGGCGCTCGAGCGAGCCGGGCTTGTCGCAGTACAGACGATCCTTCAGGGCGTCGAGGTACACGTTGGAAAGCTCGGTAACCACGAAGTCGTAGAGCGCACGGTAGGCGCGCGGGAACTCGTAGCTGGCGTAGGCATCGTCGACCTCGTCCTGGACCTGGGTCAGGCGGGCAACCATGAGCTTGTCGAGCGGCAGCAGGTCGGCAAAGGCGACGCCATCGGTCTCGGGCTCAAACTGGCCCTCGAGCTCGGAGAGCAGGAAGCGCAGCGTGTTGCGGAAACGACGGTAGGCATCGGACGTACGAGCAAGGATCTCGTGGTCGATGGAGACGTCGGAGCTGGTGTCGACGGAAGCGACCCACAGACGGATGATGTCGGCGCCCATCTCGTCGCAGACCTTGTTGGGGTCGATGACGTTGCCGAGCGACTTGGACATCTTGCGGCCCTGACCGTCGAGGGTGAAGCCCTGCGAGACGACCGCCTTGTACGGAGCGTGGCCGTTGGCGCCCACCGAGGTGAGCAGCGAGCTCTGGAACCAACCGCGGTGCTGGTCGGAACCCTCGAGGTACACATCCGCCGGATACTCCAGCTCGGGACGGTACTCGCAGACGGCCTTCCAGGAGACACCGGAATCCCACCACACGTCGAGGATGTCCTTATCGGCCTTGAGGTGATGGCCGCCGCACTTGGGGCAGACGCAGGCCTCGCCCAGATAGCTCTCGGGAGCGTCGGTGAACCAAGCATCGGAGCCCTTCTCGTGGAAGAGCTTGATGACGGCGTCGAGCGTGGCGTCGTTCATAACCTTCTCGCCGCAGTCGGCGCAGGTGTAGCTGGGGATAGGTACGCCCCAGTTGCGCTGACGGCTGATGCACCAGTCGGGACGCTGCTCGACCATGGCGCCGATGCGGTTGGCGGCATGCGCCGGATACCACTTGACGTTCTCGCGGACCTCCTTGCCAGCCTGCTCGCGCAAACCGGTCTTGTCCATCGAGACAAACCACTGGTCGGTAGCACGGAAGAGCACCGGGTGTTTGCAGCGCCAGCAGTGCGGATAGCTGTGCGTGATCTTCTTCTCGAGGACCAGGGTGCCGCGCTCGCGCAGGAACTCGATGATGTGCGGGTTGGCCTCGTCGGTATCCATACCGCTGAAGGGGCCACCGGTGCCAAACTCCTCGCCGGTGTAGAACTTGCCGTCGTCATCGACCGGCATGCAGATGTCGGTGATGCCCTCCTTGAGGCAGGCAAAGTAGTCGTCGACGCCGTGGCCGGGCGAGTTGTGGACGATACCGGTACCGTCGTCGACACCGACGTAATCGGCCAGCAGCGCCACGCCCTCAACACCGTCAAAGATCGGCTGCTTGTAGTGGATGTGGTGGAAGGTCTCGGCGGGAACCACGTAGGGCTTGCCGTCGACCACAACCGGGGTGTACTCCCAGCCAAACTCCTCGCAGCACTTGGGAGCCAGGTCCTCGAGCATGACCTCGGCGCGGCCGTCGTGCTCAACGGCGACGTAGGCGGCGCCGGGCTTGAGAGAAACTGCCTGGTCGGAGGGGATGGTCCACGGCGTGGTCGTCCAGATGATAAAGTCGACTGGGCCGTCGAAGTCCTCGAGGCCGGCGGGCTTGGAAGTCATCTCAAAGCGCACGAAGATGGACGGGCTCGTCTCGTCGGAGTACTCAATCTCGGCCTCGGCCAGCGCGGTGTGGCAGTGCTTGCACCAGTGAACCGGCTTGTGGCCGCGATAGATCATGCCCTTATCGAACATGGCCTTAAAGACCTCGATGTCGGCGGCATCGTGCTGGTGATAGAGCGTCAGGTAGGGATTGTCCCAGTCGCCGAGCACACCCAGACGACGGAAGCCGGCCTTCTGCAGCTCGATGTTCTCGACAGCGAACTTGTTGCAGAGCTCACGGATCTTAGCCGTGGAGGTCTGGTTGAACTTCTCGGTGCCGAGCTTTTCCTCAACCTTATGCTCGATCGGCTGGCCATGGCAGTCCCAACCGGGGACGTAGGGAACCTCATAGCCCTGCATCATCCAGTAACGGTTGATCATGTCCTTGGAGATCTTGTTCATGGCGTGGCCGATGTGGATCGGGCCGTTGGCGTACGGAGGGCCGTCGTGCAGCACGAACTTCTTGTGACCTTCGTTCTTCTTCAGAACCTGCTCGTAGACCTTGTTGTCCTGCCAGTCCTTGAGTCGCTTAGGCTCGGACTTGGAAAGACCGGCACGCATGGGAAAACCGGTCTTGGGCAGATTCATCGTCTGCTTGTACTCGTTTGCCACGGTACCCCTTTCATGTCGTGGGCGCGCACGCCCGTTGGGCACCAAAAAAGCGCCCGTCCCTACAAGCTGGGACGAAGCGCCACAAAACGAGCTGTACGCCCGCAAAAGCTCTTCGCTTAACCACCCAGCTTAGATGCCCTCGCCCGCGTAATCGCGCGCTCGCATCCGTTACTCGGCTGGCCTGTATCGACGACCATCTCGGCGATATCTACTAAGACGTGCCTGTACGGCGCGCCCGTTGGGACCGCAGCTCCGGGGTGATTTTCATCGGTCGCATGCACGGGTTCTCAGCGCTACCCGCTCTCTGTAGCATGCGGATGGCCGACTACTCGTCCCCATCAACGCTCATGCGGTGTATGGTAGCACGGTCAGCGCCGTCGAAAAACCCTCAACACTGGTTTTATACGTTCGAAATTTCTCGCTATTACAGCCCTTCTCTAGGAGCAAAATACCTGAAAGCACTTTATCGAACGAAAGAAGGTTGCTATGCGCACGATTGGAATGAGCGACTACACCGTCGGCGAGGACTGCTTTGACGAGCTGCCCGGCGCGCTGGCCGAGTACGGAGCGACCAAGGTCGCGATCATCGGTGGCAAGCGGGCACTGGCCGCAGCACTTCCCGGTATCGAAGCTGCGCTGGCAGGTACCGACGTCGAGATTCTGGAGACGCGCGTCTACGGTACCAACAGTACGCGCGCCAATATCGCCAAGGTCGTAAACTCCCCCGCCTGCCAGGAAGCCGACGTGCTCATTGCCTGCGGCGGCGGCAAGGCACTCGACACCGTCAAGACGGCGGCCATCGAGCTCAAGAAGATCGTCTTTACCGTGCCGACGATCTGCTCCAACTGCTCGGCCGCGACCGCCATTGCCGTTGTCTACAACGACGACGGCTCGCTCGAGGGCTATTCGTACCCCAACCGCCCCGCGCACATCTTCATCAACCCCAAGATCATCGCCGAGGCGCCAGCGGAGTACTTCTGGGCCGGCGTGGGCGATGCCCTGTCCAAGCAGCCCGAAGTCGAATACGCCACGAGCGCCGGCAACCTGGAGCACACGGCAGGCCTTGGCCTGGCACTTGCGCACACCTGCTCCGAGCCGCTGTTTACCTATGGCGTGCAGGGTCTTGAGGACGTTCGCCAGGACCTGTCGACCGAAGCCGTCAAGCAGATCGCGCTCGACATCGTGGTCAACACGGGCTACGTCTCCAACCTGACCAACCAAAACGATTACTACTACAACTCGAGTGTGGCGCATGCGTTCTACAACGCCACGTGCAGCATCCCGCGCAAGGGCTCCTACCTGCACGGCGAGGTCGTAAGCCTGGGCGTGCTGGTGCTGTTTGCCTATACGGGCGATACCGAGAACCTTGAGCGCTACGCCGCCTTTAACAAGCAGATGGGGCTACCCGTGACGCTTGAGCAGGTCGGCCTTTCCGAGGCCGACATCCCTGCCCTGTGCGAGTTCGCGCACGCCACCAACGAGTGGAAGCAGGGCAACCCCGAGCCCTTCACCGACGAAAAGTTCGCCGCCGCCATCAAGGCTGCCGACGCTTACGGCCACACGCTCTAGGGCTGGCCCAAAACCACCACAAAGGGGACAGGCACCTTTCTGGTGGTTTTTTATTGCTCCAGCATTCAGTTCGTACTCGAACCCGATTCTTTACGAGAAAGGGTTCGGGTACGTTTTTTGT
>ERZ772893.2053-NODE-2053-length-17270-cov-6.441766_pt1 | contig 17270 bp, 15 predicted proteins | sample MGYA00511482_ERZ772893 | MGnify/ENA primary metagenome ERZ772893 (study PRJEB29015, sample SAMEA2737687) | human gut metagenome | biome: human gut; feature: human-associated habitat; material: faeces | place: China | collected 2012 ... | reverse complement strand
TTATAATCCCGTCGAAGGACGGTGCGCACGATCTTCGCCTGGTCACCGCCGCCGCGCCGTCGTGCACCGGTGACGGTCACGTTGAATATTACGAATGCAGGCTCTGCGGAAAGCTGTTCGCAGACAGTGCGGCGGAGAGGGAGATTTCCGCCGATGACGTGAGATTTCTCGGCGACGGAAACCGCGACGGTAAGATCAACGTAAAGGATATCGTCATCGCTATCCGCACCGCGATCGGGCAGACAATGGACAACATCGATCTCGATGCGCTCGACGTAAACCGCGACGGCAGCGTCGATGTAAAGGATATCGTTATCCTCATCCGCCATTCCACCGGATACAAGCAGAGTTACCTCATCGGTTACCCGATGTCCTCCGTTCCCAAGACACGGCATAACGTTTAACGGAGCTTGCACGTCAACTTACCGTGCCCGCGAAAACAGGACATGTTATAACATATGACTGAACCTGTACGTTATCTTACCATGTCCCCGAAAACGGAGCGGCGCTCCGTTTTCGGACGTGAAACCAAATAAACACGGCGTTCGGAAGAACGCCGTGTTTGAGTTTTATATGTTGGGACTTCGTCCCAAACCCACCGGAGACTTCGTCTCTTGAACACAGCATTACATTTAACGGAACTTGTACGTTTACTTGCTGTGTTCCCGAGAATGATGCAAAGCATCATTCTCCAAAGACAATTCGAACTTATTCATTTGGTCTCTGCCCCCAAGCCCCTGAGCGGGCAGTGCCCGCAGCCGAAAGGACACGGATTACATAAATCTGTAGCTATACGTCTGCTTACCGTGTCCGCGAGTTTGCCGCAAAGAGTCAAACTCCAACGTGAAGCCTATGCCTGTTAAGTGCAATGGAAATTCTCAGCTATCTTCCGAGAGAAAGACACACACCAATACCGTTCAGTTCAAAAGTTTTTGGGGGTGCAGGGACCTTTTTTTCAAAAAGGTCCCTGCGTCGTTCCCCCCGTTCCCTTCAGATTCTGCCGATGTACGCCGCCGTGTATGTCGGCACGGCGGATAAGTCCGTCCCGCGAAAACGTATCGAAGATTTCGTGTATCTCACGCAGATACTCCGTATATCCGGCGTCGGTCTCTTTTGGGGAATACGGCGAGGACAGCACTCGGGCGGTGCAGACGCGGCGGTCGTAGATCTGCGTGTTGTCCGCGCCAAATACGCTGATCTCCCCGACTGATAAGGCGGCGCACGCTTCGCCGCTCACGCCGTTCGAAAAGCCGCGAAATTCCGGGCTGTACTTATGCCGCAGCTTCGCAAGAGCCTTCGTGCACGGTGCTTCTTCGTCGCGGAAATTGTAGACGAGCATCACCCTTCCGCCCGGCTTCAGGACGCGGGCGCATTCCGTCCCGAACGCTTCGGCATCGAACCAGTGGAACGCCTGCGCGGCGCTTACGATATCGACGCTTTTGTCGGGCAGATTCATATTGCGGTCGCTGCCGCTTACGGAAACGAAGTTTTCGTTCCGGGAGAGCTTCTCCTCGGCTTTTTTTCGCATGTCGCCGTTCGGCTCCACCGCGAATACCTTGTACCCGCATTCGAGCAGCTGCTCCGCAAATATCTCCGTGCCCGAGCCGACGTCCGCGAAAACGCTTCCCGCGCCGATGTTCATCGTGTTTTTCAGATATCCGAAAAGTTCGGCGGCGTATTTCGGTCTCGCTTTCGCGTAGATCTCGCCCTTTCCGTCAAATCGGCTTGTGTGATCCATTTTGCCGTGCCTCCTCATTTTTCGTATCCGTATATAAAAGCGGAGACGGCGCTTTTCGTATCCTTTTCACACCGTGCGGACGGCACAGCGGTTCTTAAACGGAGCGTATATTTTTCGTGCCGCATACGTTTGCGATCGATCCCGATGAGCTTCGGATTTCGCCGCCCGTCATTCGTTCCGTATGCCGCGCCGCGCATGACGACGTGCCAAGTCGGTGAGCCTTTCGCCGTTATGCTGTATCATATCATAAAGCTCTGCGGATTTCAATACGGACGCGGCATTTCGCCGCGCGTCTTTGCGTGACGGATGCAGGCGGCGGGAGCGGTTTTCACGCTTTCGCGCCGCGCGCCTCGGGGGCGCTTCGGGCAAGCCGAGGCAGTATCACGTATCGCTGCCGCTGTCGATCCCGCGGGCGGTGCATACGCCGCGCTGTACAACAGCCAATTTGAATGATTAAATAAGAGCGCGGCTCCCGTTTTGTCCGGGAGCCGCGCTCTGCTTCGGGGGATGGAGCATCACAGATCGTCGTCGCTGTCGTCATCGCTGCAGCGAGAGCGGCAGCTGTGGGTATCGCCTCCGCCGAAGTTGTCGTCATCGTCCGACCACGACGAAATAATGTGAAGTTCTCCGCTGTCCATATCCATAGCCATATTGTCGCCCATGCGCATCATCATATCGCCGTCGGAGTCGATCGCCATGTTGTCGGAAACGGTGTATGCAAAATCGCCGTCGTCGTAGTCGAAGAAATTTTTGCTCATGATGTTCCTCCTCAATCTTTAATAATTTCATACCCCACTCGGGAGCCTTTTACTCTGCGTGCGTGGAACCGTGCGCCGTTTGCTTTCCAATGCGGAAAGCGATCCGATTTTTCCTCGTTAGTATCACGATGGCAAATGATAATGTTTTCGGGGACATCGCAGCCGCCTGCGGAAAGCGGACGGATGTGGTCGAGCGTCGGGTGATAGGCGCTTCTCGGATTGCCGCAGGCGGACTTTTTCATCAGCCGTCCCGCGTAATCGTACGCTTCCTGCCTTGCGCCGAAAACACGGTTCCACACGTCGATGGTTCTGTATCTTGACATTTTGAGGACCTCCTTTCAACGATTCTGCCTGTATTATAGCGAACCGATGAAAGGAACGGTAGGGTACAGTTGTACCCTCGGGAACATATTAAAGCAATTCTTTTGGCGAAACAGCAATTGTATTTGCTATATTTATGACATTTTCTAATAAGGTTCCGCGTTTTTTCTTTTTCCATGCTTCAATGGTATCGTAACTGAACGGCACGTTTTTAGCTGCCTTTTCAATTGAACCGTACTTGTACATCAGAGCCTTGTAGCAATTGTGTGCAGCTCCAACGGCCCCGCATTTTTGATATCGTTCCAAAAGCTCCTGCAAGTCAAATATATCTCCGCCGGTGATCTGCTTCAGAGCATCGTATTTGTCTTCCTGCGTGACGGTTGTTCCGCCGTCCGTCATCATAACAAAGTGCACGCTTTTCCAATCGCTTGGAATAAGATACGGACTGTGTGTTGAGTAAATCACTGTTATGCCTCGGTTTTCAAGTTCAAGCAGCTCTTTCAGAACCTCTTTTTGCGCAAGGGGGTGAAGCATGGCGGCAGGTTCGTCAATAATAAACAGGTCGCCGTTTTCAAGCGTATTCTTCATAAAATAATATGTGAAATACCACCGTCTGCCAGCGCTTGTCGAATTGAGCGCAACGGTTTCTCCGCTTTTTTCGTGCAACAGTATTGTCGGGATTTTCCCGTCGAACTGTTCAACCGCAATACGCTCGTACATACCGTTTTCAAATTCGGGCATGGTTGTATTGAGGTATTCCTCGAATTCTTTCAATGCAGCTTCGGACAGAGAAAAATCTTTATTCTCGCTGATCTGTTTTTGAATTTCATCTTTATCGGGACCGGAATAAACTCGGTTTAGATATGTTTGCAGAATCACGCGGGATCTATCGCTCCGGAAATACTCGCGCTCCTGTTTCTCTGTTTTGAAAATGACTTCGCTACTTTCATTTCGCAGGAAAGCGCATTTTGTTCCGACGCAGTTTCGGACTTCACGGATAAATTTATAAAATACACCGCTGTTATCGGGAATTATTTGATCGTAAGATAGGGCGCCTTTCAATCGCTTTGCCCGTTCGTCCAGCTCATGCAGCAGGACAGTGATTTTCTCGCAGGATGCTTTTGTCGCCTTGTTGATTTTTGTAATTTCCCGCTTTATCGCCGTTTCGTTGATTGTGATAAATTTTTCTTCAAAAGGTGCTAAATCGGGTTTTACATAATGGAGTTTGAAACAAAGCCTTTCTAAATCGCTTAACTGATAATAATCGGGAATATATCCGAATTTGAAAGAGGACTCTTCAACGCAAAAGTTTTGTATGATTGATTTTATCAGTTTTTCGGTTTGTTCCAAAACAAATTCCACGTGGAATTTGATAGTGTCATAGTTGGTTGTTGAATCGTGAAAGTCAGTAATCTGATATCCTCGCAATGGTTGTTCATTGCGTTCACCGTACGCAATTTTGTTCAGCTGCTTTGTATATGTATCGAGAGCGTCTTTCAATTCGCCTGCAAGTTCGGAGATTTCGTCGATTTCCATTCTTAAAAGCGGAACCAGATACTCCGATTCGATTCGGTCTATCTTGCAGTCTTCTCCGGAACAGGCAGCAAATTCGCATTTTTCGTCAATGCTTTTGCCGGGGAAAAGCCTCTCGGCATCCTCCTTTTCAAGGCGGATATGCACCTTATAACTCATCGACAGTTCTTTGCGCAGCCCGAAGTAATTGCCGTTTGCCTCCGCAATAGCATTCAGAGCTTCCAAAATGTTGGTTTTTCCGCTTCCGTTCTTGCCGATCAGAACGGTCGGCAGAGAGTCGCGGAAGTTGATTTCAAGCGGTTCTTTTATTGATTTGTAATTTTGAATTACGATTTTCGTTATCTTCATAGAACCTCCGTCAAATATAAATTTCCCCATAAATATAGTAACATAAATTTCCGTTAATTTCAACCTCGTCATTACGAAGATGCGAATATATCGACCTTCGAAAAATGTCCGTGAAATTGCGGATGTCGGTGCGCGGACGCTCCGAAAAAACAAATCCGAGCCTGCGCCGATCGGTATAACCCCAATAGCGCACCTTGATTTCTTTTTTGCCTTTTCAAGTGTCTGCACTATGGGGGCTGTATCATCGGTAAAAGGTTCGGATTTTTTAATGTGCGGATACCGTCCGCATCTTTTCGAAGATTTTCAGTCCGTTTGATGCGATTTCACCAGTGTCGCGGTACGAGCATTTTTTCCAAAAGCTCTCCGCGGGTCCGTAGGCGCAGACGTAGTATTTTTCGCAGTCCATCGCCTCTTCGGCGTATTTTGCGAGCATTCTGCCCAAGCCGCTGCCGCGCGCAGATGGAACGACCCCGATCTCAAGGATCGTGCCGCAGCCGGGCTTGTTTGAAAACGGGAAATCTTTTGTGTCAAGCCCGTAAATGATAAATCCGAGCGCGTCTTTTTCGTATGCGATGCATCCGGAGACTGCCCCCTCGGTACAAAGCTCGAAGAGCATTTCGATAAAGCCGTCGAGCTCCTCCTGCGGGGTCTGCGCGTCTTCGCCGTCCCGATAATAATCGGTCAGCAGGCGGTGAAATACGGGAAACTGTTCTTTTGTGACGGGGACTGTTTTCAACGTGCGTTCCTCCTTCGGGAAATCGGCAGTATATTTCGGAAAATGCGGCGGGCACGGATACGGGAACATCCTCGGAGGCACCGCATTCGCCGCGGGGGAGAGGGATAGAGGTGCAATTCTCGATTTAGGGGGATGCGGTCTTTCACCGCTGCACACCTGTGGGAGTAAAGCGAGCGTTCAAACCGTGCCGGCAAATCGGAAGGTATCAGTTAAGTTTTTCAAGGAAACTCAGATTGTGTCGCGTTTCCGGCTCATCCCGGGACAGTTTTACCAATTCATCAGCCGTAATCCATTTATAATCGGATGTTTCACCCTCCTGCAAAACGACACTTTCCTTATCCGCATCCGTAATGCAAAGATACTTCACAAAAAACGCTTTATGCCCGTGGTGGAGCACTCGCCCTATTTCTATCAGGTTATCGGAAGTAATTCCCGTTTCTTCACGGAGTTCTCTGGCGGCACAGGTTACAGGATCTTCGCCTTGTAATGCAGAACCGCCTGCTGTAGCCTCCCACGCACCGCCGCGACGCTTACTTTTATCTCTCTGCATGATGAGGTAGCTTCCGTCTATATGTCTGACGATTATGTCACAGACCAGATGAAAAAAGCCTTCGGGAATTTCCTCACCTCGGATCAGAGTTACACCTTGAATCTTTTTGAAATCTTTGTCATAAGCGTCCCACAGCTCCATGTTCCGTTATCCTCCGTAAATTCAGATTTGTCGAAATTATTTTACCATAATGCAGTCCGGCTTGTCAAACAATAGATAACAAAAAAGCCCGCTGTAATTCTATCGAAATTACGGCGGACTTTCGCTGCCGGAAGCGGGGAGTCGAAAGGGGTTCGCCCCCCGCCCGGCAAGGGAACAAAAATCAAGACCGCATCCACGGAGGAAGCGGTCTCGCTTTATGGTGCCGGAAGCGGGGGTCGAACCCGCACCCTGTCGCCAGGACCGGATTTTGAGTTATTTGCTCCACACGGAACACAGACGAACTCAGCCCCCTGTGGAGGTCGTTGACGGACACCAAAAAGCCTTGCCAATACTACTATTTTTGAAGCTGATGTGTAAAAAGCTCCGCTTCGTCTGCCATTTCCGCTCTTTTCGATTTGGACGGAAATTTTGGATTTTGGAGGGACATCGGAGGGATGTTACCCACAAACGGAGCACAACAGCACACGCAATAGATTCATCAATCGCAAACACATTATAGCGTATTTCTCTGCCATTGACAACACACTTTCCGAAAAAGAGGTATCGCTATGAGAACACGCACACACTATGAAAAACTTTTTGCTTCCTATCCTGATGTTGTCACTCTGCCCGAATTTCAAACCATGCTGGGCGGTATCGGTGACAGCACAGCCCGAAAAATAATGCGGGCAAATAAGGTCAAACACTTTTATATCAGATGTACATACCTTATCCCCAAAGCCTGCGTGATCGATTATGTGCTGAGCAACGATTATGTGGAATACAGTAAGACACTCAAAGCGAGGGTCTGACCTTTAAGCCATTTGCAGAAATGCAGATGGCTTTTTTCATACCCTTACATAGCCGTCTGTTTCGCCGCAGGCGGCTAAATTTATGCAAAGGAGGAAACCCATATGGCGAATTGCAAAGTGATCGCAGTGACAAACCAAAAAGGCGGCGTGGGCAAAACCACGACCACCGCCAATCTCGGCATCGGACTGGCACAGGAGAACAAGCGGGTCTTGCTGATCGACGCCGATGCGCAAGGCTCCCTGACGCTTTCTCTCGGCTATCCGAAGCCGGATGAGCTGCCCGTGACGCTGGCGGATGTGATGCAGAATGTGATCGACGACACGCCCATGCCGGACAGCTACGGTATTTTGCACCATGGCGAAGGCGTAGACCTGCTCCCTGCGAACATCGACTTGTCGGGCATGGAAATTCGGCTCATCAACGCTATGAGCCGAGAGAGCGTACTGCGGACATATATCAATGCGGTCAAGCCCCATTACGACTATATCCTCATTGACTGTATGCCCTCGCTCGGTATGATGCCGATCAACTCACTGGCCGCGGCGGACAGCGTGATCATCCCGTCCCAGCCCTCGTTTCTCTCGGCAAAGGGGCTTGACCTGTTGATGCAGTCCATTGCAAAGGTCAAGCGGCAGATCAACCCGAAACTGAAAATCGACGGCATCCTGTTCACAATGGTAGACAGCCGCACCAACGAGGCCAAGGAGATCATCGCATCTCTGCGTGCCCATTACGGCAAAAAGATCCGGGTATTCGGGACGGAGATTCCCTTTTCCGTCCGAGCCGCAGAAACCAGCGGCCGGGGCAAAAGCATTTTTGCCCATGACAAGAACGGCAAGGTCGCCGCCGCATACCGCTCGCTGACGAAGGAGGTGTTGGAGTTTGAGCGCAAAACCGAGAGATTTAGGGATGACGCCGCTCGATGACCTGTTCTCCACCGACGAGAGCCGTGCGGAGGCGCAGCTTGAAAAGGTCGTCACGCTGAATCCCGCCGACATCTCCGACTTCCCCAACCATCCGTTCAAGGTCAAGCAGGACGAGGCTATGGCGGAGATGATAGACAGCGTAAAGCAATACGGCGTGCTGGTACCTGCCCTTGTCCGCCCCAAAGCGGACGGCGGCTATGAGATGGTTGCCGGTCATAGGCGAAAATGCGCGGCAACGCTGGCGGGGATCACCGAAATGCCCTGCATCGTCCGCAACCTCACCGATGATGAAGCGACGATCATCATGGTGGACAGCAACTTGCAGCGAGAAACGATCTTACCATCCGAAAAGGCATTTGCCTACAAGATGAAGCTGGAAGCCATGAAACGGCAAGGTCAGCGGTCGGATTTAACTTCGGCCCCACTGGAGCCGAAGTTAAAGGGTAGCCGTTCTAATGAGGAATTGGCCGCAAGCAGTCCGGACAGTCGCTCACAAATTCAGCGCTTTATCCGTCTGACCGAGCTGATCCCATCGGTGTTGGACATGGTGGACAGCGGCAAGATCGCTTTCCGTCCCGCCGTGGAGCTTTCCTACCTTTCCAAAGAACAGCAACAGAGCCTATATGACACGATGGAATGCGAGGACTGCACGCCGTCGCTGGCACAGGCTATCAAAATGAAAGAGTTCAGCCGGGACGGAAAGCTGACGGAGGAAGTCATCCTCTCTATTATGCAGGAGGAAAAACCGAACCAGCGAGAGCAGTTCAAAATGCCGAAAGAGCGTATCAGCAAGTATTTTGCTCCGGGGACGCCCGCACAGAAAATTGAAGATACCATCATCAAGGCATTGGAATTGTACCGCCGACGGGAGCGCCAGCGGGATATGGAACGATAGTTACTACCAAGGGGCAGCCATACCCATTTTCGATGTGTGTACGGCTGTGTCGGCGTGTTCCCCCTCTCCACACCTCACCCCCTCGAAACTACCTGTACTTCCCGAAAAAAGAGATATTCCAGCGGCGGCAGCTTTGCAGTTTTCGGCAGCGATCCGTACAATGAAAGAGCAAAGGAGGTTTGCGCATATGAAACACGCAAGGATCATCGCCGTTTTAGTGCTGCTGACACTTTCTCTTTCGGGCTGTGCAAATGTGGATCGCTCCGAGGTGTCTGCGCCGCCATCTTCGCAGGAAACGGTTATGGCCGAGCCTGCACAAAGCACCGTGCCGCAGGAGCAAGCGACGGTGCCTGTTTCGGAAAGTACAGAGATTCCCGCAGAGAGCACGGCAGAACCCGAAACGGAGAAAGCGCAGCCGAAGATTTCAACACCTGCCAAAGAGGAAACGCTTCCGACCGTCAGCAGCCCCACGGAAACTCCCCCGCCGAAAGCATCCGAACCCGAACCATCGGAAGAACCTACGGAAACACAGCCGCAGGAGCCTGAACCGCCCGTCGCAGAAGAACCCACAGAGCCGATATTTGACATTCAGACTTGGATCGACTATGCCAAGGTCTATGCCGAAAGCGTGGGTCTGCATCTGGAAAGCTCGGCAGTGGATTGCTGGGACAATCCTATTGATGCCGATGTGAGCTGTATCTATCTGGAACGGGATGTTTGTTCCCGCCTGAACCGCTATGCGGCGGACGAAACTATTACGGATATTTGGGTGTGGTACGAAACGGTCGGAGCAAACAGTTACCTGATCTATATCGGGTACGCATAATTTCACACGCTGAATGGAGCATCGCAGAAATGCGGTGCTTTTTTCATGTCAACAAGGAGGTAAGCAAATGAAAAAATTCTATCGAAGGAGCATTTCGGGGCTGTTGGCCCTGCTGATTTGCTTCACTACCATTCTGAGCAGCGGCGTGACCGCCTTTGCCGCATCGTCCTCCGGGGAAACCGCCAAGTCCTACTCTGTGGCGTTTCCCAGAGATGGAGATGCCAATTTGGACACCAGCGGCACATGGGGACACGATGAACTCCACTATATGAACGGCTGGACATCCGGTGAAAAGACTTGGATGACGACGTTGCACACCATCGGGGACTTTAACGGCCCGGCCTGTTACTGCATCGAACCGGGTGTGCCCCGTCTGCTGGAAAGAACCTACGCCCGCTACGGTGAAGATTACTGGAAGGACTATCCCTCCGAGTGCAACAGCACCATCGACGCCGATACCATCAAGACCCTGCTGGGGCGGATCATGCAGTACGGCTATCAGGGGAACTTGTCCCTTGGCTGGCGTTCTCAGAATGATGCGGATGCCGATAAGCTGGCTCACATGATGGCGACGCAGGTACTTGTATGGGAAACGGTCGTCGGAGAACGGGATGCCAATTTTAATCATGTTGACCCCGGCAGCGCAGATGCTGTGAAATCCGTCTATCGGACAAGCCACCCGCTGTACAGCCGCTTTTCTGCCTATTATGACAGCATGGAAGCCAGCGTGAAAAAGCACACCATCGTCCCCAGCTTCATGGCACGGAGCACCGGCAAGGCACAGACGGTCGAGCTGAGTTGGGATGGCAGCTGTTATGCGGCTACGCTGACCGACACCAACGGTGTACTGAGTGACTACACCTTTTCCTCCGAGCAGACGGGACTCACCTTTACGACCAGCGGCAATACGCTGACCATCACTGCCGAAACAGCTCCGACAAAATCGGTGACGATCTCTGCCACAAAAAACAATACCCGCAAGGGTGTCGTGGTATGGAGCGACGGGCATTACGGCCCTGACGGTACGATGCAGGATGTGGTCACTTACAGTGCTACGATCAGCGATCCCGTCAAAGCCTATCTTAACCTGAAAGCGTCCTACGGCAGCACCAAGATCGTCAAAACCAGCGAGGACGGCAAGGTTGAGGGCATTTCCTTTACGATCACCGGCAACGGCGCGAACAGGACCGTTACGACAGGTGCAGGCGGTGTCATTCAGATCGACAACCTTGCTCCCGGCGTTTACACCGTCACCGAGCAGAGCTACGACAAATACGAGCCGCAGGAGGTGCGCCGTGTCACCGTCGTCAGCGGTCAGGTGGCAACGGTCAATTTCAATAATACCTTGAAGCGCGGAACCCTCATCGTGACCAAGACCTCCGAGGACGGCTTGAACGAGGGCGTGAAATTCCACCTTTACGGCACTTCACTTTCGGGGCTTGCGGTGGATGAATACGCCGTGACCGACAGCACAGGCAAAGCCGTATTTTCCGATGTGCTGATCGGCACGGGCTACACGCTGGAGGAAGTTGATACGGCAATCCGCTATGTCGTCCCCGAAAAGCAGACGGCGGCGGTGGAATGGAACACCGTCACAAACAAGAGCTTTACGAACATCCTGAAAAAGTGGAATGTCACTGTCACCAAGAGCGACGCTGAAACGGGTCTGCCGCAAGGCGATGCCACCCTTGCCGGTGCCGTCTACGGCATCTATAAGGGCGACCAGCTTGTGGACACCTACACCACCGATGCCAACAGACAGTTCACCACGAAATACTATGTCTGCGGCGACGACTGGACCATCCGCGAGATGACGCCCTCCGAGGGCTATCTGCTGGACAGCACCGTTTATCCCATCGGTGCGGAGGCGAAAAACTACACCGTGGAATACAACACCACGGCAAACGATGTGACCGAGCAGATCATCAAGGGCAAAATTGCCATCATCAAGCACACCGACAACGGCGAAACCCAGCTTGAAACGCCGGAGGTCGGAGCGGAGTTTGCGGTTTTCCTGAAAGCCGCAGGCTCCTATGACAGCGCCAATGCATCTGAGCGTGACTATCTGATCTGCGATGAAAACGGCTATGCAATCACAAAAGACCTGCCCTACGGCATCTACACGGTGCATCAGACCAAGGGCTGGGACGGCCGTGAGCTGCTTGCCGATTTCGATGTGTATATCTCCAAGGATGGGCAGACCTATCGCTACCTTGCAAACAACCGCAATTTTGAGAGCTATATCAAGATCGTCAAGGTGGATGCCGAAACGGGTAAGGTTATTCCGCTGGCGGGTGCAGGCTTCCGGCTCTACCGCCCGGACGGATCGCTCATCACGCAGACCTTCACCTATCCCGAAGTCACCGCCATCGACACCTTTTATACCAATAACGACGGCTATCTCATTACGCCCGAAAAGTTGGAATACGGAACGGGCTATTCGCTGGTAGAGGTTTCCGCCCCCTACGGCTATACGCTGAACAGCGAGCCGGTCTATTTTGATGTGACTGCCGACAACGCCACAGAGGAAAACGCCGTCACGGTGGTCGAGGTCACAAAGCCGAACATGGCGCAAAAGGGCGTGATCCGGATCAGCAAGAGTGGCGAGGTCTTTTCTTCCGTCACCGAGGCGGACAGCATCTACCAGCCGGTGTTTGCGGTCAAGGGGCTTGCGGGGGCGGTCTATGAGATCACCGCTGCCGAGGACATCATTACGCCGGACAATACGCTCCGCTATGCGGCCGGAGAGGTCGTCGATACCGTGACCACCGACGAAACGGGACTTGCCGAAAGCAAGCCGCTGTATCTCGGCAAATATGAGGTCAGGGAGATCACCGCTCCCACCTGCTATGTGCTGAACACCGAAATCCACACGGCAGAGCTTGTCTACGCCGGGCAGGAGGTCGAGATCACCGAAACCGCCGCCGACTTCTGCAATGAGCGGCAGAAAGCCGCCGTTTCTTTGGATAAGGTCTTGGAGCAGGACGAGCGTTTCGGCATTGGCAAGAACGGTGAGCTTTCCGCCGTGACCTTTGGACTGTTCGCCGCCGAGGAGCTGACCGCCGCTGACGGCAGCATCATTCCCGCCGACGGCCTGCTGGAGATCGTGTCGGTGGACGAAAACGGTCATGCCGTCTGCAAGACCGATCTGCCGTTTGGCAACTACTATCTCAAAGAGTTGTCCACGGACGGACACTATATTCTCTCCAACGAAAAGTACCCCATCGTATTTGAGTACGCCGGGCAGGACACCGTACTGGTGGACATTAAGGCAAACGGCGGCGCACCCATCGAAAACAAGCTGCTCTACGGTGAGATCCACGGACTGAAAAAGGACGAGGACGGCAGCGGCCTTGCCGGTGCGCTGATCGGACTGTTTCGTGCGGACTGCACCGAGTTTACGACCGAAAACGCCATCCTGACTGCCACCTCTGCCGAGGACGGCAGCTTTTCTTTTGCCCGTGTGCCTTATGGCAACTGGATCGTGCGGGAGATCGAAGCCCCCATCGGCTTTGTGCTGTCGGAAGAAACCTATCCCGTGACCGTCGATGCAGACGGTGCAGTGATCGAGGTAGAGATCGAAAACACTCGCATCCGTGGCACGGTGCACCTCACCAAGATCGACCGTGACTATCCCGACAACAAGCTGACGGGTGCGGAGTTCACCGTTTACCGTGACAGCAACGGCAACAAGGAGCTGGATGCGGACGATGCACTGCTCGGCACACTCACCGAAACCGGCATCGGCGTTTATGAAATGGCCGATTTGCTCTACGGCGGCTATTTTGTCAAAGAAGCAAAAGCGCCGGAGGGCTTCTATTTGGACGACAACGCCTACTATTTCGAGATCACCGAGGACGGAAAGACCGTGACCGTGGAAAACGAGGCCGGAAAGGGCTTTATCAATGCGCCGCAGATCGGCTCTCTGAAAATCATCAAGTCTTCCTCGGACGGCAAGGTCGAGGGATTCTCGTTCCGTGTCACCGGTCCGAACGGATACGTCGGCGTATTCACCACGGACAAAAACGGAGAGATCATTATTGATGATCTTCGCATCGGTGAGTATGTGGTGTCCGAGGTGTCGGACGGTGCATCTTCCGCCTATGTGCTGCCCTCCGACAAGACGGCATCCGTGTTTGAAGGTGCGGTGACGAAAGTGGAGATGCACAACGAGCTTCGTGACACGCCGAAAACTGGGGACGACAGCAACCCCGCCCTGTGGCTTGCCCTGCTCGGTGTTTCCGCGGTGGGCGCTGCCGCACTGGGCGTGATCGGATTCGGAAAACGCAGAAAGGAGGACGTGGAGTAATGGAGCTGAAAACCATTCTTGCAATCGGACTGGTCGTATTTATCGTCGGTGCTTTGATCTTCCTGAAGGTCAGAGCCAAGAAAAAGTGAGCCTTGGGGCAGCGGTTTCCGCTGCCCCTTTTACATATCCCGAAAAACAAAAAGGAGGCAAAAATCATGGTTCATTTCTTTGATTCGGACATAGCGAAAAAATACGGAGTCAATGCAGCGGTGCTGGCCTGCTTCCTTTGGGATTGTATCGAGCAGAAAAGCACCGAATCGCCGCAGCTCCACGAGGGCAAGGTCTGGGTGCGCTGTTCGGTGCAGATGATGACCGGATTTTTCCCGTTCCTGTCCTACGACGAGATCCGCTATGCCCTGAAACGGCTGGTCAAGGGGCGGGTGCTCACCAAGGGACGGTTCAACGAGAGCCGCTTTGATCGCACGAACTGGTACGCCTTTACCGAGTTCGGACAATTTCTGATGACGGAAAGCGAGGGACGGACGCAATGAAGGACGGCAGACACATCATTTGGAGCAACGACATTGACTACGACGACTGGCGGGAGGACTTGGAGGAGCAGTACCCCGACCTCACCGAAGCCGAGCGCATGGAGCTAATGTATGAGCTGAACGGCGACTATCTGGACGACGAGCGCTCCAATCTGGACATTCAGCTCTCCCGTCCCATTCTCGTTGTCGGTGATCTGGGGCTTTGGAACGGCCGTCGCATGGGGTATAAGGAGATTCCGAGCGGCAATATCCGGGACTGCCTTTACAGCGAACGGGACATAGATTACAGCACTTGGTATGTGGATAAAAACGGCGACTTCCGCTGTGACGCCATCCATCACGACGGCACGAACCATTACCTCTACCGTGCCTATAAGGACGGCGTGAGCGACACGCAGATCGAGAATCTGAAAGAAAAAATCTACCGGGGCATTGCCACCCGTGCGGACATTACAAGAGTGACCCGCAGGCTGGGCGACGAGATCGCCCATGTTTACGGCTTTCCCATCCCCCGCAGGCAGGCGCCGGTGCAGGAGCGATAACGGAGGCAGCTATGATGAATGTACCAGATACAAGGGACTGCGCTTTTGAAGCCTTTATTACCAACCTCGACAAATACAACGAGGGCTTTTTGGTGGGCGAATGGGTGAAGTTCCCCGTGACCAATGAAGAAATGCAGGCAGTTTTCCGGCGCATCGGCATCGGGCGGCGCTATGAGGAATGGTTCATCACCGACTATGACTGCCCGGATGCGGCCATCGGCAAGGTGCTCGGAGAATACGAAAGCCTGAGTGAGCTGAACTACCTCGCCGGGCAGATCATGGAGCTGCGGGAGAGCGACGATTTCTGGCAGGCGGTCTTGGACTTGGGCGAGAACACCGGCAGTGTGCAGGAGCTGATCAACCTGACCGAGAATTTGGACTGCTTTGATTACCTGCCCGGCGTGCGGAATGACTACGACCTCGGCTATTACTGGATCGAGGAAAGCGGCTGCTATGACACAAGCAACCTCGGTGCGCTGGCAAACTATATCGACTATGATGGTTTTGGACGGGACATTCGGTATGAAGAAGGCGGCGTGTTCGGAGATAACGGCTATGTGCGTTCAAACGACGGCCGCTTTGCGGACATCTACGACGGCGACATCGAGAACATCCCCGAGGAATATCGGATCAGTTCGCCCGCCATCCCTGTCCGCTCCGCAGCCCCACGGCAGACGGAACAGCCCGAACGATAAAATTTGCACCTTTGATATTGCCTTGCGGTTTGGGTATAGTATAATAAAAACGATAAGGAAGTGAGCACCGTGAGCGACAACTATTTTGACCTGCCATCCCGCATCGAGGACGCCTTTGCGGAGATCGACAGTGATATTGTGATGGATCTGCTGAATACCGACGAGGACTACGCCGCGCTTTCCGACCGTATGGACAAGCTGAAAACGCAGTGCCCCGTCATCGACAAAATGAACGAGGGCAGCGGCGAGATCCGCATGACCGCCGAGGAGCATCGGGCGTATGTGGATTATCTGAACCTTGCCCGGCAAATGGAGGACATGGAGCGGCAGCACATCTACTTCCGCGGACATACCGATGCCGTGGCATATCTCAAAAAAATCAAAGCAATATAAGTACGATGAAAGCGGTGCAGAGAAAGCTGACGTTAGATAACGATACTTTTGAAAACACTGGAAAATCAAGGTTTTTCGAGCGACGGACAAGCAGGGTATTGTACTAAAAACTGAATACGACGCAGAAGCGGCGTTTCTTACTCTCTACATGGGAGAACAGGAACGCCGCTTTTTTCATGCCCTTTGTTACGCAGTAGGGGCAGAAAAAGCCTTGCTACAAGCGGTTTTCCGGGCGCGTATCTGGTGCGGAAAGGGATTTATACCTTATCCCCCGAAACCGCGCTTCTACTGCGTAACAAATCCAAAGCAAAGGAGTTATGAACTATGGCAGTTTTCAGAGTGGAACGGAACAAGGGCTACACCGTAATGAGCAACCACCACCTACGCAACAAGGAGCTTTCCCTAAAGGCAAAGGGGCTGTTGTCGCAAATGCTGTCACTCCCCGAAGATTGGGACTACACCTTGAAAGGCTTATCCCTTATCAACCGGGAGAAGATAGACGCTATCCGCGAAGCCATTAAGGAGCTTGAACGCGCCGGGTATATCGTCCGTTCAAGGGAGCGCGACGAGAAAGGACGCTTGCGGGGCGCGGACTATGTGATATTCGAGCAGCCGCAGCCGCCTACGCCGGATTTACCTACATTGGAAAATCCAACATTGGATAATCCAACACAGGAAAAACCTACATTGGAAAAACCTACGTTGGAAAATCCAACGCAATTAAATAAAGATATACAAAGAACTGACTTACCAAAAAAAGAAAAATCAAATACAGATTTATCAAGTACCCATTCCATTCCTATCCTTTCCCCTAACCCCTCTCCTTGCAGAGAAGCGGCTGCGCCGCCGGAACGGAAAGGAACGGAAGCGGCAGCACAGAGCGCAGTTGATATATACCGGGAAATCATCAAGGACAATATCGACTACCACATTCTCAAACAGGACATGAAGTTTGACAGTGACAGGCTGGACGAGATTGTAGACCTCATGCTTGAAACCGTATGCACCGCCAGAAAGCGGGTACGGATTGCGGGGGACGACTACCCGGCAGAGCTTGTGAAGTCAAAGTTTATGAAACTAGACGGCGAGCATATCCGCTTTGTGCTTGACTGTATGCGGGAGAACACAACCAAAATCCGCAACATCAAGCAATATCTGAAAGCCGCCCTTTTCAACGCCCCGTCCACAATCGGCAACTACTACACTTCCCTTGTCGCCCATGACATGGCAAGCGGCGCACTGTCACCGAAAAAGC
>ERZ772893.2050-NODE-2050-length-17279-cov-12.953321_pt1 | contig 17279 bp, 10 predicted proteins | sample MGYA00511482_ERZ772893 | MGnify/ENA primary metagenome ERZ772893 (study PRJEB29015, sample SAMEA2737687) | human gut metagenome | biome: human gut; feature: human-associated habitat; material: faeces | place: China | collected 2012 ... | reverse complement strand
TGCTTACAGCGTATAGCTGCTTAGCACATTATTGAATTATTAACGAACTATTGATCTATAAAAACAAAGCAAAAAGTGTCGTTTTTCAGATTTTAGGTTTAACTTTGCATCCGAAAAGAGTTGTTTGGCAAGCAAGGCAAACTTATGTAGAATGTAGAAGTTAAAACTATTGCCAAGTCATTACCTCTATTGAGGAAAGACACTCATAAATCGCTCATTTTAAGCTATTCAGAAGATTTTGGCAGAATTTTTCGGAAAAAGAAATCGGGCAGTTAACAGGTTAACAGTTAACAGCCCGATTTTCTTTGTTTCTCTTTATTTTTCTTTGTTTCTCTTTATTTTCCAAGATAAGGCTTCAGGATTCTAACCCAGTTCTGGTAGCCTTTTCCGAGCAGATGCAAGCCGTCGTTGGTGTAATCCGGGTTCATTTCCTGAGTTCCAGGGGTCACGAACTCAGAGAAGAGGTCGATGTAGGTCAAGCCACGTCGGTTTGCGATATCCTTGATCAGGGCATTGAGGGCAGGGACATCCTTGTTGTGGTTCGTGTGCTCAACAAGAAACTACTTGAAAATCAAGGTGGTGAGCCTGTCTTTATCGAACAGTTCCTGAGCCACGGCTTGAATCTGGGCGGCGGTAATCTCATCCACCTGCTCGTAGAGGCGGTCAACGTTCTTCTCCCAGCCATAGTGCAGGAAGCTCTTGCCGAAGTCGAGGGCGAAGTTCTCGCGGTTGTCGCAAGCCACGCCTATCTGGCCCTTAATCTGTTTCTTGGCAGCCTTGAGCTGCGCATCGCTCAATGGCTTCTGCATGAACTTATCCAGCTCCTTGCGAACCAGGCGGAGGCAGCGTTTCACATCGTGCTCATCGCAGCCGAAATAGATGCTCCAGGTGCCCGTGTCGCCATAGGAAACCATCGTGCTTTCTACGGTGTAAACCAAGCCGTTGTGCTCTCTGAGGGCGAGGTTCAGCTTGGCGTTCATACCCGGTCCGCCCAGCATATTATTAAGCAGATAGAGCGGCATTCGTCGGTCGTCGTTCACATCGTAAGCGCGGGTTCCAATCATCACATGAGCCTGATGGGTATTCTTCTGCATCACGATTGTCTGGCCAGCAACTTTACTTTGAACATTGAACTTTGAGCTTTGAACTTTATGATTTGCATCGCCTGCTTCCATTTCTTCCGTAGGTGTTTCGCCAGTAGGCGTTTCTTTTGTAATCCTTTCATCCGTAGGTGTTTCGCCAGTAGGCGTTTCTTCTGCAATCCTTTCTTCCGTAGGCGTTTCGGCGGATTTGCAATCCGCCGAGCAAGCAAGCTCTCGGCCTTTTGGGCACTCTCCCAAAGCCTTCTGGATAAGCTTCACCAGCTTCTTGAAATCAATATCCCCGTATGCGAAGAATATCGCATTATCCGGCCGGTAAAGCTTCTGCGTGAACCTCAGCGCATCCTCCGTCTTGAAAGCCCGAACCTGCTCGGCAGTTCCCAGGATATTGTGCCCCAGCGGCGAACCCTTGAAGAGGATATTCTCGAACTCATCGTAAATCAGTTCGGCAGGCGAATCATTATAGCTCTCTATCTCATCGCAGATAACCTCCACCTCCTTATCTATCTCCGCCTGCGGATAAACCGAGTGGAAGACGATGTCGGAAAGCAGGTCCACGGCCCTTGCGATGTGCTCCTTCAGGATGGCGGAGTAATACACCGTGCCCTCCTTGTTGGTGTAGGCATTCAGGTCGCCGCCCACACTCTCCAGGCAGTTGAGAATGTGCCACGCTTTTCTGCGTTCGGTGCCCTTGAAGGTGACGTGCTCGCAGAAGTGAGCCAAGCCCTCCTCGCCCGGCTCCTCGTTGCAGGTGCCGGCATTTATCTGGTAGCCGCAATACACCACCTTGCTATCCGATGGCAGGTGGATGATGCGGAGTCCGTTGTCTAATGTATAAGTATTGTATTTCATTTCAAGGTGCAAAGTTACATTGAAAATGTAATTTATCCAAAATATTGGGCATTTATTTTGCATTATCGCCAAAAAGAATTATCTTTGTCCCCAAAAAAATATAAATAGAGACATAAAACAATGCGTAAGGTTATAGGAATAGGAGAGACCGTGCTTGATATCATCTTCAAGAACGGCAAGCCGATAGAGGCTGTACCGGGTGGCTCATCGTTCAATGCAGTCATCTCGTTGGGACGTGCGGGCGTGAATGCTTCGTTTATCAGCGAGGCGGGCAACGACCGTATCGGTGAGTATGTGATTCAGTTTCTGAGAGATAATGGGGTGAATGCCGACAATGTGAGCATCTTTCCGGAATCGAAGTCGCCGCTCTCGCTGGCGTTCCTCGACGAGAACAACAATGCCGACTACATCTTCTACAAGGATCATCCCCACGACCAGCTGGAGTTTGCCACTCCCGAAATCAATCCTGGCGACATCGTGCTCTTCGGTTCGTTCTTCGCCCTGAATCCGGTGGTTCGTCCTCAGGTGGCCGGTTTCCTGGAGTACGCCAAGAATCACGGCGCCATCCTCTATTACGACATCAATTTCCGTGCTTCTCATCAGAATGAGATTATGAAGATTACGCCTAATCTGATAGAGAACCTGGAGTATGCTGATTTTGTGCGCGGAAGCCATGAGGACTTCGGAATCCTCTACAAGAAACCGGAGGCGGATAAGGTGTATAATGCCGAAATCAGTTTCTACTGCAAGAAGTTTATCTGCACCCAGGGCGCTGAGCCTGTAGAGGTGAGAGCCGAGAACAGCTTTGCCAAGAGTTATCCTTCGGAGAAGATGAAGCCGGTGAGCACCATCGGAGCCGGCGATAACTTCAATGCCGGTTTCGTATTCGGACTGATCAAGGATGGAATCACCCGCGAGGATATCGACCGTGGATTGTCTGAGGCGCAATGGGACAGCCTCCTGAAGAGCGCCCAGGAGTTCTCCACCGAATGCTGCAAGGACATCTACAATTATGTTTCCAAGGAATTCGGAGAGCAAAAGAAGAAGGAATTATAAAAATATAAGGATATGACAGAAATTACAAACAAGATTTATTACGTAGGCGTTAACGACCGCAACAAGCATCGTTTTGAGGGCCTCTGGCCTTTGCCTAACGGAGTGAGCTACAACTCTTATATCATTGACGATGAGAAGGTAGCGCTGGTAGATACTGTAGAGGTAGATTTCTTCACCCAGTTCCTCGAGAACATTCACGAGGTGATTGGCGACCGCGAAATCGATTACCTCATCATCAACCACATGGAACCTGACCACAGCGGCTCCATCGCCCTCATCAAAAAATATTACCCTAACATCAAGATCGTGGGCAACAAGAAGACGCTGGGAATGCTCGAAGGCTTCTACGGCGTAACTGATGACGTGGTAGAGGTGAAGAATGGCGAAACCCTCTCTCTGGGCAACCACGAGCTGAGCTTTGTCCTTATCCCTATGGTTCACTGGCCAGAAACCATGGTTACCCTGGATGCGAAGAACAAGGTGCTCTTCTCAGGCGATGCGTTCGGCTGCTTCGGCGCGCTGAACGGCGGAATCATCGATACGGAAATCAACTGCGAGACTTTCTGGCTGGAGATGGTTCGCTACTACTCAAACATTGTGGGTAAGTATGGAATCCCTGTTCAGAATGCCTTGAAGAAGTTGGCTGGCGTGGATCTGGATTACATCTGCTCAACCCATGGTCCGGTTTGGCACGAGCATATTGAGAAGGTTATCGGCATGTATGATAAGATGTCGAAGTATGAGACGGAGCCAGGCTTGGTCATCTGCTACGGCACCATGTACGGCAACACCGAGCGTATGGCTGAAATCATCGCCCGTGCAGCAAGCAAGGCAGGTGTGAAGAACATCGTAATGTATAATATCTCGAAGACTCACCACAGCTACATCCTGCGCGACATCTTCCGCTACAGGGGGCTTATCGTAGGTGCTCCAACCTACAATGCCGGTCTTTATCACGAGATGGAGGTTCTCCTCTCCGAACTTGCCAATAAGGACGTCAAGAACCACCTCTTAGGCTGGTACGGTTCTCATTGCTGGGCAAGCAAGGCTGTGGCTAAGATTCAGGAGTGGAACGAAACCAAGCTCCACTACGAGCCAGTGGGCGAGCCGGTAGATATGAAGCAGGCGATTACTCCAGAGGTAAAGGCGCAGTGCGAGGCGCTGGGTAAAGCGATGGCAGAGAAGCTGCTGGCGGAATAGAAGATTTCTTATTGGAGATAATAGATAAGATTTAAATAGATAAGATTTTAGAATGATCAAGAGCGGAAGAACAACTGGGGGTTAACAGAGTTAACAGTTAACAGTTGTTTTTCCGCTCTTTCTTCATCTATTTCATATAGGATTTTATGCCTCGCAGAACTTTGCCAATTCTTCCAGGTTATCTGCCACTTCAATCACATCTCGCCAATCGCCACGAATCATGCTTTTCTCTGCCATATCGTCCAAAAGGGCGATGGTGGAGTTCCAGAAGCCTTTCATGTTGTAGAGAATCACCATCTTGTGGTGGTAGCCGATGGTGTGGGCAGCAGCGATGGTGAAGATTTCATCCAGGGTGCCGATGCCGCCAGGAAGGGCTACGAAGATGTCGCTCTGCGCAAGCATCAGGTCCTTGCGGTCGCTGAGATTATCACACGGAATCTCGATGTCGAGTTCAGGGAAGGTTCTGCCTCCTCGCTCTACAAGCGTAGGAACCACACCGATGGTTCTGCCGCCATTCGCCTTTACTGCCTTGCCGATGCAATCCATCAGTCCGGAGTTGCAGCCGCCGAAAACCAGGTCGTGCCCGTTCTCAGCTATCCACTTTCCCATCTCTTCTGTCATCGTGAAGAAGTCGGGGTCGATATTCTTATTTGCTGAACAAAAAACTGCTATTTTCATATCTTAATCTTTCTATGTTATGATGTTTTATCTGTTGTTTATAAATGTTTATCTTCTATTTGATGATGTTTTATCCGTTATTTATTGATGTTTAGGCAAAGGTACGCAAAAATTTCGAGATTATTGGGCTCTTTTTGCGGATAATTTCTTAATTTTGCAAACTATAACTAATCTTATAAACAGGAAGATAGATTTCCTATCGACAAATTTTAAACAGGAAGATAGAATGAAAAGGATTATCACATATAGTATTATTGCATTGTTGCAGGCGTCTGTGGCACTTGCTCAGACCCCTGTGGCACTTACACAAACCTCTATGGCGCCTGCTAAGACCTCTCCGAAGCCGAAGCTTCAGAAGCGGGAGAAGTATGAATGGCAGGGAGAGATTCCTACCTATGTAGAAACGCTGAAGAAGGAACTGACGTATCCGATGGCTTGGGGCAACAGTCCTATCAGGAACTTCAAGAAGTGGAAGAAGGCGGCAAGGACGAAGGTGTTTGAATGCATGATGACGCCTCCGAAAGCGGCTGCGGCTTGGGATATGGAAGTGTTGGGCGAGGAACAGAGAGAGGGCTATAAGGCGCAGAAAATCGCCTTTAATATCAACGCCTATTCCCGAATTACGGCTTATCTTCTGATTCCGGATTCTGAATACGGGAAGAACTCGAACGTAGAAGATGGCTTTCTGCTTTCTGCTCAGAATAAGAAAGCTGGGAAATTCCCAGCCGTGGTGGCGCTCCACGACCATGGTGCCCATCTCTTTATAGGAAAGGAGAAAATGATTCGCCCTTTCTTCATCGCATCTGAAGAGCAGGATGCGGATGGGAAGATTTCTGAAAAGAAGAAGGCTGCCAACCAGGAGGTTCTGGACGATGCTGATGCGTGGGTAAACCAGCTTTACGAGGGTCAGTATGTGGGTGATTACCTGGCGAAGCATGGCTACGTAGTGCTTTCGATTGATGCGCCGATGTGGGGAGAACGAGGCCGGAAGGAGGGCGTGGATAGAAACAAATACGATCTCATAGCCGGCAACATGATGATGCTGGGACGAGACCTCTCTGCCTTCATGACTTACGATGATATTTCCAGCACCGAGTTCCTGGCTTCGCTGCCGATGGTAGATGCGAAGCGTATCGGATGCGTGGGCTGTTCGATGGGAGCCTATCGTTCGTGGATGCTCTCTGCATTATCGGATAGAATCAAGACGGGTGCTTCCATCTGCTGGATGATAACCACGGATGCTCAGCTTACCCGAAGATTCGGAAGAAAGGAGAATGGCGGTTTTGCGAATTGCATCCCGGGGTTGAGGCAATATCTCGACTATCCTCACATCGCCTCCCTCGCCTGTCCGAAACCGATGCTCTTCATCAATGGTACAAAAGACAAGCTCTTCCCTGTACCTGGCGTAAAGGATGCTTTCGCAGAAATGCACAAGGTTTGGAAGAGTCAGGAAGTTGATAATCTGCTGGATACGGAGCTTTGGGAAATTCCTCATTCCTGCGGACTGAAGGCGCAGGAGAAAATGCTGGAGTTTCTGGATAAGAATCTGAAATAGGGGTTAACAGAGTTAACAGTTAACAGCTGTTTTTCTGTACCGTCTTCTCTTAAATATTAAAAGTTTACTACGCTAACCCCTTAAAAAATGGCGTTAGCGTAGTGGACTTTTTGAATATTCTGCATGAATTTACCACAAATCTGCTGGCGACAGATCCTTGTCCTTTCTGCCCATCAGATAGTAATCGGCAAGGAACTGGAGGTTTGCCTGGGTAATCTTCAAGCCTGCCTCCCTAATGTATCGGCTAGTGAAGATATTGGCGTCAGGCAACATATTATTCTCTATCAGCTTGCACACAATCTCGTATGGGAATGGGCGGCCATTGCCGCTGATGATTCCGAAGCTGTCATCCTCAGCGCGCTCAGCGTTGTAGTAAGGATTCTCAGGCGAAGCGATGCAGTGGGCGAGGCCGAAACTGATATTGATACCCGTATAAGGACTTGCGCTCACGATGATGCCCTTTTCGTATTTCTGTGGGAATCGGATATCTTTAGGCAATTCGAACTCAATCTCATTGAGGAACTCCTTCAGGGTCTTCACATCCTCCAGGAAGATGAACTTGTCGCCCAATTCCTTTGCTTTGAGCAGGTTGTAATCGTGGATAGCCTTCTCGCGATCTACGCTCGCCTCCATCTTCTCGATCTTCTCCTTGAATTCCTTATCCTCCCAGAGCTTGTGGGTAGGCATCTCAGCCGTAATCTTCTCAAGCCACTCTAGGGAAGTAAGCGCCAGGAGATTGCTTCTGCTGGCAATGGTCATCTCCATCTGTATGGAGTAGGCCATAGGCTCTGTAAGCCCCTGAGGAGAATTTGCCATCTGCTGGAGAGCGAACTGCAGGCGCTGGCGATTGCCCACATTGAAGTAGCAGCCATAGTGGAACCAAGCCAACGTGTCGCGGCGGTGGATTTCGTCGAGCTGCTTCTCTTCTTCTTCATTCTGATTCTCCAGTACAGGCATTTCGCCCAGATAGGCAATCAGACGCTCATTCTCAGGCGCAGTCTCGTATTCCTTGTCGAGCAGATTATAGGCAAGCTTGGCTGCCAGCGTCATCGTGCTGAAAAGGAAAGGAACGGCTTCCTGAATGTAGGTGCTCTGCTGGTAATGGTGCCAGCACAGGAACTTGATGTCGGCGAAGTTGATCTCTTCCGGATCGTAGGCTGGAACATCTTCGTTCAGGGTATTCGGAACGAAATCATCCTCATTCTCATAGAATGGGATGTAGGAACCGTAGCGCTTCTTGCATTCTGCTGTAAACGTCTTCCAAATTCCTGCACCGGAAATCACATCCTCAAAGTAGCCCGCGATGCTGAGTGCAAGCTGCTTGGCATCCTCCACATTCTTAAACTGATGGGTGAAGCACGCCTCGTCGAGGGCGTGGTATATTTCGTTAGCCAGTTCTGTATAGTACTGATCTACTTCGTTTGGTTTCTCGTATGGATGCATTGCCATCCAATCCTGGGTGAAAATTACCTTTTTCATTTTTTTCGATTCTTTGTTATTCGAGGTTAAGCGATGTCGTTGTGACGCGATATTCGTTCTTCTCGGTTGATGTTTATGATTCTTGTTAGCCAGTTCGGAGCAATATTGCCCGATTTATCTGTAAAGATAATGCAAAGATAATGAATTCTGCGCAAAAAATGCAAGAAATTCGCAGTTTTTTCGTATCTTTGCACCCGAATTTAGGCAATCTTAATAAATGCGTGGGATTGCCGCAAGCGTTTCGGAAGGATTTTGCACCCTAATTCATGGCTGGGAGGGTGAATTCGGCCTTCCATTTTGATTATAATGAATTAAGGTTAAAAAGATTTGAAGACATTTGAAGAATTGGGCGTGAGCGAGGAGATTCGCCGTGCCATCGAAGAGCTTGGATTTGAGAATCCAATGCCAGTTCAGGAAGAAGTAATCCCATATTTGCTTGGTAATAAGAACGACGTGATTGCGTTGGCGCAGACCGGTACGGGTAAGACTGCATCTTACGGTATTCCGGTAATCCAGAAGACTGATGCCAGCAGCAAGCAGACACAGGCTATCATCCTCAGTCCTACACGTGAGCTCTGCCTCCAGATAGCAGACGATTTGAACAGTTTTGCCAAGTACATCGACGGTTTGCATATTGCCGCTGTTTATGGCGGTACCGACATCGGAAGCCAGATTCGCACCCTGAAGCATGGTGTGCAGATTATCGTGGCTACCCCTGGCCGTCTGCTCGATTTGATTAATCGTGGCGTGGCTCAGTTGGAGAACGTGAACAACGTGGTGCTTGATGAGGCTGACGAGATGCTGAACATGGGCTTCTCTGAGAGCATCAATGCCATCTTCGAGAACGTTCCGGAAGATAGAAACACTCTGCTCTTCTCGGCTACCATGAGCAAGGACATCGAGAAGATTGCCCTCAACTATCTGCACGACCACAAGGAAATCGTGGTGGGTTCGCGCAACGAGGGTGCTGAGCATGTAAACCACATCTACTATCTGGTAAATGCCAAGGACAAGTATCTCGCCCTGAAGCGCGTGGTGGATTTCTATCCACGCATCTTTGCGATTATCTTCTGCCGAACCAAGCTTGAGACTCAGGATATTGCAGATAAGCTCATCAAGGATGGTTATAATGCAGAGGCGCTGCACGGCGACTTGAGCCAGCAGCAGCGTGACCTCACCATGCAGAAGTTCCGCAACCATACCGTTCAGTTCCTGGTGGCTACCGATGTGGCTGCCCGTGGTCTGGACGTAGATGATCTGACTCACGTTATCAACTATGGTTTGCCTGATGATGTGGCAAGTTACACCCACCGAAGTGGTCGTACGGGTCGTGCCGGAAAGAAGGGAACATCCATCTCTATCATCCATACCAGAGAGAAGTTCAAGGTTCGCCAGATTGAGAAGCAGATTGGCAAGGACTTCGTGGACGGCGTTTTGCCAACCCCAGAGGAAATCTGCAAGAAGCAGCTCTTCAAGACGATGGACGACATCATGAAGACGGATGTGGACGAGGATCAGATTGAACCATACATGGCAGAAATCAACCGCCAGTTTGAGTACATCGATAAGGAGGACATCATCAAGAAGATGGTAACCATCACCTTCGGTAAGTTCCTCGATTACTATAAGAACGCTCCTGAAATTATCAAGCCTGAAACAGGCAAGGGTTCCCGTGGCGGCGAAGGTCGTGGAAGCCGTGGCGAAGGCCGTGGCAAGGTTTCCAATGGTCGCAGAAAGCATGAGACTGAGGCTGGTTTCAAGCGCCTGTTCATCAACCTGGGTAAGGCGGATGGTTTCTATCCGGGCGAAATCATGCAGTATCTGAACAAGCACGTGAAGGGTCGCCAGGAGGTGGGTCACATCGACCTGCTGAGTAAGTTTGCCTATATCGAGGTGCCTGAGGAGGATGCTAAGCGCGTGATGAAGGCATTGAACGGTACTGAGTACAAGGGCAGAACCGTAAGATGTAACGATGCTGATGAGGAAGGTCATGGCAGAGCAGCCCGTGGCGGACGCGATTCTGAGAGTCGTGGCGGCCGTTCTTCTGAAAGAGGAGGTCGTGGCCGCAGAGGTTCTTCTGATGATTCTCGTGATGCTCGTGGAAAGGGAGGACGTGGAAGCCGTGGCGAATCTCGTGGCGGAAGAAAATCACGCAGCCAGGAGGATACAGGCGATTGGCGCCAGTTCTTCCAGAACAACGACAACGTGAAGTTCAAGGGCGAGGAGCCAAACTTCGAGGAAGAAGGTTGGGCTCGTCGCAGACCTAAGAAGAAGTAAAGCATAGTGGCTTTTTTTCATAAATCATATTTTGCGGTAAAAATACAGCAATTTCTTTGGTAAATTGCGGTGTTTTTACCGCAATTTTTGTATATTTGCAGCCGTAAACATCAAATTTATTGTATCTTTATACGCAATTTTAACCCTAAAAGATATTCTGTAATAAGTTAATGAAGAAAACTATTCTTATCGCTTGCCTGGGACTGGTAAGTCTGGGCTTGCAAGCACAGAGCATTTCGCTCGCTGGTGAATGGAATGTAGAGTTGGGAAAGAGCGGTAGTGCTTTTGCCAAGAGTAAGCGTGCCTCGCAGGGTGAGGTGAAGCGTGCCATCCTTCCCGGTACCATCGACACGAACCATCTGGGATTCGCTCCGAAAGATACGATGGAAACAACGCATCTTACGAGACTCTATGCCTATAAAGGAGCTGCAAGATATTCGAGAACAATCAATATCCCGAAGGACTGGAAGAAGAAGCCGGTAGAACTCTTCCTGGAGCGTACCCGACCGACATGGGTGTATGTGGATGGAGAACTGGTGGATTCCTGTAACTTCATCTCTACTCCCCAGCGCTATCTTCTGCCAAAGAAGGTGAAGCCGGGCAAGCATCTCCTGGAAATCGTGGTGGATAATGGAAGAGGTGTGCCTGATCAGGTTTACGGCTCTAGCCATGCTTATACGGAAGATACGCAGACCAACTGGAATGGAATTATCGGAAGGATAGAACTCCAGCTTGCCTCTTTTACCGATTGCAAATCGACAGAAACGCTGGCAGGAGCAATCTCAAGCCGTTCTGTAGTTCCTCTGGCTGGAGCAGTCCCTAGCTGTTCTGTAGCTTCTCCTTCCGCCCTTCAGATGCCTGATTTCGCCAAGGATTTCCATATTGAGGGCGCTCACTTCTACGCCAATGGTCATAGGATATTTCTCCGTGGCAAGCACGATGCGGCTGTATGGCCGCTGACGGGACATGTGGAGATGAGCGTGGAAGGCTGGATGAAGTATCTCGGGACCTGCAAGGAGTATGGAATCAACCATGTGCGCTTTCATTCCTGGTGCCCACCGGAGGTGGCTTTCGTGGCAGCGGACAGTCTGGGAATCTATCTTCAGCCGGAGCTTCCTTTCTGGGGCTCTTTTGATAAGAAGGATGAAAGGCTGATGGCGTTCCTGCATCAAGAAGGTGAAAATATCCTCAGAGAGTATGGTCATCATCCTTCTTTCCGAATGATGGCGCTGGGAAATGAACTCTGGGGAGACATCGACAAGATGAAGGAGTTTGTGGATGATTTCCGCAAGATTGCGCCAGATAAATACTATACCTTCGGAAGCAATTACTATCTTGGTTATCAGGGAATAAAAGAAGGAATGGATTACTTCACCACTTGCCGCATCGGAGGCGAGGGATGGGGCAAATACAATACTCATACCCGTGGTTCCTTCTCGTTTGCCGATGCCTACGATGGAGGAATGATCAATCATTTCCATCCTAATTCTACGATGAATTTTGATGAGGCTTGCGATAAGGCAGGAATCCCAATCATCTCTCACGAAACAGGCCAGTTTCAGACCTATCCTGATTATCGGGAGATGAAGAAATACACCGGAGTGCTTCATCCTTATAACTTTGAAGTGTTCCGTCGCAGGCTGGCTGCAGCCGGAATGCTCTCGCAGGCAGATGATTTCCACAAGGCTTCGGGCTTATGGAGCGTGAAACTCTATAAAGCCGATATAGAGATGGATTTGAGAACCCGGAATATGGCGGGCTTCCAATTGCTCGATATTCAGGATTATCCCGGTCAGGGAAGTGCTTTCGTAGGTATCCTCGATGCTTTTATGGAGAGCAAGGGAATCACTACGCCCGAGGAATGGCGCCAGTGGTGTTCGCCTGTGGTTCCTCTGCTGGAAGTGAAGAAATTCTGCTTCGAGGATGGCGAGAAGATTCAGGCTAAGGTAAAGGTAGCCAATTATGGCGGTTCTTCGCTGAAGAGCAAGAAACTGAAATGGCATCTGGCTGAGGATGAGGGAGTATTGAACATCTTTTCATACGATGAAGGTTTGGTGGATGTGGGTGAACTGAATGGTGTTTTCCACGTGCAGAAACCTACCAAGCTGCTTCTTACATTAAACATTGAAGGAACAGAGGCGAGAAACTCCTACGAACTTTGGGTTTATCCGAAGAAGGCGATGGAAAAGAAGGGCGTCATCATTGCCAGAGATTTGAATCAGGAAGTAGTGAAAGTCTTGGAAAAGGGCGGAAAGGTGCTTTGGATGCCTACGGCTTCCAGTCATTTTGTGGCTGCCGATGATACGCTTTCGCAGGCAGATAATGCTACTCCTTATACTGTTGGCGGACTCTTCCAGACCGATTACTGGAATTATCGCATGTTCAAGACCATCTGCGAGAACAACAAGAAGAAGGTTTCTCCAGGAACCCTGGGCATTCTGACGAATCCGGAACATCCGATATTCAAGGGATTCCCTACGGAAATGCACACCAACTGGCAATGGTTCCCGGTTATTAAGGAATCGCATCCGCTGGTGCTTGACAACTTCGCTAAGGATTATCGCCCGGTAGTTCAGGTGATAGATAATATCGAGCGGAATCATAAGTTGGGTTTGGTGATGGAATGGAAGGTGGGAGCCGGAAAGCTTCTCGTCTGCATGAGCGATTTGGAGAAGGCTGCCCAATATCCGGAAGGCAAGGCTTTCTATCAGAGTGTAATTGATTATATGCGCTCTGCCGATTTCAATCCATCTGTAGAAATAACGGTGGATGAATTGAAGAAGAAACTCGCAGAAAAGCCTCGTCAGGTTTCATTGAAGGAGCTGAATAATATCTCGCAATATTAGTTGAGAACCTATAAGAAAAAACAAGAGCGGAAAGCCAGGAGTTAACAGTTAACAGCTGATTTTCCGCTCTTTTTATATCATCCTGAGACTAATCTTTAGCCCAGGATAAAAGTTTCTATCATCCTAAGACTACTCTCAGGACAAACTTTCTATCATTCTATTTTTCCAAATAGAAATTACTTTGCATTGATCTCCTTCAAGAGGCGGTCGGCGTGTCCCCACTTATCCATCAGGTAGAGCACGTAGCGGATGTCTACACCAATGCAGCGAGCCAGGCGCTTGTCGAAATTGATGTCAGAGCTGAGGCTGTCCCAGTTGCCATCGAAGGCAAGACCAATCAACTCGCCCTTGCCGTTGAACATAGGGCTACCAGAATTACCGCCGGTAATATCGTTGTTGGTGAGGAAGCAGAGCTGCATCTTGCCAGTCGTCTTATCCTGATACTTGCCGAAATCCTTCTCAGAGAGGAGCTCGTGCATGATAGGCTCAGCGTAGTAATCGATTACCTTGTCGCCCTTCTTCATCTTCTCTACGATGCTCTCGGCTGTGGTATAATAGCCAGATGGCTTGCCACCGAGGTCGAAACCGCCTACCTGACCGTAGCTCAATCGCATGGTGAAGTTGGCGTCGCTGTAGTGAGGCATGTCTTCCTCCATACGGAGCTTGGCAGCGCAGAGATACTTCTCCTGCTCGGCGATGCTGTCGTTGATGCTGCCCATCTGAGCAGCGAAATCTGCAAATACATCGTTCAGATCCATACCGAAGCTTACGCCTGGATCCTTCTCATATCCCTTCTTGTTGAAGTAGAGCTTGGCACCCTTCTTCATGATGAGCGACTTCTCCCAGAGATAATCCACATACTTGGCGTAGTTGCCGCCAAACTCAGCGTCGATGGTCTTGTAGAACTTAGGCAACCATTTTGCATCTACGTGCTCCTTGTAGTTCTTCAAGAGGGTAGCGAGCACCTCCTTATCGAGTGCCATATCCCATTCTGCAGAGTTATCTTCAAACTCATGATACTGCTTCTTCTTGTTCTTCTCAGGACCCTTCACCTCCATATTGGTCTGGAGCTTGATGGCACGGGTAGAGAACTCGATGTTGCTTCTTCTTGTGAAAGATTCAGAGAAGTTGGTCCAAGCGTACTTCACGTCAGCGCTCTCCTTGTAGAGCTTGGCGAGCTTGTCGAAATCTACCTTGTGGGCAAGATCGTTGGCTGCCTTGGCTGTATCCTGCCAAGCACGGAGACGGGTTTCGTACTCACGCTTCAGATTCACGATGCCGATAGAATCGATACACTTGTTCATACCGATGGCATTCTTCCAGTAGTTGGAAGAGCTGGCGTACTTGCTGTCGTACTTGATGCGTACTGCCTCGTCGGCACGCATGTGCTTCTGCATTACCTCCTGCTTTACGCCACGAACCTGGGCACGAGGTGCATTCTCAGCATCGCGCATGGTCTGGATTCCGTAGCTTGAAAGATAACGCTCTGTGCTGCCTGGGTAACCCATGGTCATCGCATAGTCGCCATCCTTGTAACCCTGGAGAGAAACCTGTGCCCAACGCTTTGGATGATAAGGCACATTGTCCTTGCTGTAGGCAGCAGGACCATTGGTCTTAGGGTCGGCATAGATACGGAATACAGAGAAGTCGCAGGTCTGGCGAGGCCACATCCAGTTGTCTGTATCGCCACCAAACTTACCCATAGACTTTGGCACGGTGAAAACCAGACGCAGGTCGGTGAAGTCGCGATAGGTAGTAGCGTACCACTTGTTGCCCTCGTAGAATGGCTGAACGGTGATATGAAGGGTAGAATCGTTCTTCTTAGCCTCTTTAGTCATCTCGTTCTCCAGAGAATCGATGAGTTCATCGCGCTTCTTGTTGTCGAGTTTCTCGTATCCGAGGCTCATCACCTTATCGGTTACATCCTTCTGTTCAACCATAAAGCTGACGAACATATTCTCGTTAGGCAATTCCTCTGCGTATGATTTTGCAAAGAAACCGTTGAGCATGTAATCGTGTTCCACGGTAGAGTGGCTTCTGATAGCCTCGAAACCGCAATGGTGGTTGGTAAAAACCAATCCGTCTGGAGAAACGACTACGCCTGAGCAATAGCCAGAGAAGTTAACCACAGCATTCTTCAAGGCGTTCTCGCCATTGTAGAGCTGATCGTAAGTCATACTGAAACCTTCGCGCTGCATCATCTCATACACAGCGTTAGGCAAGTTGTAAATCGTCCACATTCCCTCGTCAGCGTGCGCGGTGTTGATTCCGCAGAACGCCATGATAGAGGCGATAAGGACCGTTGCTTTTTTCTTCATTACTTGTTTTTGTTTTCTATTTTTATTATGATGTTATTTATTCTTTTTCTCATACCCTTCTTTCCAAGTCTTTGCCAGCTCTGTCATCCGATATTGCTGGCGTGGATGTCTTGGGGCGTTTGGGTATTTCATCTCCAAGGCTCCTTCGGCTAGGGCAGGGGTAATGTATTCTTTTCTAAATCTGGTTCTGTTTTTTAATCCAAACAGGTTCATTATATCACCGATGGATAGATAATCTTTATTTATACGTATAATGAGTTCTTCTACTTGGGACGAACTTGGGACGAACTTGGGACAAGCTTGGGACGAACTTGGGACATTTTCTTCTCCTTCTTTATTTATGAAGTTGTTTTTCTGTCCACTTCCTGTTTGAGAATTTAAGTTCGGCTGCTCTTTCCAATCATCAGTCGGCCGGATATGCAAATACCTGTTCTTGAGAACCCAACCATCTTTTAGGAGTAAGTTTCTGAAGAAACGAACCAGGTAGATAGGAGAGTACTCTATATCTTTATTGATATTGCGATAATTGGCACGAACCAGGGCATTGCGGAAATACCAAGAGTGCTTGGCAAACATCTCATTATTCACCTTATAGCCTAAAGAGCGAAGATACTGGATGGTGAAAATCGCCGTGGTTCGGGTGTTTCCCTCTCTGAAAGCATGGATTTGCCAGATGCCTGAAATGAATTTGGCAATATGCTCAATCTTCTCATCATCCGTTAGACCTTTATATGAGAAGTTCTTCTCCTGCTCAATATCCCAATCCAAGGCTCTTCGCAAGTCTTCCCAATTCAGGTAGTTTACGGAATCTCCTTCGAGCACCCATTCTTTCTTGGAAATATCATACTGTCGGATTTCTCCTGCGTGCTTGAATACTCCCTCGAATATTCTTCGATGCAGGGAAACATATCCGTTGGTATTGAAGGCAAAGGTCTTGCTGGCGAGAATCTTCGCGATGTTGGCTGAAACCTTATCTGCCTCTTCCTCGTCTTCATCCTTAGGTGTGCGGACCGTCTTGCTCTGATAGTAAGAGTCAATCAGTTTTCTGGTTTCATCCAGAGTGATTTCTCCTTCGATGTTTCGCTTAGCCACATCTATGAGATACGCCGATGGTTGCAGCCCATCTACAGCCTGCAATCCGATAGCCGTCTTCCAGTTCTCGGCGCTTTCCTTCTGCGAAGGCTCTCCTTGTCGAAGATACTCATCGAAGGATGCGAACTCGTTGATAATATCTTTATTCATAGATGTAATGCTTGATATTTGACTTTGCAAAGTTACAACTATTTCCCGAAATTACCAATGATTTAGGGCAAAATATTAAAGAATTATACTTTTCATCATTAAGTTTTCGGGTAATTTGGCGAATACTTCTTGTAAGTATCCAAGCCGTTTACGGCTCGTTCATATACATACACAGAACTTATATCCTACAACTCATCGCCCACCAGCTGATATCCGCTTGCACAACAGGTGTTGGACGAGCGCATAACAGCTGATATGCAAGCGCACAACAGCTGTTGTGCGGCTGAAGATATAGGCTTCTCCGGCTTATAATATTAATTCTTCCGGCAACAAGTAAAGGTTACTCCGAAGACTTTTACGTAAAATTCTTCTATAATCTGCTGAATAGCTTAAAATGAGCGATTTATAAGTGTTCAACCTCAATAGAGGTAATGACTTGGCAATAGTCACAACTTCTGCAATATGCATATGTTTGCTTTGCCTAACAACTCTTTACAGTTGCAAAAATACAAAATAAAAATGAAACCACACTATGTTGGTGCAAAAAACAATAGTCATAAAACAAAGATTAACTTCGCCTTATGACTATTGTTGTTATATAAGCTACATTCAATTGCGTTATCCACATTAAACTTATTTATCATTTAATTGGTTCCGCATGCACATAGTATTCACT
>ERZ772893.1981-NODE-1981-length-17893-cov-33.852394_pt1 | contig 17893 bp, 18 predicted proteins | sample MGYA00511482_ERZ772893 | MGnify/ENA primary metagenome ERZ772893 (study PRJEB29015, sample SAMEA2737687) | human gut metagenome | biome: human gut; feature: human-associated habitat; material: faeces | place: China | collected 2012 ... | reverse complement strand
ACTAAAAATAAATCAATTATAAACTCTTAACAGTCCCTTAACGGGACACTAGTGAATTTTACTAATAAAAAAACGTTCTCCCAAATCGATAAACACACCAATAAAAAAGTCTGCGCGACATCACATCACGCAGACTTTTACTGACATGTAGGATAATAAATAACTAACCTAACAAACTACCTCTTAATAAAAGAACAATCAAGAGCGCACTTGACCATCTCCATTGATCAAGTATTTATAGCTGGTCAACTCACGCAAAGCCATCGGGCCACGCGCGTGCAATTTTTGAGTACTGATACCGATTTCAGCACCAAAGCCAAATTGGGCTCCATCAGTAAATGCAGTCGAAACATTAGCATAAACACATGCAGCATCCACTCTGTGCTGAAATATCTGAATTGCTTCCGGATCTTCACTCACAATCGCTTCACTATGCTTGGAAGAGTAACGAACAATATGCTCCAAAGCCTCCTCTAACGATCCGACAGTGCGAATCGCCATACGATACGAGAGGAACTCAGTTCCAAAACTTTCAGCCGTAGCATGAACTAACAAATCTGCTGGATAACGACCTTCGAGGGCAGCATAGGCATCTGAATCAGCATAAATCAGCACATTTTTTGAGGCGAGTTTCTCACACACAGCCGGGAGATCAGCCAAACGCTCACGATGAACAATCAAGCAATCCAACGCATTACATACACTTACACGACGTGTTTTGGCATTAAAGACAATATTAGCGCATTGGGCAACATCACCTTTAACATCAAAGTAAGTATGACAAATACCTGCACCTGTTTCAATAACCGGAATATGTGCATTCTTGCGCACATAGTCGATCAAACCTTTACTTCCCCGAGGAATCAACAAATCCACATACCCGACTGCATCCAACAGAGCTGCGGTCGCCTCACGATCTGCAGGCAAAAGCGTCACGGTATGTTCGTCCACATCATTTGCACGCAACACATCACGGATCACCTCGACAATCGCCTCATTTGAATAACGGGCATCATGCCCTCCCTTCAATACAGAAACATTACCCGATTTCAAACAGAGAGAGAAGACATCAAAACTGACATTAGGTCTGGCCTCGTAAATCACCCCAATCACTCCAAATGGAACCGATACTTTAGTAATTTTCATTCCATTAGGACGGACAAACTCATCCAACACATGATTTAATGGTGAAGGCAACGACGCTACATTTCGCATATCGTCTGCAATACCCTTAATTCGTTCGGCAGTCAACATCAACCGATCATACATCGGATTAGATTCGTCCATTAATGCCAAATCACGACGGTTAGCCTCAAGAATATAATCAGTCCTCGCCTCTGCTGCATCAGCAACCGCTAAAAGAATAGAATCAATCTTGGACGCAGGTATCAGATTCAAACTACGGGAAGCTACAACAGCTTTCTCAAAAAGTTCGTTTAGTTCCATATCGAGTAACACTTAATATAAAAAGATCAACCTTATTCAAGATCAAGCTGATCTAAATACATATAATCATAATGAATCAGAGGACGTTCTCCTTTAGTTCCCGCCAGTTGAGCCGCTTTAGCGCTATCGCAAGAGATACGACCGACACCAATTTGCCGACCATCAGGAGCCAAAATCCGTACAATATCACCCTTCTCAAAGTCTCCCTGTACATCCGTCACACCAATCGGCAACAGACTGACTGCCTCTGGTTTTGTCAACGCCTCATAAGCACACTCACTTACTCGCAAATCACCTTTAGCGAAGCCTTCTGAATGCGCAATCCATTTTTTAACGGGTGAAACAACACGTTCAGAAGGGATAAAACGAGTACAGATCGTTTCAATCTTATCAGAAAGAATTTCAGGTAAAATATTCTCTCGCTTACCGTTAGCAACAATCACCTCAATTCCCTCTTCAGCCACTTTACGAGCGATACGGCATTTTGTCAACATGCCGCCACGTCCAAATTGAGATTTGCCAGATTGGATATATTGGGAAAGATCTTGTTGAGGAGCAATTTCACGAATCACATATGAGTCTGGATCTGCCGGATTACCATTGTACACTCCGTCAATATTACTCAAGATCACTAAAGCCTCCGCATCCATCATTGCAGCAACCAAACCCGACAACTCATCATTATCGGTAAACATCAATTCGGTCACCGAAATGGTATCATTTTCATTCAAAATCGGGATCACGCCATTAGCCAACATCACCGACATACAATGCTGCTGATTCAAATAGTGTCGTCTTGTCGAAAGGCTCTCCTTAGTCGTCAACACCTGTCCACACACCAATCCATGGTCACGGAACAGCTCATAATAGTGATTGATCAGCTTTGCCTGTCCAACTGCTGAGAACAGCTGTCGAGCCGACACTTGTGCCAATTTACGCTTAAAGGTATGTGCATGCATTTCGCTCCGTCCCGAAGCAACAGCTCCAGACGACACCAAAATAACTTCCACCCCACTATGGTGCAGATCTGCAACCTGATCAGAGAGGGCTGACATACGCGTCACATCGAGCGAACCGTCCGGACGAGCCAATACGTTGCTACCCACTTTGACCACAACTCGTTTGAATCTGAATCCCATAATTATCGGCTTTTAAATAATCCCTCTTTAACAGCAGGCACAAAACCGGCCTCCTCCATGGCAGCCAGGCCTTTCAATGTAATACCACCAGGCGTTGTTACCTTATCGATTTCCGTCTGAGGCATGGTTTGATTATGTTGCATCATTTCCAAGGCTCCACGCATGGTCTGCATCACAATTGCGCGGGACTCTTCAGGGGTAAAACCAAGCTCTACCCCACCTTGAATGGATGCATCGAGATATTTTAGAGCAAAAGCAATCCCACATGAAGCCAATGAAGTTCCGGCTACCATCATCGACTCTTCGACTACAATGGTCTGACCGAGTTCATCAAACAGTGAAACCACAAATTTTAGTTGTTCGTCTGAAGCCCCACATGCTGCAATAAAGGTAACACTTTCACCCAAAGAGATGGCCGTATTCGGAATAATACGATACATTACCGGAAATATTCCTGAACCATTGTCGAGCATTGTATGCAAGCGATCAAACGAAACACCGGCCACAACCGAAGCTACTGACTGGCAAGAATAGTCCAGCAAATCGCGAAACCCAGCCACAACATCTTCAAGCAGCCACGGTTTAACAGCAATGATAATCAAATCTGCTCCTTGAACAGCCATTCGATTATCAAGCGTTGTGTTAATCTCCGCATGAAAGCTTTTGATTTTATCCAATGTCTTTTGCGTATGAGCCGTAACGGTCAAATTGGATGCTGGGACCAGTGAGCCGGCAGCAATTCCTTTAGCAATTGCTCCGCCCATATTTCCGCCACCGATAATTGCGATTTTCATCTCTTTCTAATTTGTATCATATGATTTTTCAAAGGTAGTAAAAAATATCCTGCGAATACTATGTAGATCCCGTCCAGCTTTGAAAAACTGAAAGTCTGTCGATTCAGCACGCATAACACAAAAACAGCCACAGAGGACAGGCTACATAACCAAAACATAACCCATAGATCTTACAACCACTTTGCAGACAACACATATCAGATCTCAATGACACTTCAAAATTCACTGAGTCCACAAAAAAAAGATCGAGGGATAAGGATCACTTCCTTACCCCTCGACAAACATCAATAGCAAAAAAGCTATAATATCAGATTCAGAAAATTATGCCAATTAATTCAAGGACGCAAGAATGTCGGCTACAATTTGACTATCCGTCAAACGATTGGCTTGCATCAATTCCGATGCAACATAACGATCAACGAACTCTTTACGTAAGCCAAAATTCAGTACACGCATGGAGGCATCTCCGTAATAACGAGCTATCTTCTCTCCAAATCCGCCGTCCAAAACACCATCTTCCAACGTCACCACCACTTGATGTTCTTTCTTTAACGATTCAAGCATATCGACATCCAAGCCTGTAATATAACGGGGATTAATCAACGTTGCATTCACGCCTGTTTCAGATTGCAATTTGGCTACCACTGCTTCACCCAATCCATAGAACGATCCCAAAGCCAAAATTGCCACACGGCTTCCCTGACGTGTAATCCGATATCGATTCAATTCACTGTAATCCACATCAAAAGCCTCTGGACGAGACTCAACAACCACGCCCGGGACACGAATAGCCACAGGATGCTCGCGTTGCTGGATTGCCCAGCGCATCATAGCAAAGTACTCCTCTTTGCACGTAGGCGCCAAATAAACCATATTCGGAATATTTGCCATCAACGGAATATCAAAGAACCCGAGATGGGTAACATCATTCATACCATTTATAGTACCCGCAAAGACTGCAATGACAGCCGGATTATTATTGATGCACAAATCTTGTGAAAGCTGATCATAACAACGCTGAATGAAGGTACTGTACACCCCATAAACAGGTTTTCCTCCATTGGCAGCAATTCCGGAAGCCAACGCTACAGCATGCTCCTCAGCAATACCCACATCCACAAATTGGCGGCCTGCTTGCCGACGTCGCTCTTCGGTGAATCCAATTACAGTAGGTGTACCAGATGAGATCGCAACCAGCGTCGGATCACTTGCCATCTCTTTCAATAAGAATTGTCCGGTTAAATCGCAATAATCTTCACCTGCTCCACTGTTTTTCGAGGCACCTGTCTGCAAATTGAAAGGCCCTCCCCAGTGATATTTCTCACGGTTCTGCTCTGCGAAAGCATAACCTTTCCCTTTCTGGGTATGAATATGTACTACAACAGGACGAGTTGCATCTTTCACCTGTTGGAAAGCTGCAATCAACGCAGCGACATCATTCCCATTATCAACATACAGATAATCCAACCCCAATGACTTAAAAAAGTTACAGGGAGAGTTTCCTTGACTCTCACGAAGTTCCTTCAGATTTCCATACAAACCTCCATGATTTTCGGCAATGGACATTTCGTTATCGTTTACGACAATAATCATATTGGTGCCCATTTCACCGACATTGCTTAATCCTTCATAGGCTTCTCCACCACTGAGTGAACCATCTCCGATCACTGCAATTATATTCTCTTTGTCCTGCTTCAGATCACGCGCTTTAGCCAACCCGCATGCCAAGCTAACTGATGTAGAGGTATGCCCCACTGTAAAGAAATCGTGTTCGCTTTCGTGTGGATTAGTATAACCCGACACGGTGGCATATTTAGTCGGATCAAGAAACGCCTCTTTACGACCGGTCAACATTTTGTGAGTATAGCATTGATGCGACACATCAAACACCAACTTATCTTTAGGAGAATCAAAAACAAAATGCAACGCTATCGTCGCTTCGACAATACCGAGATTAGGGCCAATGTGTCCTCCACATGTACTGAGCCGTTTCAACAAGGCTTCACGAATTTCACCAGCTAAAATATTTAATTGATCCACAGATAACTGCTTCAGTTCCTTGGGGGAATTGATTTGTTCAATATACATAAGGCTGCTTGAATTTAATTCTTTTTGTACGATGCAAAAGTAATATGCTATTCGAAAACTGAAAAACCTGAATTACGGGCAGAAATACCTCAATCACCGAACAACACCTTGCTCGATCAGACAACTTTTCATGAATATCAATGCTTTCACGAATCGTATCAAGTACGGGACTATCAACAAAGAGGGCAACCACTTAGGTTGCCCTCAAATTGCGTTATTAATCACATTTATGAATTCTCAAAACTTGTTACGCTTCAACGCGCATGCAGTCGAGAACCACAAGTTTTGCGATCAAATACAGATCTCGACATCAATATCATCTATGAATGCATTAGAGTTTATATTATTCCATAGATCCAAAATCGCATCAGACTGTTGACACAAAATAAAAGATGGATGCTTATCGAATATTAGCGATGCTGATAATATCCGCAAAAACACCTGCCGCAGTTACGCTGGCGCCTGCACCGTAACCCTTAATCTGCATCGGATACTCTTTGTAACGTTCGGTAGTCAACAGAATCACGTTATTACTACCTTCCAAATGGTAGAACGGACTGTCGGGTCCCACCTCACGCAGTGAGACTTCGGTTTTCCCGTGATCCATGCTGGCAATAAAACGCCAACGTTTACCCTCTGCGGCCAGTTTTTTACGACGCAATTCGAAATCGGCATCCAACTCTGGAATATGTTTCCAGAAATCCTCTACGCTACCTTCAAAATATTCAGCCGGAATAAACAGATGTTTTTGGACATCTTCTTGCTCAACATGATAACCGGCTTCACGAGAGAGAATCACCAATTTACGGATCACATCCATACCACTCAGATCAATACGTGGATCCGGCTCTGCATAACCTGCCTCTTTCGCCATAACAATCGCACGACTCATCGGAACCGTCTCATTCATTTCATTGAAAATGTAGTTCAACGTTCCTGAAACCACCGCTTCGATCTTCAAAATGCGGTCACCACTATTAATCAGATCACTGATCGTATTGATAATCGGCAAACCTGCACCCACATTGGTTTCAAAGAGGAATTTTACACCTCTCGTCCGCGCAATGTTCTTCAATTTGAGATAATGATCATATTTCGAAGAGGCTGCAATCTTATTGGCAGCAACAACCGAAACATTATGAGACAACAAATCTTCATAAATGCTGGCTACCGCCGGGCTGGCCGTGCAATCAACAAATACGGAATTAAAGATATTCATCGACAATATCTCATCCCGGAACCGTTCCGGTGTCGAAACCAATGTCGATGCCGCCAACTGCTCTTTATAGGTAGTTAAATCAATACCTGAACGCGAAACAATGTAGTGGCGAGAATTGGTGATACCGACAATGCGAATCTTCAATGAATTTTCACGCATCAGCTTCTCTTGTTGCTGACGGATCTGATCCAACAGATTGCTACCGACCAAACCCACACCGGCCAAGAAAATATTCAACACCTGATATTCAGACAAGAAGAATGAATCGTGAATCACATTGAGCGATTTACGCAGGTTCTCTTTGGCTACGACAAACGAAATGTTGGTCTCCGAAGCGCCCTGTGCACATGCGATCACATTGATACCGTTCCGTCCCAACGTACCAAACAGCTTGCCGGCCACACCGGGGCGATGGCGCATATTTTCTCCGACAATGGCCACTGTTGCCAAATCATGCTGCGTTACCGGCGGATTAATCTCACCCATCGAGATCTCTTGGGCAAACTCCGTAGAAAGCACCTGCACGGCCAGTTCGGCATCTCCATTACGTACGCCGATCGAAGTGGTATTCTCCGACGCCGCCTGCGAAACGAAGAAAACACTGATTCCCGATTTCGAAAGAGCCTTGAAGATACGGTAGTTAACGCCGATCACTCCGACCATACCCAAACCGCGAATCGTAATCAGACAGGTATCGTTGATCGAGGAGATCCCCTTAATAGTACGGCTGTCCGGAGTTTTATCTTTGGTGATATAGGTTCCGGGGGCGTCCAGATTGAAGGTATTGCGAATACGAATCGGAATATTGTTATGATAAGCCGGGAAGATAGTCGGCGGATAGATCACCTTGGCTCCAAAGTTACAGAGCTCCATAGCCTCGACAAATGTCAAGTGCTCGATCACATAAGCATTGCTGATCACCTTCGGGTCAGCAGTCATAAATCCATCTACATCTGTCCAAATCTCAAGAGAATCGGCCTTCAACGTTGCAGCCAAAACCGAAGCCGTATAATCCGAACCACCTCGACCCAAATTGGTAACGTCACCCGTCTGGTTATCCGATGCAATAAAGCCCGGAACGACGGTCACCTTGGGCATAACCGCAAAACGGGCACGAATCAACTCCTCTGTTGGAGCAAACTCTACGATATGTTTACCAAAATAGGGCTTCGTCTTAATAAAATCACGCGCATCGAACAATTCGGCCGGAGCCAGCACTCCTCGAACAATCACTGACGAAAGCCGCTCACCATAGCTAACAATTGCATCTCCGGTTTTCGGAGAGAGGTCCTTGATCAAACATACCCCTTTAAAAATATTGGCCAGCTCATCAAGCAGAGCGTTCACTTTAGCAAGTACTTCAGCACGGCAAGAGCTGTCCACCGTATCCTCAATAGCCTGACGATGGCGCATGACGATCTGATCGAGTTGGTTTTTGTACTCCATATCACCGGCCGCAGCCATTCGTGAGGTCAGCAACAGTTGATCGGTGACTCCTCCCAACGCCGACACCACGACGATAACCTCCTCGTGACAAGCCTCTACAACACGTTTGACCTGTCTCAGACCCTCCGCACTTCCGACGGAAGTTCCTCCAAACTTCAGTACTTTCATAGATTTATCTTAGATATTACAAGATCGCAATTTTAGAAAAATTCCCCGACTTCTCCTAATTTTTAGGAGTCACAGATCGCGAAAATCCAATGAAATGAATATATTTGCTCTCCGTTCTACAAAACGACAATTTATCATTAAAACATAACGACAAACCATGAAACTGAAAGAAATCCTGGCCATATCGGGCCAAAGCGGGCTGTTCAAGTTCGTAGCACAGAGCCACAACGGAGTAATCGTCGAATCTCTGACCGACGGGAAACGCAGCAACGCATCCGGCTCGGCTAAAGTGAGTGCGCTGGGTGAAATCGCCATCTATACCGAAAACGACGACATTCCACTGGGCAAAGTTTTCGAAAACATCTACAAACACACTGAAGGCAAAGAGGCCATCAGCCCCAAATCAACCCCTGAGGAGTTAAAAAAATTCTTCGCAACTGTACTGCCTGAATACGATCGTGACCGTGTGCATGTATCAGACATGAAAAAGGTAGTTGCTTGGTACAACATTCTGGTTGGTATCGGCATGACCGATTTTTCCATTGAAGACGAAGAAGAACCAGCTCAAGAGGCATAATTCGTTGAGACGCATGAAAAAAAGTTTTATTATTCTCTCGTGCGCTCTGTTGGCTAGCGGTGCATTTGCACAAGAACAAGGGGTCAAGGATCGTCTCAAAGCACACGTTTACACGTTGGCAAGCGAAGAGTTCGCCGGACGCAAGCCCAACACCCATGGAGACACCTTGGCAGTAAACTACATTCGCGAACAACTCAAAGCACTGCCCGGATTCAAATTACTGGCTAAAGATGGACTCCAGGAGTTTTCTTATTCAGCGTACCGTTACCTCACTGACGAGGGGAACACACTTAAAGCCGGTAAACGGACATTGGTTTTAGGACGTGATTTCATTCCCTCCGTCACTTCGAATACAGGCACATTCAGCGGAGAAGTAATCGATCTGGGAGAAGGCAAAGCCCGTGACTACGAAGGGAAAGATGTCAAAGGAAAATTTGTTGTGGTGCATCTCACTCCCCGCTCCTACTCGGATGGCAGCGAACAACGTTCCCGTGAGACAATCGCGTTGAAAAATGGTGCAAAAGGCATTTTAATGGTTGGACAACCGCTGAGCAATCTGCCAGCCCGTTGGCCGTCAGGACCTGACTTTATGGTAATGAAGGTCAGCGAAAAGGCAGCTAAAACGTTGTTGGCACAAAAACAGCTCGAAGCCACCGTGTCCATCGATGTCAACACCGAGCACACCTTCAATGTCGTAGCCAAAATCGAAGCTCCTGAGGAGAACAATCCGGAAGGAGATGTCCTTATTCTTGGCGCACACTATGATCACATGGGACTCGAAGAGTTCGAAGGAGAACCAGCCATTTTTGCAGGAGCAGACGACAACGCATCGGGCACTGCCGGTATTTTGGAATTGGCTCGTTACATCAGCGAACGTCGCGCATTCCTGAAAAAAGATGTCATTGTCATTCTGTTTGGTGCCGAAGAGCGTGGTTTGAAAGGTTCACGTTATTATGCTGATCATCCTGTCGAACCTCTTGACAACGTCAAAGCCATGGTCAACATTGACATGATGGGCCGTATGCCTAACGAACGCACTTTGGGTATCCGCGGTTTAGGATCAGCTTACGAAGCACCAGCTCTGTTTGCATCCCTGCCAAACAACGACAACCTCGAGCTGGTATGGGAATTCCGCGAAAAGGGCCCGACCGATTATTCATCATTCTATGCAAAAGGCATTCCGGCATTTTCATTCGGCACTCCACACCACGTGGATTATCACAAGCCCACCGACACTCCGGATCGCATCAATTATGACGGCATGGTCATGGTGTACAACTATGCTGTCAACCTGATTAATCGTCTTGCGTTCGAACCTTTACGACTCACCTATCGCCCACAACCTCAGAAATAGGTATACATAACTACATCGATTCTCAGCACGGCAGCCATTCATGACATGGCGGCCGTATTTTTTATCCTACGTCATATTTTCCGGCCCTGCACCCGACCGTAAATATGGGGCTCCAATCAACTCCAGCGTATTCTTGGGCATCATCCCTCTCATTCCAACGCCATTACTATTCCGCTACATTTATCATCAACATGACCACACCAGTAAAACACATCATGATCTTACCATTATACCATATGGCCTTTTAATAGACTTGCGATACCATTTAAGTGACACCTGATTACCTGTCTATTAAACCACACAATCCACATATAGGACAAATTGATCAGACACATACCGTAAAATCTCGCCACATCTCATCATCACTGTTCCTACTAAGCGATCAATAACATTACAATAAAAAACCCGACGCAATCGCGCCGGGTTGTACAAACTGAGACTCAAAATCTCAACGATATTCTATCGACTATTTTGCAGGCGTTGCAATGTCTGAAGGATCACGCATCACCATGTTCTTATCAACACGAATGGCGACATTGTTGTCCACTTCGACCAGCACATAACCCTCTTTAACCTCTTTTACAGTACCGTAAATACCACCGGCAGTAACAATTTTCTGCCCTTTTTCCAGTGCATTGCGGAATTTCACCAACTCTTTCTGTTTTTTCTGCTGAGGGCGAATCATCAGGAAATACATCACCGCAAAAATCAGCACCATCATAATCAGGAACTGCATACTGCCACCAGCGGCTGAAGGCTGTGCCTGCAACATAATTGTCATCATATTCATAATAAAAGATATTTGATTATGGATACAAATATAAAACATTCCGTGATATTTTCCACACGATTACCAAAAGTGCGGAAAAATGGAAGAACTGCTGATTGAAAAATTTACGATTCAGGAATTACCTCACCGGTTACCACCAACGTATAAGGTTGCGGACCAAGCGAGGTACGAAGTGTAATATGCTTCAGTTGATATCCATTAAATCCCCGGCTATCAAATTCGAATGAAAAGGGTACCGACTCATCTGAACGAATAGGATTTTTGTAAAAATCGACTTGAGTACACCCACAACTGGTCTTTACCTCTAAAATCAAAAAAGCAGAAGGACCGACATTGCGTATCGCCAAATCGCGTCGGATCACCTCTCCTGCATACATGCGTCCTAAATCAATCGTATCACTTGTCGGTCCGACCCGCAAGAGTGAATCGGACAATTCAATCGTCATAGAAGCTACATTCGCTGATGTTGTGTTATTATCGTCACCTTCAGGCTGTGATGAACTTACACAAGACACCACACCAAACACCTGAATTGCCATTGCGCTACATAGCAAAAGGGGACGAAAAACAGAATTCGGAATCATTGATTGTAACCTGATTTGATATTGCGTTGAGAGCAGATGCAAGGATATAAAAGCTCAATATGTAATCTGCATTCTCTTAACCGACACAACCTTAATTTTAGGAATAATGTACACCTAAGAATTTTGTTGCACATAACCGATTCGGTTAAAACAAATGAATCACAAGTGCGCTATTCAATAGACTTTATAATGTATTGAAAACAACTATAAAATCGTTGGAAGACTCATCTATGCTGATGAACCTGCACAAATAGAGTTTTACTTTTCCAGCAAGCCTCGACCGCTTTTGGCGATCTTACCCTCCTCATGCAGAGCTTCGACCACCTTGTCTAATACGCCATTGATAAAAGTACTACTGCTCGGTGTACTATAATATTTGGCAATCTCAATAAACTCATCGAAAGTTACTTTGACCGGAATAGATGGGAAAGCTATTAACTCTGACATGGTAGTTACCATAATCAGATTATCCATGAAGGCAATACGATCGACATCCCAATTCTTCGTAAAACGACCGATGTATTCGTAATACTCGTTATAATGCACAACTGCATGACGGAACAGCTCCTTCACATACTCCCGGTCATCCTCATTTTTATATTGAGGCAACAGCTCAACCTCAGTTTGAGAGGCCTTCATATTGGAGATTGTACGGATCACCATAATATTGGCGAAATCGAGATCATCCGACCAAAAAATTGATTGCTCTTCAACGACATTCTCCAACTCCACACAACTATCGACAGTGAGCGTATAAAAATTCTCCACAAATTTGCGATCTTCTTTGAATGAACGCGTCGGAGAGGCCATATACTCCTTATAATAGTCACTCGAAATCATCGAGTTATACAAGGTCTTGATCAATTCAGGATATTGAATCCAGCCCAGTTTGTGCGCCGCCAAATAGTCAGTCAGATTCTCACTGCCACGCAGCAGAGCTACTACACGATTTTCAATAAATTTGGTATTGGGATTACGCTCTTCTTCAGTGGGCAAATGTTTTTTGCGTCCCAGTTCAATGCGATTTTCAGCCAATGTGGCTACATCAACAATCAACCACAACAGCTGATGGTACAATTCGTAGGTCTTGTCGATGCTAAACATCAAATTTTTCTCGGATGAAATCAAAGAATCGGATTCCGATTTGAAATGGGCATAAAGCGCTTTGAGAACCTTAATGCGTAATAATCTTCTGCTTAACATCTGGACAGGACTTTCGTTACTTGTTCATATTGCCGAAACAGAGTTCGGACAAATGGTCTGCAAATGTACACATTTTTCGCAGAAACCTTAATGGAAACTGAACCGATTTTTTACCTTTGTCTAAAAATCGGACAATGAAACACTACTCGACCGTGGTCATAGGCGGAGGCGCCGCAGGAATCATGGCGGCTGGAGTCGCAGCTGCTCCGGGCCGTAATGTGTTATTGTGCGAACGGATGGAGAAGCCCCAACGCAAAGTCCGCATAACCGGGAAAGGCCGTTGTAACCTGACCAATCTTTGCGACCAAGAGGAGTTTTTAGCTAAAGTCCGCAATGGCGCCAATTTCATCCGATATGCATGGCAACAGTTTGACTGTGAAACCACCATGCACTTTTTCGAACAAATCGGAGTTCCATTGAGTGTTGAGCGAGGTCGTCGCGTATTCCCGACAAGCGGTCGCGCGTGGGACGTCGCTGAAGCACATATCGCATGGTGCCGGCAACAGGGCGTCGAAATAGCCACTCACGCCCGTGTCGAGGAAATAACAGTGCGTAATAAACAAATTACAGGCGTCTTTGTACGGTATGACGATAACTCCACAGAACAAATCACTTGTCAAACCGTTATTCTCGCCACAGGTGGAGCCTCCTATCCTGCGACTGGTTCCACCGGAGACGGATATCGATTGGCCCATCGACTCGGTCACACGATCGTTCCAATTCGCCCCTCACTGACTCCACTGATTGCCGATCGCCCCACTCCTAAGCCGTTGATTGATTTTACACTGCGCAATGTATCGGCTCAACTATACATTGACAGTAAAAAAGTAGCCGAAGAGTTCGGAGAGCTTACTTTTACAACATTGGGGGTCGGTGGTGCCATTGTATTACGACTCAGTCGGCAAGCTGTCGATGCTCTGATCGATGAACATCATGTAGAGTTAAGACTTGATCTTAAACCAGCTCTGTCTGTCGAGCAGCTCAATGCGCGATTCGAACGCGAGAAGGTCGCATTGTCCGACAAAGCGCCAATCAGACATTTACTGGCGAAACTGGTACCATCCTTGTTGATTGGGGAATGGGCTCGTCGCTCAAAACTCGACCCAACCCGACCGATCCAAACACTCACTGCAACAACTCTGCGACTATTGATCGACACCCTAAAATCTTGGCGCATCACTATCGTAGATTACGCTTCATTTCGAGAAGCCATTGTCACTGCAGGAGGGGTTTGCACCGACGAAGTCAATCCCTTGACCATGCAGTCAAAATTGATCCGTGGTCTCTATTTTGCAGGAGAGGTACTCGATATTGACGCCAACACTGGCGGATACAACCTACAAATAGCCTACTCTACCGGCCATCTTGCCGGACAACTTAACCCATAATCCATGACTCTGATCGTCAGCATCAAACGGCAAATTTTCCGAAATTACTTCCGTCTCAGAGGCAAAATTCATGTGCGACACTGGCGCGGACATGGCGTACACTCCCCTTTCATGTATGGGATCGTACGCAACGTTTTTATGAAAAATCGGATCACTGGCAACGATCGTTCCCTATATCAGGCTCTCATTAAACGTGGAGTCGGTCAAAAGACCGGTATCCTTTTGCAGAACCTATATACTCATTGTCAAATGGACCAATATGTGTTGATCGGGAATTCAACATACGAAATACCTGACGGGCGCGTTTTTTGCGTACTATTACCCAAAGCACCACTTGATATCATTGAAACAGTCGCCCAGCAAACACTCAATCGGCCTTGTTGTCTTGTAATGTTATCTCCATATCGCACAACCCAAAAGTGGAAATTAGCTCGACAACTTTGCGATGAATATCCCTGTGTCAGTGTCGATCGACGCGTAATGATGCTCTATTTTGTAGATAACAAATTACAACCGCAACATTACCGAATTTAACCAACCCTAACAACCATTTTTCAACGCAATTAAACATCAAGCATATGAAAATCTATACTCGAACAGGCGATAAAGGAACTACCTCTTTGGTGGGAGGCACCCGTGTAGCCAAAAATCACCCCAGATTAGAAGCCTATGGCACCGTTGACGAATTGATGGCACAAACGGCTTTTCTACGTGACAACATGGCGCAACACCCTCAACTCAAGACCTATCAAGACCAATTACTGCTGGTACTGGATCACCTTATGCGCCTCTCCTCATACCTTGCCACGGAAGAAGAGGCGACCAAATACCTCCCTGAATTTAATGCCACTCATGTAGCGATGCTGGAAAAATGGATTGACGAAATCCAAGAGACATTACCCAAAATCACCAAATTCACCTTACCGGGAGGTGATCCACTTGTATCATTATGCCATATAGCTCGTACCGTATGCCGTCGAAGCGAAAGGAGATGCATTTCACTTAGCGAACAACACCCAGTCAATCAAGATGTTATTAAGTATTTAAATCGTTTTTCTGACTATCTATATGTGCTTGCGCGGAAAATATCACAAGAATTTCATATAAAAGAGATACTTTGGGTATACGAAAAATAAAAATTTTTCTATTTTTGTCTCCCAATGAAAAGTATCTGATGGTCAATGACAATTAACAATTAAAAAATAGAAACGATTATGTACTGGACATTAGAGTTGGCTTCCAAATTGGAAGATGCACCATGGCCTGCCACCAAAGAGGAGCTTATTGATTATGCGACCCGTTCAGGAGCACCCTTGGAAGTAATCGAAAACCTCGAGGAGATCGAAGACGAAGGCGACATCTACGAAAGCATCGAAGACATTTGGCCCGATTACCCAAGCAAAGATGACTTCTTCTTCAACGAGGAAGAATATTAATAGCCTTTATTTAGGCTAAATAACTGAATACCAGCGCGATAAACAATGAAAATTTGTTTGTCGCGCTGGTGTTTTATGGCCTCAAATAGTGCGGTTTGTTTGTCTAAAATACGGTTTTTCTTCCCAAAATCAGAGTTTGTTTGTCTAAAATACATTACCTTTGTTTATCCTCGGGAATATTAAAACAGGAGGAAAAACATATGGGAAGACCGAAAAGACTATACCCGCTTGGCAGATACCGGCTCCGTGTCCCCAAAGATGCGGAGGCGGACAAAGCCTACCCTGTCGTATTGGAATATACCTGGAACCGACAGATTATCCGTAAAACGACAAACGTCTTTGCAAAGATTGCCGACTGGAACCAGAACGGGAATCAAGGACGTGGTGAGCTGCGTGTCAGTTACGGCAGCGAGTACAAACGTCTTAACCAGCTTCTGTTGTCCCGTGTTGAGCGGATCGACAGCCTGCTTGCGGAGGACTGTCCGATACCGGTCTGTTCAAATAGTGCGTTAAGCTCGACATCGGGGAAGAGTCCGTTGCTGAACTCCCAAAAAGTCTTCTGTTCGTATTTGGAATATTCAGGATAATCGCCGCAATATATTCGACCACACATATAGGCAAGAAGAGCCTTTGTGCCTTTCCAACTGTAATGGGACCCGGCCTCCTCCATATATCCTTCCTCAATGGCTTTGGCAAAGATCTTTCGTGCCAATTCCGTATCAAGGCGAGAGGGTAAAGTTACTTTGTTGTGTTCAGAATCTGGAACTCCTTGCGCAGGCTCAGTTCCAACTGCCGCAATGTTCTTTCCTTTAGCCCGCTTCTTTTGATGCAAGTCCTCGGCTGCGTATATCAGCGTTATTGCACATCCTATGGCAGTACTGATTCCTACAATGACTGCCATACCGGTTTCTGTTCCCCAAGATGGACGGAGTATCCCTAAACCAAGAAGGATAAGGATACTTATAATGGTGGTGAGCCCTACACCCCAGAACACTTTGCGGTTATTGAGTTTGTATGTATAGGTTACAACCAACACGATGAAGAATCCTGCAATCAGTATGCATGCGACTCTAAAAGGTAATGATATCATATTTCTTTATCTTTTCATGGTAATTATATGGTCAGGGTATCTAATTCTCCGCTCAGTTTCGCAATCTCAGCGGACAGCGTTTCGGGCAGAAATTTGGCATATACCTTTTCGGTGACATCCGTACTTCCATGGCCGAGCAAACGACTGACAACCGACATGGAAAGGCCCTTGTTCAGTGCAAAGACCGCAAACGAATGCCGGGCCACATGCATTGAGAGGGTAAACGGAAGCCCTATCTGTTCTCCGACAACCGCCAGCGACTGATTGATACATTTCGTTGCATTGTTACGGGCTTTGTACAGAGCTTCTGCATCATCAAGATCCAGATCGTCCTTTACTAAGTTGAATACATACCGGCATCCGGCACGTTTCTCCTGCCACCGCTGTAGTATATGCAAGGCAGGTTCCGTTAGTGGAATCACGTGACGTTTGTTCGTCTTAATCATGATTTTCCGCAACTCTTTCCGGGAAAAATCGATATGTTTCCATTGCAAGGTCATCACATCCACTACACGGAGTCCGCAGGCATGGAAAGCAAATAAGAACATTTCCAGAAACTCCTTGCGGCGAGGTTCAAGACATGTCTTGTAATATTCAAGAAGAGATAACATTTGCTCCTTGGACAGACTTTTGCCATCAAACTCAACTTCCTCTTCCGAAAGCGAAACTTTTGACACGACACGCATATCCTGAATCCTTGCATTGACAGCCGGATCCATCATGCCCATCTCACTTGCATAGGCACAGGCTTTCAGAATCGGTGTCAAGGCGTGGTTGATGGTCGCATCACTGTTCAACTTGACCTCCCTGCGCCATGTAATGTAGCTGTCCAGCAACTCCGGAGTCATATCACCTACATAGATTGCATCGGGCCGATAGGAACCCTGTTTGGTCGCCCGCAGAAAGGTCTGGAAGATATTCATGCAGCTCTTCCCGTTTTCGTAGCGGCTCCGGCCTATCCGATTCCGGGAATAGTCTGACGAGAGGCGTTCCAGCGCAAATTCCACGAAATCCTTTCCTTGATCCCGTCGGGCAAGCGGCTTGTCCGCAAGAAAGCCAGCCACCACTTCGGCTGTAATCTGGTTCGGATTCCGCTCGTAGTCCCGGCAGAACCGAAGGGATATGCCCGTCCCTAACAATGCCGGAGAAATTGACAAGTTTTTTCAGAAGT
>ERZ772893.1964-NODE-1964-length-18015-cov-2.985468_pt1 | contig 18015 bp, 16 predicted proteins | sample MGYA00511482_ERZ772893 | MGnify/ENA primary metagenome ERZ772893 (study PRJEB29015, sample SAMEA2737687) | human gut metagenome | biome: human gut; feature: human-associated habitat; material: faeces | place: China | collected 2012 ... | reverse complement strand
TGCCGATCGAAGTCGGCAGGCGGTATTTTTGAATGAATTGTTAAATCATAGAACCCCCTCTTGCAATTTCAAAAAAAATTGCTAAAATATTACGTAGCTTGCTACGTAAATCAAGGGAGGTGATCGTGGCATGTTAACCTTTGGCCGCATCTTCCGCAGCCTGGACTGTGCGCTGGGGCAGCGGATGGATCAGGCATTGTCCGGTATGGACCTTACCTTTTCCCAGGGCCACATCATGGGCTACCTCGCCCACCGGGATACACCGCCCTGCGCCAAGGACATTGAAGACCGGTTTCATCTGAGCCATCCTACGGTCTCCGGCCTGCTGGCCCGTCTGGAAAAGAAGGAGTTCATCGAAGTGCGGGAAGATCCGGAGGATCGGCGGCGAAAGCTCGTCTACATTCTGCCCAAAGGACAGCAATGCAACGAAACCATGTACGCCGTCATCCAGAGCGGCGACAAGAAGCTCCTGGAGGGCTTCACGCCGGAGGAGAAGGCGCAGTTCCGGGAGTACCTGCTCCGGGCACTGCACAACGTGTCTCCGGATTTTGACATCGAGAAAGTGAAAAAGGAGGAATCTCGAAAATGATAAAACGTTTCGCCCAGTGCCTGCGCGAGTATAAATGGACGGCACTGGTAAGCCCCGTCTGCATGATCGGCGAGGTAGCCATGGAAGTGACCATCCCCCTGGTTATGGCAGACCTGTATGACTACGGCATTGCTGTGGGCAATATGACTGTGGTGTGGCAGAAGGCTCTGCAGCTGCTCATCTGCGCCATTGTGTCGCTGATGTTTGGCGTTATGTCCGCCAACTATGCCTCCAAGGCTGCTACGGGCTTTGCCCGGAACCTGCGCCACGATATGTACTACCGGGTGCAGGATTTCAGCTTCTCCAATATTGACAAATTCTCCTCGGCCTCCATCGTCACCCGGCTGACCTCGGATGTGGCCAACATCCAGATGGCCTTCCAGATGATGATCCGTATGGCCATTCGGTGCCCCATGATGCTGATCCTCGCCATGGTCTCCTCCATGCGCATCAGCCCCAAGCTCAGCACCGTGTATTTCATTGCCATTCCCATTCTGGCCGCCGTGCTGCTGGGCATTGTGCCCCTGGTCTTCAAGATTTTTGACCGGGTGTTCAAGACCTATGACCGGCTGAATACCGTGGTGCAGGAAAACGTCCATGGCATTCGCGTGGTCAAGAGCTTCGTCAGAGAGGACAAGGAGGTCAGCAAGTTCAAGACCATTTCCAAAGCTATCTACGATGATTTCTGCAAGGCAGAGCACATCCTGGCCCTCAATGCCCCGGTCATGCAGATCTGCGTCTACGCCTGCATTCTGACCATTTCCTGGGTGGGCGCCAAGATGGTAGTTGCCTCCGGCAACAATGCCGCCCTGGGCCTGACCACCGGCGAGCTCAGCTCCATGTTCACCTACACCACCCAGATCCTTTCCAGCCTGATGATGCTCTCCATGGTCTTCGTCATGGTCATCATGTCCCAGGCACCCCTGCGCCGCTGCTATGAGATCTTGCAGGAGGAGCCCAACCTGACCTCTCCCGAGAACGCCGTGGAGGAGGTGAGCGACGGCTCCATCGACTTTGAGAATGTCTCCTTCCGCTACTCCCGGAAGGCCAAGCGGCCCGCGCTGCAGGATGTGAATCTGCATATTCCCAGCGGCGCTACCGTGGGCATCCTGGGCTCCACCGGCTCCTCCAAGAGTACCCTGGTGCAGCTGATTCCCAGACTGTACGATGTGACCGAGGGCAGCGTCAAGGTGGGCGGCATTGATGTCAAGGACTACGACCTGGAGGTGCTCCGGGACAATGTGGCCATGGTGCTGCAAAAGAACACCCTGTTCTCCGGCTCCATCAAGGAAAACCTGCGCTGGGGCAATGCCAACGCCACGGATGAAGAACTGGTCCACGCCTGTAAGCTGGCCTGCGCCGATGAGTTCATCGCCTCCTTCCCGGACGGCTACGATACCCACATCGAGCAGGGCGGCAGCAACGTTTCCGGCGGCCAGAAGCAGCGGCTGTGCATTGCCCGTGCCCTGCTGAAAAAGCCTAAGATCCTGATCCTGGACGACTCCACCTCCGCTGTGGATACCCATACGGACGCTATGATCCGCAAGGCCTTCAAGGAAGAAATTCCCGGAACCACCAAGCTGATCATTGCCCAGCGTATTTCCTCCATTCAGGATTCCAACATCATCATTGTCATGGAAAACGGCCAGGTTGCCTGTGTGGGTGACCACGAGACCCTGATGAAGAATTCCGACTTCTATCGGGGCATCTATGAATCTCAGCAGAAAGGAAGTGAAGACTGATGCCCGGTCCCGGACAAATGCGCGGCGATGGCCGCAAGGCGGCAAACCCCGGAAAAACCCTCCTGCGTTTGCTCAGCTATATGAAAAACTATACCCCGCTGCTGGTATTCGTCTTCCTCTGTATCATTGCCACCTCTGTGGCCCAGGCTCAGGGCAGCCGTGCCCTGGGACCTCTGGTTGACGAATATATCCTGCCCATGGTGGCCACCGGCTCCACGGATTTCGGCGCTCTGAAAGCCTACCTTGTGAAGCTTGCCTGCATCTTCGGCTTCGGCATTGTGGGCACCTTCCTCTTCAACTACCTGATGGTAGGCGTGACCCAGGGCGTGCAGAAGACCATCCGTGACGACCTGTTTGCCAAAATGCAGCGCCTGCCGCTGCGCTACTTTGACAGCCATGCCGCGGGTGACATCATGTCCCGCTACACCAGCGATATCGATACCCTGCGGCAGGTGATCTCCCAGTCCATCCCACAGTGTGTGTCCTCCGCGGTTACCCTGGTAGTCGTGCTGTGGAACCTGATTGATACCTCCTGGATCCTGACCATTGTCATGTTCTTCACGGTGGGACTGATCATCTATGTCACCAAGATTCTGGCGGGCAAGTCCGCGGGCTTCTTTATTGGCCAGCAGCGGGCTCTGGGCGCGGTCAACGGCTATATCGAGGAGATGATCTCCGGCCAGAAGGTGGTCAAGATCTTCAACCACGAGGAGGTCTGCAAGGAGGACTTCGACAAGCTCAATGAGGAGCTGCGGGTGAACGCCTACAGCGCCGGCAAGTTCTCCAATATGCTGGGCCCCATCAACAATAACCTGGGCTATGTGCAGTATGCGGTCCTGGCCGTTGTAGGCGGACTGCTGTGCATCAAGTCCAATAACTCCCTGCTGACCCTGGGCAATCTGATGGCCTTCATGGTGCTCTCCCGGAGCTTCAATATGCCCATCTCCCAGATCTCCAACCAGATCAATGCCATTGTCATGGCTCTGGCCGGTGCCGAGCGCATCTTCGCCCTGATGGACGAGGAGCCCGAGCAGGACGAGGGCTATGTGACCCTGGTCAATGCCCATGTGGATGCGGACGGCACCGTCCACGAGTGCCCCGAGCACACCGGCCACTGGGCCTGGAAGCACCCCCACCAGGGGGACGGCTCCGTCACCTATACGGAGCTGAAGGGCGACATCACCATGGAGCACGTGGACTTTGGCTATGTGCCGGAGAAGACCGTGCTGCATGACGTGACCCTCTATGCCCATCCCGGCCAGAAGATCGCCTTCGTGGGCGCTACCGGCGCCGGCAAGACCACCATTACGAACCTCATCAACCGGTTCTATGACATTGCCGACGGCAAGATCCGCTACGATGGCATCAACGTCAATAAGATCGCCAAGCCCGATCTGCGGCACTCCCTGGGCATCGTGCTCCAGGAGACCAACCTGTTCACCGGCACCGTTATGGAGAACATCCGCTATGGCAAGCTGGATGCCACCGATGAGGAGTGCATCCGGGCGGCCAAGCTGGCCAATGCAGACGGGTTTATCACCCGCCTGCCCGATGGCTACGACACCATGCTCACTGCCAACGGCGGCAACCTGTCCCAGGGCCAGCGGCAGCTGATCGCCATTGCCCGGGCGGCCGTGGCCGATCCCCCCGTTATGATCCTTGATGAGGCCACCTCCTCCATCGATACCCATACGGAGGCCCTGGTGCAGGCCGGCATGGACGCGCTGATGAAGGGCCGCACGGTGTTCGTCATTGCCCACCGGCTGTCTACGGTCCGCAATTCCGACTGCATCATGGTCCTGGACCATGGCCGCATCATCGAGCGCGGCACCCACGACGATCTGATTGCCCAGAAGGGCACCTACTATCAGCTCTATACCGGCGCATTCGAGCTGGAATAATCCCGATCCGCCTGAATAGTACCCCCAATGCCTCCACCGGCATTGGGGGAATTATTTCCAGGAGGTCATCAGCTGCCTGATTGAGGGAACGGACAGCGCCATGCTGTTTGATTCCGGCATGGGCATCGGGGACATGCACTATGGCCACGACTGCTATCCCTTCGAAGGCTTCTTCATTGTCCTTTCGGGATATCCGTGAATTGAAAAAAGGCATTGCGCGCCTTGCGGCCCGCAATGCCTTTTGAATACGGAGAAGCTTACCCGTTGACCAGGGCTACGGCCACGTCATTGACGTTGGTGCCGGTGGGACCGGTGATGATGAGACCGCCGATTTTTTCCAGGGCGTGATAAGCATCGTTCTCCTGCAAAACATCGTAGACGGACAGCCCCTGGGCCCGGAGTGCGGCGTTGGATTCGCCGTCCACATAGCCGCCGGCGGCATCCGTGGGGCCGTCAGTGCCATCGCTGCCCACACTGAAAACGCAGACGCCGGGCAGCCCCTCCAGATGAGGTGCTGCGGCCAGAGCAAGCTCCTGATTTCGCCCGCCCTTGCCGTGACCGGTGAGCTGGACCACGGTCTCACCGCCGGCCAGGAATGCCAGCTTCTGCCCCTTCCCGGCATGGGTCCGGAGAACGGTACCAAGGAAGCTGCCCGCCTCCTTGGCCTGGCAGCACAGCTGATCCGTCAGAAGGACCGGAGTATAGCCCAGTTTTTCACATTCAGCACCTGCTGCGGCGCAGAGTTCCCGGACGGAGCCGGTGATCTGGGTGGTGACGTTGTGCAGCTCCTTTGGGGTTTCCGTGTGCAGGCATGCCTCTGCCTCGGGGGTCAGACGCAGGTGATATTTTTCCGCGATGGCCAGGGCCTGGTCACAGGTGGTGCTGTCCGGAACGGCGGGGCCGGAGGCAATCATATCCAGCGGGTCACCCAGAATATCGGACAGCACAATGGAGAACACCCGGGCCGGGGCACAGAGCTCGGCAAACCGGCCGCCCTTGACCGTGGAGAGCCGCTTGCGGATGGTATTGATCTCCACAATGTCCGCCCCGCAGGCCAGCAGCTGCGATGTAATATCCTGGAGCTCCTCTCCGCTGACCTTGGGCTTTTCAAACAGGGCGCTGCCGCCGCCGGACAGCAGGAACAGCACCGTGTCCTGCCCGGTCAGGCCGGAGACCAGGTCGATGGCGGCCTGGGTGGCTGCGAAGGAGTTTTCGTCGGGGACGGGATGCCCTGCCTCCCGGCAGTCGATCTTCCCCAGGGGGCCCTTCACATGGTCGTATTTGGTAATGACGATGCCCTTCTCAATCCGGTCGCCCAGGCAGTCCCGGGCGGCCTTTGCCATGTTCCAGGCAGCTTTGCCTGCCGCAACCAGGATCACCCGGCCTGGGAAGGAAGCACCCTTCAGCGCCCGGGCTACCGCATCGTCCGGCTGCACAGCCCGGATGGAGGAAGCAATGATTTGATTTGCGTGGGTACGCATTGCCGTATCCATTCATGATCACCTCACGTTGAAATTAGGGAAGGGCAGGGCAGCTGTGCCGCCCTGCCCGAAAGCTTATTGTATCACAGAATCAGGGAGAGAATGAAGATGCCAACCATGGAGGACAGGCCCAGGACCAGCGTCAGCATGGTCTGCGTCTTATAGCCCTGCTCGGGGGTCATCTGACCGAAGTTGGTGACGACCCAGAAGTAGGAGTCGTTGGCGTGGGAAACGGTCATGGCGCCGGCGCCGATGGCCATAACGACCAGAGCGATCTCAGCCGGGGAGGTGAAGCCAATAGCCCCCAGCAGAGGAGCCACAATACCGGCGGTGGTGGTGATGGCCACGGTGGAGGAGCCCTGTGCAGACTTCAGGATGGCAGCCAGCAGGAAGGGGAAGAAGATGCCCACGGTGCCCAGCACGGTGGCGTGCGCGGTGATAAAGTTCACCATGTCGCTGGTGGCGATGACCTTGCCCAGCACGCCGCCGGCGGCGGTGACGAACAGGATGGGGCCGGTGACCTTCAGGGTGTCGTTGGTCATGTCGTAGAACTTATCCAGCTTCTTGGTAGTAGCCAGCTGAATGACGGCGCAGATGGTGCCGACGCCCAGGGCGATGATGGGCTTGCCCAGGAAGTTGAACAGATCAAAGGCGATGCCGGTCCAGCCGGCCATGGAGGCGATGGAACCCAGAGCCATCAGGATGATGGGGACGATGATGGGAGCCAGTGCATTGAAGCCGCCGGGCAGCTTGCCGTAAGAAGCAACCAGCTCTTCGTAGGTCTTGACGTTCTCGGCGGAATCGGCGGTTTCGTCGGCGCTCTGGACCTTCTTGCCGATGTACTTGGCAAACAGCAGACCGGCAATCAGGGGCAGAATGGAAGCTGCAACGCCGAGACCCATGACCAGCAGCAGATTGTCACCGATGCCCAGGGTGTTGGCGGCGGCGATGGGGCCGGGCGTGGGCGGGATGAACACATGGGAGATGTACAGACCGGCGGACAGGGCCACGGTCATGGCCACGCTGGAGGTCTTGGTCCGGCGGACCATAGCCCGGCGGATGGGATCCAGGATGACAAAGCCGCTGTCACAGAACACGGGGATGGAGACGACCCAGCCCATGAGCTCGATGGCCAGCTCGGGGTTCTTCTGACCCACCAGCTTGACGACCATGTCGGCCAGCTTCAGGGCAGCACCGGTCTGCTCCAGCACGGTGCCGATCAGAGCGCCCAGGATAATGACGATGCCGATGGAGCTGAAGGTTCCGGAGAAGCCCGCGCCGATGACATTGGCAATATCGCCCAGAGGAATGCCTGCCAGAAGTGCCAGAATCAGAGAGACACTCATGATAGACAGGAAGGGATGGACCTTGAACTTGGAGATGGCTACAATCATAACAATGATTGCCAGCACGAATGTAATGATAAGGGGTACGCCGGTCATAGTAGAATCCTCCTTCTATATTTGAGCAGATTGCACAAGACTCTGCGCCTTCGTAACTGCTCTGCTGTTAATATATTATAAGACCGGAGGAAAAAATGCAATGGTACCGGGGACGCAAAAAGAAACCGCTTTCTGTTACGGGTAACAAGTTCTGTCAGAAAGTGCGCCCTTCCTCGCTGCGGCTGAGCTCCAGATAGAAGAGCATGGCGAGGTACAGCGCCGGGGCCTGACTGGGTTGGCGTACATCCAGCCCGGTCAGCTCTGCCAGGCGCTTGATGCGGTACTGGACCGTATTTTTGTGGATGAAAAGCGCCTGGGAAATGGCCTGAACAGAGCCCTCTGCACTGAAAAAGGCCTCCAGAAGGCTGATCTGATCGGCAATTTCGCCGTTGCCGCAGTTCCGAAAGACCTTTTTCAGGTAGGCCTGCTTCCGGTCCCGGGATACGTCGTCCATCAACAGCTCTATGTTCAGCGCTTCGTAGCAGCGGATATCCGTATTGCTGTAGGCGGTGGTGTGCCAGGCCCGGTTGGCCTGCAAATAGGCCTCGTGGAGGTCTTCCGTCGGGCCGTCGATGCCGAAGATCATCTCCACATCCAGCTCCTGACGGATCTCCCGGCTGAGGGTCCGGCACAGGGAGACCATTTTCTCTGTGCTCTGCTTGCGCACCAGCAGGATCTGCCGGGCGGCATTGCGCAGCAGGATGCCGCCCTGCTGGCCGATACGGGCATTCAGCGCCCTGTCGATCTTCTCCAGGATCATCTGGCCGTCCAGGGAGTCCGTGTATTTTTCCCGGTCCATGGCGGAGGCAACAATGCAGCGCCTGGGACTGCGAATATCGATGCCCAGGGCGAAGCCGCGCTCGGAAAGTGTCCTGGGGTTGTTCAGGCCGGTGCCCAGAATCCAGTCCTCCAGAAAGCGGCTGCGCACACGCAGGTCCAGCTGCCGGTTGTCCAGCTCGGACCGTTCCCGGATGAGGATCTCCGCCATTTTTTTGACGATCTGGCCGTATTCGATGACGGCGTCGTAGTCGCCGGTGATGCCGATGACTCCCTGGAGCTGTCCATCCACCACAATGGGCAGATTGATGCCCCGGCGCACATCGGGCAGCTCGTTTTCCAGCTCCGGCGTGATGTAAAATTCCGGAAGGTGCTGGGAGATGATGCGGTAGGCCCCCTCGTGGAATTTGCCGATCCGGGCAGGGTCGTTGGCGATGATGTGCCCGGTCTCGTCCATCAGATTGATATTCTGCCGGACCAGCTTGCCGATCTCTTCCACGATCTGCTGGGCGCTTTTCTTCGTGATCCGCATGGATAGTCTGCCTCGCTTTACCTGCCGAGTTGGATACCGGTCAGGTACGCATAGTATTTTGCAATGGCACTGTGGTCGCTGCCGCCGCAGTCGTGGTGGTGGAGCCACTCCAGGACCTCTTGTACGGCTGCGGTCATGGGGACGGGGGCGCCCACGGCGTGGGCACAGTCCAGGGCGTTGTTCAGGTCCTTGATGTGCAGGTCGATCTTAAAGCCGGGCTTGTCGTTCCCTGCAAGCATCATGGGCCCCTTGGCATCCAGAATGGTGGAGCCGGCCAGTCCGCCCCGGATGGCCCGGAACACCAGCTCGGGGTCTACACCGGCCTTCTGGGCCAGGGTGAAGGCCTCGGCTACGGCCTGAATGTTGCAGGCGACGATGATCTGGTTTGCCAGCTTGGTGGTGTTGCCTGCGCCCACGTCGCCGCAGCGAACGGCGGAAGCGCCCATGGTCAGCAGCATGTCCCTGCACCTGTCGAAAACTGCCTGCTTGCCGCCCACCATGAAGCTCAGGGTGCCGTCGATGGCCTTGGGCTCTCCGCCGGAGACAGGGGCATCCAGCATCTCAATGTCCTTTTCGGCCAGCTTGGCGGCGATCTCCTTGCTGACCACAGGGCTGATGGAGCTGCAGTCCACAAAAATCTGCCCGGCGTGCATATAGGAGGCCACCGCATCCGCTCCCAGCATGACCTCCTGCACCTGGGGGCCGTTGGGCAGCATGGTGATGATCACATCACAGTTCTGCCCCAATTCCTGCCGGGAGCCCGGATGGGCCCCGCAGGCCGCCAGCTCGTCCATAGCAGCCCGGCTGCGGTTATGGACCCACACCTCGTAGCCCGCCTTCAGCAGATTTTTTGCCATGGGCTTGCCCATGATGCCAAGGCCGATAAAACCGATTTTCATAGGAAGGACCTCACTTTGCGTTCAATTTGGATACGATTAGTATACGCGCCGCAGCGCAATTGCGCAATTGACAAAAACCACAAAGCTGCGCCCTGCTTTTTTTGATCGCCCAAAACAGGAAGCACGGGAGGAAAAAAGATGAACCGGTTCAAAATGCATGTCGTCAACTGCGCCATGCTGGGGGCCTTTGTGTGTGCCATGCCCAAGCGGCCGGGGGAGCGGATACCGGCGGCCGATTTACCCTTGGGGGCAAATCGTAGGGAGCGTTCGGCATCCAGCTGCCGAACGGCAAGTGCCCACCGGGCACTTGCATGGAATGGGTTCGATTTTCTTTCTCTGTTCCGAACGCAAAAACAGCACCCCATAGGGTGCTGCTTTGTTTTGGAGCAGGGTACGGGAATCGAACCCGCCTCTGTGGCTTGGGAAGCGACCATTCTACCGATGAACTAACCCTGCATTGCCGCTATTATAGCAGATGGGGGAGAAAAAATCAATGCCTTTTTTGCCGGTGCCGCATTTCTCTTCTCTCTCTGGAAAAATGCAGCCCTTTGTGCTATGATAGGGAAAAACCATCCAAAGGAGAACGCCTATGCTTCCGGAAGCCTTTTTGAAACGAATGGAGAACCAGCTGGGGGCGGAGTACCCGGAATTTTTGAAGAGTCTGGAGCGGCCCCGGGCGGTGGCGCTGCGGTTCAATCCGCTGAAAGGGGAGATCCATCAGCTGCCCTTCGTGGGGGAGCAGGTGCCCTGGGAGCCCATGGGATACTACTACGACCCGGCTTCCCGGCCGGGGCTGCACCCTTACCATGAGGCGGGGGTGTACTATTTGCAGGAGGCCAGCGCCATGTCCGCCGTGGCCCTGCTTGACCCCAAGCCCGGAGAGAAGATCTGTGACCTCTGCGCCGCCCCCGGGGGAAAATCCACCCAGATTGCGGGAAGAATGCTGGGGCAGGGGCTGCTGCTCTGCAATGAGTACAGCCCTGCCCGGGCAAAGATCCTCGCCCGGAACATCGAGCGCATGGGCGTGGCCAATGCCATTGTGACCAACGAGAAGACGGAGCGTCTGGCAGCCAAACTGCCCGGCTTTTTTGACCGGGTGTTGGTGGACGCCCCCTGCTCCGGCGAGGGGATGTTCCGCAAGGAGGAGGCCGCGGTGACGGACTGGAGCCAGCAGACCGTGGAGATGTGCGCCGCCCGCCAGGCGGAGATTCTGGACAATGCGGCGCGTCTTTTAAAGCCCGGCGGACGCTTGGTCTATTCCACCTGCACCTTCGCGCCGGAGGAGAACGAGCAGACCGTAGCGGCGTTTCTGGACCGGCACCCGGAATTCGCCCCGGAAAGGGTGGATGCCCCCTGGTTTACGCCGGGGGAGCAGGGAACCTACCGGATGTGGCCCCACAAGCTGCTGGGCGAGGGACATTTTGGCGCCGTGCTGCGTAAGCTGGACGGGGAAGAGGGGGACATTCCGGAAGAAAAGGGGACTGCCAAGCCAAAACCCTGGCAGAGCTTTGCAAAGGAGACCGGCGTGAACCTGCCGGAAGGAATTTTCCTTGGCTTTGGAGACCGGCTGTATCTGGCCCCCCAGGGCTGCCCGGAGCTGAAGGGACTGCGGGTGCTGCGGCCGGGTCTGGAACTGGGGGAGCTGAAAAAGGACCGCCTGGAGCCTGCCCACGCTCTGGCCCTGTGGGCAAAGCCCCTGGAACGGACGATGGACCTGCCGTCGGAAGGGCCGGAGATCGGGCTATATCTTCACGGCGAGGTGCTGCCCTGCACAGAAAAGGGCTGGTGTCTGGTGACGGTGGACTGCTACAGCATCGGCTGGGGAAAAGGGGACGGAAGGCAGCTGAAAAACCACTACCCCAAGGGCCTGCGGCGGTAAAAAAGGTTTTCCTTTACAAATTGCCGGTTCCATGGTAGAATACCCTGGAATTCTAATGTTCCATTCCCGAATTTATCACAAGGAGAGGATCGTTCCTTGGCCAGATATGAAATTAACGGCGGCAAGACCCTGGAAGGGACCGTCACCATCAGCGGCGCGAAAAACGCGGCAGTTGCCATATTGCCTGCGGCGCTGCTGGTCAGCGGGAAGTGCCGCGTTGAAAACGTACCTGATATCTCCGATGTCCGCATTTTGCTGGACATTCTGGAGGGTATGGGCGTAAAGCTCGCCTATCCCGAGCCTCACGTTGTAGAGCTGGACAGCTCAGAGGTGCAGTGCACCACTCCAGACCCGGAGCTTGTTAAGAAGATGCGGGCCAGCTACTATTTGATGGGGGCTTTGCTTGGCCGGTTCGGCCATGCCCATGTGGCTCTGCCCGGCGGCTGCAATTTTGCCTCCCGTCCCATCGACCAGCATATCAAGGGCTTTTTAGCCCTGGGCGCGGATGTGGACGAGACGGAGGACTATGTGGCTTTGAAGCCCACGGAAGAGGGCCTTCACGGGGCAAGAATTACCCTGGATATGGCAAGCGTGGGCGCTACCGTGAATATTATGGTGGCGGCAACCCTGCTTCCCGGGCAGACCGTTATTGAAAACGCGGCCAAGGAGCCCCACATTGTGGACCTGGCCAATTTCCTGAATACCATGGGCGCCCGCATTACCGGCGCAGGCACGGACACGGTGAAAATCCGCGGTGTCAACAGTCTGCGGGGCGGCAGCTATGCCATCATCCCGGACCAGATCGAGGCCGGGACCTATATGGCGGCGGTGACGGCCACCGGCGGCAATGTGCTGGTGCAGAACGTCATCCCCAAGCACATGGAGTGCATCACCAGCAAGCTGGAGGAGATGGGGGCCAAGGTCATCGTCTTTGACGATGCCATCCGGGTCATGCGCACGGGAAAGCTGCGGTGGACCACGGTGAAAACCAGCCCCTATCCCGGCTTCCCCACGGATATGCAGGCCCAGGTGTGCGTGTGTATGTCCCTGGCCAAGGGCACCAGCCGCCTGACCGAGAGCGTGTATGAGACCCGGTTCTTCGGCTACTGCGCGGAGCTGGAGAGCATGGGGGCCAATATCAAAATCAACGGAAAAACCGCCACGGTGGTGGGCGTAGAGGAGCTCTACGGCGCTACGGTGTTTGCCCACGATCTGCGGGCCGGTGCGGCCTTGGTCATCGCGGGCCTCAGCGCCCAGGGAACCACTCAGGTGGAGGACATTCACTATGTGGAGCGGGGCTATGAGGACCTGATCGGCAAGCTGACAGCGCTGGGCGCGGACATTCGCCGGGTAGAAGACTAATTCGGAGAGACGAATCAGAGGAGGTGTGGCCATGGCAACCATGGAGCAGCAGGTGGAAAGCATTGTGGATACCATTCTGGAGGACTATCGCAATGGCCGCAGCATTGACCGCATGAACCCCTTTGCCCATCCGGACAAAGAGGTGGTCATCGATATGATCGGCAAGCTCATGCGCATTGTCTATCCGGGCTTCAGCCGGGACAAAAACTACCGCATTTACAATACCCATCACAATCTGTCCATGCTCATTGAGGACGTGATGTACAACATGGTCAAGCAGCTGACCATGGTCTTCCGGGCGGACATGGAGGAGCAGCAGGCCCAGGAGAAGGCCCAGCAGGTGAGCCTGGATTTCTTCCGGGCCATTCCGGCGCTGCGGGACGTGATCCAGACGGATGTGGAGGCCTTCTACGACGGAGACCCCGCCGCCTACAGCACCGATGAGATCGTCTATTGCTACCCCGGCATTTTCGCCATTACGGTTTACCGCCTGGCCCATGTGCTCTATGCCATGGGGGTGCCCCTGCTGCCGAGAATCATGACCGAGCACGCCCACAGCGAGACGGGCATCGATATCAACCCCGGGGCCGCCATCGGCAAGTATTTCTTCATCGACCACGGTACCGGCATCGTCATCGGCGAGACCACGGTCATCGGGGACCATGTGAAGGTCTACCAGGGTGTGACATTGGGCGCACTGACCACCCGGGGGGGCCAAAGCCTGCGGGGCAAGCGCCGCCATCCCACCATTGAGGACAATGTGACCATCTACGCCGGCGCTTCCATTCTGGGCGGCGATACGGTCATTGGCCGGGACTGCGTCATCGGCTCCAATGTCTTTATCACCCATTCCATTCCCCCCTGCACCACGGTCAGCGTCAAGAGCCAGGAACTGCAGATTCGCCAGCGGGCCAACTGTCCGGGCCCATTTTGGCCGGAAGAGAAAAAAGAAAAATGAGTTTCCGCCGTCGAAGGTATGCACCGGAGACGGCGCTTTTCTTGTACATATGAAAATAGTTTGAAAAAGAAATGAAAATACTTGCATTTGGGAAATATACGTGATATAGTACCAGCGAAATCAATACAAAGATACGGATTCACCTGCGGCTGTTTGCCGCAAAGGGAAATGGGGTGCAAGGCCCCGCGAGTCGGTCACTGTGAAGCCCGGGTTGGGATAAGTCAGGTTGCCTTGTGAATCCATTGTCTCCGCCGGAACCGGAGGCAGAACCCAGAATTTTCCGGGCTTTTCAGAAAGCCCCGTTTTTCTGCGCGTTTGCCTGCCGTCTGCCCGACGGCAGGCTTTTTTGCGCATTCAATTCCTTCGGGATTGAAAATATTAGAAAAAATGAGGAAGTAACCATGCAAGCAGCAAAACGTATTTTGTCCCTGACCCTGGTGCTGGTGCTCGTTCTGGCTCTGGCCGCCTGCGGCGCTCAGAGCTCCACCGCAACCACCGCAGCCCCGGAGACCACCGCAGCCCCCGAGACCACCGAGGCCGCCACTGAGGCCGCTACGGAGGCAGCCACCGAGGCTCCCGCCGAGGTCAAGCACACCGCCTATCCCCTGACCATCCAGACCTACAACTACGCCAAGGAGCCTGTGGAATACACCTTCGAGAAGGCCCCCGAGCGGGTATGGGCGCAGAACCAGGACAACATTGAGATTCTGCTGGCCCTGGGCCTGGCAGACAAGATTGTCGGTGCCTGTGGCCTGGACGGTGATGTTCGGGAGGACCTGAAGGCCGATTTTGAAACCATCAACTACTACGACAAAATGCCCAGCAAGGAAGAGATCATCGCTCTGAATCCGGACTTCATCACCGGCTGGTACTCCACCTTCTCCGACAAGCGCTTGGGCGATGTGGACTTCTGGCATGAGCGCAATGTGGGCACCTACATGGCCCTGAACAGCGCCTGCCGGGGCAAGGCTGCCGAGAATCCCCAGACCGTTGAGGACGAGTACCAGGATATCCTGACCCTGGGCGAAATCTTCGACGTGCAGGACAGAGCCGAGGCCATCGTCAACGACATGAAGGCCCAGGTCCAGCAGATCGAAGACTACCTGGCCGACAAGACCCGGCTGACCGCCGCCGTTCTGGAAGATGAGGGCGGCACCTACCGCGTGTACGGTGAGGACGTTCTGGGCGGCAACGTTGCCATCCACGGCGGTGCAGAGCTGGTCGTTGGCAAGCACGGCAATAACGGCAGCATCAGCGCGGAGGATCTGATCCTGGCCAACCCCGATGCCATTTTCATGGTCTGGTATGACGGCTACAGCGTGGGCGATGTGGACTACGCCGGTGACCATGTGGTAAAGCTCATCACCGAGAACCCCGCCTTTGCCAGCCTGGACGCCGTGAAGAACGGCAGAGTGTACCCCATCAACCTGTCCGGCATCTATTGCAGCGGCATGCGTACCATTGACGGCATTCTGGACGTTGCAAAGAACCTGTATCCCGAGCTGTATCAGTAATTCTTTCATGTGAATCTGTGGCGCTGTTAAGAAACGCTGTCATTGCGAACCAGTGACCGATGTCACTGGTGTGGCAATCCCCCGGTTAGGGGTGAAGACCCGTATCTTCTACATAAACAGTTTGAAGATCCGGGGGATTCCCACGCCAGTGTGCGCACTGGCTCGGAATGACGCGGCCTTCTTAACAGCCCTATTGCTATAAGGAACGATTATGGACTTAAAAAACGGAATTTTTCACGGAAAACCCGTCTATATCCTTGCCATTTTCCTGCTGATTGCGGCGCTGATTCTCTCGCTGTGCTGGGCGGTGACCATGGGTGCGGCCAATCTGTCCGTGAAGGATGTCTACGGTGTGATCCTCTATAAGACCCTGGGCATTGGCGATGCGGAGCTTTACGGCAGCGGCAGCCTCAGCGATATCGTCTGGTTTATCCGCCTGCCCCGGCTGGTGCTGGCCATCTGCGTGGGCGCGGCTCTGGCGGTGTCCGGCGTTGTGATGCAGGCCATCGTCAAGAATCCTCTGGCAGACCCCTATATTCTGGGCGTTTCCTCCGGCGCATCCCTGGGTGCCACCCTGGCAATCCTGCTGGGTGTGGGAACGGCCTTTGGGGCCAACTATGTGGGCATTATGGCCTTTCTGGGGGCGCTGGCGGCCTCCCTGGTGTGCTGTTCCTGGCAAATGTGGGCGGACGGGCAACCTCTGTCAAGCTGATTCTGGCCGGTACGGCCCTGTCCTCCATCTGCTCTGCGGCTTCCAGCTTTATTCTCTATGTGATCAACAACAGCAGCAACGCCATTGCCGCCGTGGGCCGGTGGACCATGGGCAGCCTGGCTGCCGCCAGCTGGGACACCAATCCCACCATGCTGGCGGTGACGGTTGCCTGCGTGATCTTCTTCCTGACCCAGCACCGGACGCTGAACCTGATGCTGGTGGGCGATGAATCCGCCGTGACCCTGGGCACGGACCTGCACCGCTGGCGCATTCTCTATCTGGTGGTGGCCTCTCTGCTGGTGGGCTTTTCCGTGTACAATGCCGGTATCATCGGCTTTGTGGGCCTGGTGATTCCCCACATTGTGCGGATGCTCTTCGGCACGGACCACAAGAAGCTGCTGCCCATTTCCGCCCTGCTGGGTGCGGTGTTCCTGCTGTGGGCGGATGTGGCCTGCCGGACGCTGCTGGACCGGACGGAGCTGCCCATCGGCATTCTGACCTCTATGATCGGCGCGCCATGCTTCATCTATCTCATGGCCCGCAGCCGCTACGGATTTGGAGGTGGCGAGGGATGAAACTGGAGGCAAAGGACATTGAAGCGGTTCTGGGCGGCAACGACATTCTCCGGGGTGTTTCTCTGGAGGTGGAGCCCAATGAATTCGTGGGCATCATCGGCCCCAATGGCAGCGGCAAGAGCACGCTGCTCAAGTGCATCTACCGGGTTTTGAAGCCCCAGGCAGGTATTGTGAAGCTGGACGGCACGGATATCCGGGAGCTCTCTTATAAGAAGAGCGCTCAGTCCATTGCGGTCCTGGCCCAGCACAACTATTATAATTTTGAATTTTCCGTGCAGGATGTGGTGCTCATGGGCCGCTCTCCCCACAAGCGGGCCATGGAGCGGGACAATGCCCAGGACTATGCCATTGTGGCCCAGGCGCTGGAGACGGTTGGCATGGCCGATATGGCAAAGCGCAGCTTCTCCACCCTTTCCGGCGGCGAGCAGCAGCGGGTGATTCTGGCCCGGGCACTGGCCCAGCAGACCCCCTGCCTGATTCTGGACGAGCCTACCAACCACCTGGATATCACCTATCAGCTGGAGCTTATGGACATTGTCCAGGGCCTGGGCCGCACGGTTGTGGCGGCCATTCACGATCTGAACATTGCAGCCATGTACTGCACCCGGCTGTTTGTCATGGAAAAGGGGCAGCTGGTTGCCTCCGGAACGCCGGAGGAGGTGCTTACCCCGGAGCTCATCCGGCAGGTATACGGCGTGAAGGCAAAGGTATTCCGGGATGAGGCCGGAATTCTGAGAATTCAATACTACCCGGAAGGGAGAAAAGAAATATGACGAATCTTGCGATACTGTGCTGCCTGGATGCCAACGATGTCTGCACCGGGGCCGGGTGCCTGCGGGCGCTGCGGGAGCGCAGAGGTGGCTTTGCCTGCTACGAGGGACAGGAGACGGAGCTTCTGGCCTTCCTGCGGTGCAGCCATTGCAGCACACCCCTTGAGGAGGATGCCGGAATGCAGGAAAAGCTGGAGTGTCTGGCGTCCATCGGTACACAGGCGGTCCACATCGGCGTGTGTGCCCAGCCCAAGGGGGAGAAGTGCCCCTATATGGCGGCCAACGCCAAGTGGCTGGAGGACCACGGCATTCAGGTCATCTGGAAGACCCATTAAATCCTTTTATCAAAAACGGCGAAATGCCAAAATTTCTGCCAAAACCGCCCGGTTGATGAAATGTTCATCAGCCGGGCATTTGTGTTTATTGTGAAAATGGGCTTGACTGGGTACAATAGGGCCATAAAGAAAAACAAAAGGCGGCACCCGTATAAAAGGTGCGGGGCTGCCTGACAAAAAAGGAGCTGCAAAGTATATGTATTATTCTGCTGGAACCTATGAAGCCTTTGCCCATCCCGAGAAGCCCCAGGGCGTGGACAACAAGTCCGCTTATATCATCGGCACGGGCCTTGCCGGTCTGACCGCCGCCTTCTACCTGGTCCGTGACGGACAGATGAAGGGCGAGCGGGTGCACCTGCTGGAGAAGCTGGATCTGGCCGGCGGCAGCTGCGATGGCCGCAAGGACGTTTCCAAGGGCTTCTATATGCGCGGCGGCCGGGAAATGGACAACCATTTCGAGGTCATGTGGGATGTGTTCCGGGATGTGCCCAGCATCGAGACCCCCAATGTGTCCGTGCTGGATGAGTACTACTGGCTGAACAAGCAC
>ERZ772893.1963-NODE-1963-length-18018-cov-23.175305_pt1 | contig 18018 bp, 15 predicted proteins | sample MGYA00511482_ERZ772893 | MGnify/ENA primary metagenome ERZ772893 (study PRJEB29015, sample SAMEA2737687) | human gut metagenome | biome: human gut; feature: human-associated habitat; material: faeces | place: China | collected 2012 ... | reverse complement strand
CAGCCTGTCCGGGACCTTAAAGGACATTGGATGTTCGGCAGCACATGGCGTAATTGCAATAGACTGCCGATCTTTCCTCTGCAAAATGCAAATATAGGCCGGACTTCCAAGAATACGGATAACATCTTTCCCCACATTCATTCTCCGACTTTCCGCCGGAATCGTCACCAGCAAATTCATAATTCGCTCAGAACTCATGTTGGCATTCCTCTCTCAGCAATCTCACCGCTCTGCTGTTCTATACTTTCAGACTGTTTTGCTAAATCCGGCAGTAATATATTTTCAGAGATTTCGCTTTCTTGGGACATCGACTCTTTTGAAAATGAATCTTCCTCCCGTACTGGCTCATCCAATACTGCTGACCCCTGATATCCAATAAAATCCTCAAACATGTTCATCTGATGATCTGCAATGTAGTCATTATAAGATTTTCCGATGCGATTCCTATAAGTATCCGGGAAGAATTTCATCTGCTTTTTCTTCATTTCGCCAGTAAGCGGGTCCGCATATTCCTGTGGCTTCGGTGTGAACATGATTGCTTCTTCCAGATCGAACAACATACAAAGGCCCTGATCTGAATTAGCCACTCGTCCAAGCACTTTATAACGGCATTCCCGATTCCAGTTCATGAGCCTGAAGATATTTTCTACAAATTCCAATGATGTAATATCCTTATTCACCCAGTTTTCGCCTTTCTGTCGTGCCCATTCAACAGACGCGCTGTCCTCTTCCGGGCACATAATCAACGCAAGCCGCTTCTTATTAGGGTGCAAAATCGGAAGGACATACTTGATTCCTTCAAAAAGCCGAATTCCTGCGGAATGAAACACCCTCATAGTCGAGAAGATACTAATCCTCTCAACTATGAGGGCGTTGCTTTTATTCAAGCAGTTCCAAAGGCGGGCTATCCGGGTCTGGCATCTTATATGTACCATCTTGTTTTTCCACACCGCATACTCATCAACCAGAATTGCACTGATTGCCAGAATAATACCATTATATAAGCCCCATGCCAGATAGTTTGTACCCAAACCATGCCAGACGCCTACTAATGCAAATACAATAAGATCCGCGATTGCCATGGCAACACGGGTAGCTGTTTTTCTGGATGTAACCTTTTTTAGCTTTTTCTTTAGTGTTCCCATCCATCCAGCCATTGAAACTGGATAAAAAATGTAATCCTTCATCCATGTTCCAAGCGAAATATGCCATCTTCTCCAGAACTCACCAAGTGACAAAGAAAAATATGGCTGCCTGAAATTTTCCTTTAACCCGATTCCGAAGCATTCCGATGCACCACGGATTACATCAATACCACCACTAAAATCGCAATATAACTGGATTCCATAGAACACAAGCCCAATCCATGCCGTCAGTCCATATGGGGTTACACTATCATGAAAGATTGCGTTCACGTATATGCCAATACGGTCAGCAATCAACATTTTCTTGAAGAAGCCCCAGAACATTAGCTGTACACCATACTTGATATTCTTCCAGTCCAATTTATGTTCTTTAAAAAGTTCTGGTGCAAGTTCACTGTATTTACTGATTGGGCCCTGAACAAGCTGTGGAAAATAGCAGGTAAACAGCAATACCTTCCAATAATCCTGCTCAGCTTCCATCCTTCCCCAATACACGTCCAGCAAGTAAGAAATAACCTGGAGTGTGTAATAAGACATACCGATTGGAATCAGATATTTTTTGATTACACTTTGGAGTGACATTTCATTGCCAAAAATCAAAAGATTTCTATCCGTAAAAATAGGCAGCCCCGACAAATACTTCAAAAAGATCAAGATAAACAGGCAGCCCCCCATGGACAATAATAAAATTTTCTTTTTCCTGTCATCGTCTACTTTCTCAATTTTCTTTGCCGCGAGATATACAATCACGCTCGTTAACACCACGAAAAATAGGCCAATCATGCTTGCCGCATAAACAAATGCAAAGCTAAGCACAATTAGCCATTTCCAGCGATATTTTTGAGGAATGCTATAAAATAGCGTTACCCCCCCCCCCTAAAAATAGGAGAAATCCAAGAGATGTGATATCCATTTTCTTTTTCCTTTCTTTTTTCATCCAGAATAATAGGAATCTAAATCTGTTTTACATTTTTATCATTCTACAGTGACACTCTTTGCGAGGTTTCTCGGCTTATCCACATCCAGTCCCTTTGCTACACTTACATAGTACCCAAGCAGCTGCAGCGGAATGACTGCCAGACTGCCCACGAAGTGCTCATCAACCTTCGGAACATATACCGTGAAGTTCACCTGATCCTCAATCTCATACTTGCCATAAGTAGTCAGGCCCATCAGATAGGCTCCGCGGCTCTTGCACTCTACCATATTGCTCACTGTTTTCTCATACAGCTCACTCTGAGTCAACACACCGATGACCAGTGTCCCCTGCTCAATCAGGCTGATGGTTCCGTGTTTCAGCTCACCTGCTGCGTATGCTTCAGAGTGGATGTAGCTAATCTCCTTCAGCTTTAGACTACCCTCCAGGCAAACTGCATAGTCGATGCCACGGCCCACGAAGAACACATCATGTGCATTGGCGTACTTTGCAGCAAACCACTGGATACGCTCCTTATCTTCCAGAGTCTTCTGCATCTTTTCCGGAAGAGTCTGCAGTTCAGAAATATAGTAGCTGTACTGCTCATCCGTAATCTTTCCTCTGACTTTTGCAAACTGAACAGCCAGGCAGTACATAGCAGCGAGCTGTGCGCTGTACGCCTTGGTCGTTGCAACAGAGATTTCCGGGCCAGCAAGCGTATAGAACACCTTATCTGCTTCACGGGCGATGCTACTACCCACCACATTGACGATTGCCATTGTGGTAATGCCCTTTTCTTTTGCGAGGCGCAATGCTGCCAGCGTATCTGCCGTCTCACCAGACTGGCTGACAACGATCACCAGTGCTTTCTGATTAAGCGGCATCTTGCGATAACGGAACTCAGATGCAAGTTCCACACGCACCGGAATATCTGCCATATCTTCCAGCACATACTGAGCAGCCATGCCAACATGCCATGCAGAGCCACAGGCAACAATATAGATCTGCTCAAAGTTTTTAATTTCGTCCTCGGTGATCTCCACACTGGATAGGGCGATAGCGCCGTTCTTGATCACAGAGTTAAGGGTATCCTGAACAGCTTTCGGCTGCTCATGGATTTCTTTCATCATGAAATGCTCAAAGCCGCCTTTTTCGGCAGCCTCGGCATCCCACTTGATTTCAGTGGTCTGCTTCTCGATCTCATCACCGTTCAAGTCATAGAAATGAGCTTCACCCGGAGTCAGTTTTGCGAACTCAAGGTTGCCAATGTAATACACGTTGCGAGTGTATTTCAGAATTGCCGGGACATCCGAAGCCACATAGGTCTCACCATCCGCAATGCCGATGATCATCGGGCTATCCTTACGCGCCACCCAAATCTCACCCGGATAGTCACGGAACATCAGCTCAAGAGCGTAGGAACCACGGACACGCACCATCGTCTTAGCGATGGCATCAATAGGACCGAGGTTGTACTTTTTATAATAGTAGTCCACCAGCTTGATGACCACTTCCGTATCCGTCTGACTATAGAATGTATAACCGTGCTTCAGCAGCTTTTCTTTCAGTTCGGTATAGTTCTCGATGATGCCGTTATGTACGCCAACGACCTCAGACTCCACTGTGCCGGAACCAGAACGGGTACAATTACCTGAAACATGCGGATGTGCATTGGTTTGGCTCGGCTCACCGTGGGTAGCCCAACGAGTATGGCCAATACCACAGGTTCCTTTTAATGCCTTGCCTCCATCTGTTTTCTCAATCAGATTGGACAGGCGTCCCTTCGCTTTCACGACCTGTGCCAGATTTTCTCCGTCACGGACAGCCAGTCCGGCCGAGTCATATCCTCTATATTCCAGTTTTGACAGACCGTCCAGCAGGATCGGTGCTGCCTGTCGATTTCCTGTAAAACCAACGATTCCACACATAGGTTTATCCCTCCCGTTATTTAATTCTCTCGTCTATTATACTTTCCCTCTATTATGCAAAACGGCTCTGGATAATTGCCCAGAGTTGTCATTGACTTTACGCCTTATATCCCTTTTCGCAGATCACGTTGACCACTTCGTCAACATATTTCTGGCAAGTGTCGTGGTCGGGTGCTTCCACCATCACACGCACCACAGGCTCAGTGCCAGACTCACGCACCAGAATGCGACCAGTATCGCCAAGTGCTTCAGCAACCTTAGACACAGCCTCCTGCACAACCGGGTCATTCTGTGCTGCCTTCTTATCCGTCACGCGGACATTCTCCAGCACCTGCGGATAAATTTTCAGCGGTGCTGCCAATTCGCTCATCGGCTTCTTTTTAGCCAGCATAACTTCCATCATCTTCAGGCTGGTCAGGATGCCGTCACCGGTGCTGGCATACTTGGAGAAGATGATATGTCCGCTCTGCTCACCGCCAATGCGGCAGCCGTTTTTCGCCATGTACTCGTAGACATACTTGTCACCAACAGCGGTCTTGGCATAGCCGATGCCCTGCTCATCGAATGCCTTGTACAGACCAAAGTTGGACATAACGGTCGTGACAACAGTATTCGTCAGCAGCTTGCCGCGCTCTTTCATATAGCAGCCGTAGATGTACAGAATATGGTCACCAGTGATGACATTGCCCTTTTCATCTACACATAGACAACGGTCTGCATCTCCATCATAAGCAAAGCCTACATCCAGACCTTTCTCTACAACAAATTTCTGCAAACCCTCGATATGGGTAGACCCGGCATTGTTGTTGATGTTCAGACCGTTCGGCTGATTGTTGATCACATAGGTATCTGCGCCGAGCGCATCAAAAACGGACTTTGCAATATTCCAAGAGCTACCGTTGGCACAATCCAGACCAACCTTGACACCTTTGAAGGAATAGACACCCAGAGAGATCAGGTAACCCATATAGCGATTGCGACCTGCCACATAGTCTACCGTGCATCCGATATGCTCACGATGTGCAAACGGCAGTTCCGGCCAGTCCTTATCAAACACATGCAGTTTGCCATCGATGTAGTCCTCTACCAGCAGCAGAGTTTCTTCCGGCATCTTCTCGCCATAACAATCAATCAGCTTAATTCCGTTATCATAGTACGGATTGTGGCTGGCAGAGATCATGATGCCGCAGTCGAAGTCATCCACACGGGCGATATAGGCCACAGACGGGGTGGTCGTGACATGGAGCAGATAAGCATCTGCTCCAGAAGCTGTCAAACCAGCCACCAGACTGTATTCAAACATATAGGAGCTGCGGCGCGTATCCTTGCCGATGACGATATGGGCAGGGTCGGTATCACCATTGCGCTCACGTAAAGCATTGTAATACCAGCCCAAGAAACGACCTACTTTATAGGCGTGATCTGCTGTTAATGTAATTCCGGCTTCACCACGGAAACCGTCCGTTCCAAAGTATTTTCCCATTATTGTTTTATTCCTCTATTTTTGCTGTCTTTATCGGACATACTTTTATACACTGATAGCAACGAACACATTTATTCTCATCAATCTGCGGATATTCAAAGCCTTCCTCATCTTCTACCATAGAAATAGCTTCTTTGGGACAGATTGCATAACAGGCAGTGCATCCACAGCACTCTTCTTTTCTATTATAAAGTATTGGTAGCTCTCTCATTGGTTTTTCTCCTGACAATCAAACACGAAACACAAAGAGTAATCCATATTCTTGGCTGTGTTCATGCTCTGCCCCCCCCCCCCGATTACTCGGAGTACTTTTTTGATTGCTTTCTTAGCTTTTCGTTTAACTTTCGTTACAAAAGATAACTTAATCGGAGCAGCATATTTTTGTTTGAGTTCTTCAAAGCTCATGCGTTGCATATCATCAAAAAATGTATTTCTCTGCATTGGTCTAGCGCATGATTTGTATTCGGCCGGATTGCCTCTCACACCATCTTTATAAGATACTTCTTTCCGTTTCATGCTACTACTGATTTTCTCAAAAATATCTTTTCCTTTTTCGGTGCGAATAAGCACCAAAGAAGTACCCATGCCATCATTCATATCACGAGCCACATCATTAATGCCCCAGAAATCGGCAATTGTCAGGTCAGACATCTTTACTTTTTTTGCTGTGCACTCATAGCATGATGGCCTTAAACAATAATTCCTTAAAAACATTTGCATATAAGCATCTTTGTCTTTGGAAATATATAATTTCTTCGTTTCGTCACCCGGAATGTTCTCACAAATCTCTTTCATTCCAAAATCTGTCCAACTATCATCCTTGCAACGGAAATTAATGCCTTTCAATTTTCCGCCGTTCTTCTGTTCTTGATATGTCACGTACTTTCGCCATAAAGTCGGGGATGGTGCTCCATGGCAAATAACATCAACGCAAATTAGATTCTCGTACTCTTTGCCGAGGAAGCTTTTAAGACCGTTTACCTGACAACCAGTTCCACTAAAAAGCACAAGCTTACCTGACATCAAATCCGCTTTGAGCGACTTATATGTATTGCCAACCTTCGCCTGCAAATACTTTGATCCACGCAGTTTTGTCAGATGTTCCTTACTTGTAACAGAAATAAACTCCGCAGAGTAGCAATCTGTCGACATAGCAACGCCATATACAACCCCCTGTTGTTCCAATACATACTCTGCTAGAGAAGAAAAGACTGCTCCAGAAGAACTGCTCAATCTGACACCCTTATCTGTATTGTAACAGGCATAAACCTCTAGTGGTTCCATCCTTAATATCCTCCCCTCCAGCTCAAGTATCAGTAGAATACAAATTTTCCAGATACTTTACCAACGTTTTATTTCCTTAGAATCTTTTTGATTGGTCCCATAACAAGCTGCTTCTCTTCTTCATTCATCCCTAAGAAATACATTGAGAGTCCGTACACAGCTGTATAGACCATTGCAAATACTCCCAATTTAACAAGTCCTGTAATATTTGCAAAATTCATAATGATAATGCCAACCACGCATGGTCCGATTAATGCCGGAACGAATTTCGCAATTTCTTTCCAGAAATAAAACATATTCATTCCTATACGAGCATGATAATACCAGTTCATAAAAATGATATTACCTGCAAATAAGGAAATCGCGGTTCCAAGAGCCGCACCTGCTGGACCTATAAGTTTAATCAGAGGAATACTGATAAATACATTGGCAATTGCGATTGCCAAATAGACAACTGCTCTTGCTTTATGCATGTTTTTTGCACGTTGAATTTCGATTCCCAAATTTTGTATTAATGGAACTGTAACCGGAATAATTAACAGCAATGCCACAGCATATGAAGCTCCATATTCTGGACCAGCCCAAATTTTTATAAAAGGAATACCAAAGAAGGTAAAACCCGACAATATCAGACCAAGTATTATGAATTGAATACGTCCAACCTTTGTAAAGAGTTTTGTCAGTTCTCTATCATCACCAGATTCTGCAACAATACGATTTACCTTTGGGACAAAAACATTTGAAACAGATGATGAGAACTCAATGTACATGGAATTAATCTGTCCACCGACTCCGTAAACTGCTACTGCTGTTGTACCAGCGAATCTACCTAATAGGAATTTATCTACACTCCAATTTATCTGATCAATAATTTGGTTTATAAAGATAAAAAATGTGAACACCCACATTTCTTTGAGTAAGCTAGCTTGAAATCCTCTAAAGCGGAATCTAATATGAAGATTATGGAAAGAATAGTATATGTTCATAACCAATACGAGCAGTGTCAAAAATGTTGTTACCGAAACCATTCCTATGGATCCGTATCCCATAATAAGTAGTGGTATTGCCAGTAATGGATTACATATATTCTGAATCAAAATCAGAAATTTCTGAAATAAGAATCTCTCATGCGCTGTAATTGCACATGTAAATACGCTATTGGGAAATGTTAATGCAAGATTTACAACAAGCAGAGCCATTAAAACTTTTGCAGTAGCATATTCAGAATCTGTCAAACCGCTACCAAAAATTGCCCTGATATTCCCCAACATCACACAACCACATAAAATACATACAACCGAAAGTGACGCAAATATCAATAGGAACATTCCATTTAGCCGTGCCACGCCATCTTCATCTTTCTGTGCTTTATAGCGAGAATAGAATCTCATATAGGAGCTACTAAAGCCCAAACTCAATAAACTCAAATAGGAAACGACAGAATAGACCAACTGATAAAGTCCGTATTCGCTTTGCCCTAACAGTCGAAGCATAATTGGAGTGTAGATTATGCTAATCATTATTTTTGCTAACTGTCCAGCATAGGAAAGAATAACCCCTGCTTTTCTTTGATTTATATACACTCTTTTACCACCTCCAACCTATAAGCATTTATAATATTTCAAGCGCATTACTTAGAAATGCAATAGACTCCTTCTGTTTCTTTTCCAAATTATGTAAGTCGATATTCATCTGTATACAATGAGTTTTATTTTTCAAATCTTCTGGCGCAATCATCCTATCCTGCATTTCAACGTAACCAAGCAAAGTATGAAGACGAGTATTCATATTATAAGTTCCTGCATTGCGCCCAAAACACCAAAAATTTTTATGAAAAATAATCGAAAAGACTGTTGCGTGAAAAGAATCTGTTATAACAGTTTCAGCATTACGAATCAAATTAAGAAAGTCAGCAGGATTCACTTCTGAAAGAAGTTTTCCTTCCAGTTTTTCTGAATACTCTTCCATTTCATTATGGAGATAAGGTATTGCTATAATTTCACAATCATTTTTTCTTGCAAATTCATTAACGGATTTCACTTTTTCGTCAGTCAGATTTAAAAAATAGCAAAAAATGTAGTTTCTATGATTCAAATATGAATCATCAGCCTTTTTTATCCAATATTCTTGTTGATGTAGTAATGTTGGATCCAAAACCAATTCCACATTTTTCTCTGTTATGCTTGAAATAAGCTTCTGAGCTGAATCTTCTCGTACCGAAATATAGTCTGGAAACTCTAATAGTTTCGAATATGTTTTCTTTTCAAGGTAAGATAGTTGACCTTTTCCAATACTTGCTGCATAGATAATTTTTCTGCAATCTTTTCTTCCAAAATTCAAGAAAAAAGCTGGAATATTATAATCTGGATTCCAAATTTGATCACTTCCACAAACGAGTTGTTCATAGTTTAGATCAATACTATGCAAATCGCTATAACTCATTTTTTTTGATAGCACAAGATTATGTGCTCTATATTTATCAAACGCTCTTTTGCGCTTTGTAATCGAATCAGAAACTGGATTGGACAGCAGAATCGTTTTTTCTTTTGTCAGCTTTTTCTTTATCTTATCAAAAGAAAAATTCTTGATCCCTCTTTTCAAGCTAAACGTATTAAGCTCTTGACTAACTTCATAATCAATAATCTCACACTCATAACCAAGGCTATTAATGGCATCCTGTAATGCCATTTCCTGCAAAAATCCGCCATAATTATATATTCTCGAATCTAATGTTAATAATCCAACCATATATTACTTCCTTTCCACATCACTTTTAGGCAAACATATATGGGAAAGTTGCATGAGTTCCTGTTATGACATAATAATATATCCAGTAATACACCATATATGCTAGAACATATAATAAAGTCACATATCGATTTGTTCGATATTTTCTATTTCCAGCATAAACCAATGCCGAATATGAGAGCATGTTGTATTCAGAAAAAAAGGATGCAATTCTAAATGCATACACGTTAATACTAATCAATTGTGAAGCCAACAAATCCAATACAAGCATTGATCCATAAAACGGAGTAAGTTCATCCTCTGTCAGTATCCTTCTCCACCTAATTATGAGTAGTATAATTATTGGCAAGCGAAGTATAATTTGATTTGGCATAAGATAAATCGACCCATTTCCTTGGATATAACCCGCATATTTTGCCAAGCCAAAGGTTCTTAACAAAACCGCAATTACATTTAGTGAAAGCAGCACGATACAGCCGTATATAAAGACTTTAACCGGAGCAAGAGATCCAGATAACTTAAAATTAGCAATTTTTATATATTCTCTTTGTTTTTGAGAATACATATAGAGAAAATAGATTACCACTCCCATTAATGCACTTGTATGAAATAAGCATGCAACTACTATCGTTATAAAATATTTTATCTTTTCATTAGTAATTAAATACGATAGCCCATAGAAAAGAATAGACATTGCTATCCATTGTCTCATCATATTCAATGATGTGTTATAGAAAAGCAAGTAAAAGACAAGCATTCCTAAGTAGACAGGATATGACTTTTTCATTCTCTTCAGTCCTAAGTATATAGGAGCAAGTATTAGAGCATGAATAAAAAACAAAACTGTTCCTAGAGAGCCTCCTAATTTTTCTATCAAATATACTAATGTCGTGAATCCAATTTCAAATTTATTGACATACATATACCGCCATATTACATACCATCTTTGATCCATATAGGAAGAAAAACTAGTGGACTGCTTCGCTGCATTATACATCGGCTCTACATAGACTCTAACATCTGTTCCAATTGTATCTGCCCGCATACCAGCCAATATACATGGTAGCAGAATTGCAATAAACGCCAAAAGTTTCCCAATATATCGACTTGGACTTTTTTCTGACAGCCATATTAGAAAACACGATATCAAGAAAAATACTATATATATCACAAATGTATTCCTCCCTCTCTATCAATTTCATTTTACTTTTAGATAAAGCATTCTAATAAATGCCAAGCAATACATTACAAGCCATTGTCTTTTACGAATAATCTCATACTTAATCAATGTCTTTTTTGACATCGTCGCAGTATCACAATCAAGCTCTTTAATGTCTTTACTTACCCTTTTTTTTCTAGTATCTGTAAAAAGATGCAACATCATTAAATCAGATAAATAATTGTACGCCCCATTAATCTGATCTTCTACTAAATTCTCTCTGTATTCTTCTATTTTATACTTCTCTATAATAGAAGCCTGTCTGTTATTCAGATAGCACATATTATCATAATATACATCCGGATATCGCTCAATTCTTGCTATTCTTGAAGAATCTTCCCTTTTGTAACAATATGCGCTTTCCCCTGTATAATAGTATTTTGATGTACTTACTAGAAAATCCATGACAAAATTCATATCTTCACCAGTAACCATCTTTTCATCAAATCTTATTTTATTTTTTTGTATACATTCATTAGAAAAAAGTTTTGCGCATGGACTATTCATACGATTGCTAGTAAGAAGTTCTACAAGAATTTCCTTTTTACCAACGAGTCCCCGGTTACACTTTAATACCTTCCAAATATCTATTTTATTATTTTCGAAAACTTCCATATCAAAGAGAATCATTTGATAATCTTCAATTTTTTCTAAATTTGCAAAAGCATCTTCTACAATGATATCATCTGCATCAACAAAACAGACAAATTTCCCTGTTGCAATATCCAATCCCATATTTCTGGCAGAACTCACTCCACCATTTATTTTATACTGGTATGTTACCTCGCCAACAAATTTTTCCTTAAAGAATTTGTTTATATATTCCTTTGAACCATCATCAATAACAAGAACTTCTATATCGCATTTATTCTTAAGTTTCAGAACTGATTCTATACATTTTTCAAGCTTATCCAATGGCGTATTATAAACCGGTATAATAACGCTAATATCTTTCATGATAGATTTTCCTTTATCCTCTTTATTTTATATTTTTATCCAGTTTCCCATAATGAGATTCCATTCTTCCGGTTTGACCTCAGCGAAACCACTACAATGATAAAATGTTAGTTCTCCAACATATATGTGTCCATTAATCAGATAAAAGTCCACTCGCAGATGTGGCACTCCCCTTGATAATTCCGCGGCAATGCTCTTCATTTGATCAAAGAGTTCAGGCTTTTTCGGCATTTCTTCTGCATTTGGATCTCTCATTCTGATTGGCAAATGCTTATAGTCCATGTCGAAGAAATCTGTTCTTGGATCATCTGCCTTATCTTTGCCAACGTAAACTATCTTAGGGATTCCATCAAAACAGAAAAATTTATAATCTGTCAAACATTCACTTGTGCGGGGTTTATGACACCACAGAACCCATCCATCATGAATTACTGCGTACCCCCCCCCACTTGTTCAGGGAGCTTAATCATGTCACCAAACTTCTTATCCCACTCTTCCGGATGGAATTCATCAAAACCACTTCCATCAAAGAATGTCATTTCTCCAAAATATGCTTTACCATTTACTTCATAAAAGTCCACACGCAGCTCCACCGTGTCTTTAGCCAAGCATTCTGCTGCTTTCACCATTTGATCAAAGCTCTTCGGTTTGGATGGCAAGACTTTTGAATGCGGATATCCCCATGTAAAATCAAGCGGTTTAAAATTAATATCAAAATAATCGGCAGTCGTCTGACCAGATTGACGATCCGAAGAAATAAACAGAGCTTTTGCTATGCCATCAAACGTAAAAATCTTATAATCTCGCAGCTCTTTTGTTGTAGTATCTTCCATATACTGTTCTGCAATTATTCTCGGCTTGACTGCTTTATAGGGATATTCTCTTCCTACTAAGAAATAATTTCTTTTTAACGAAGCTTCTATCTTTTTCTTTGCCTTTGCTTTATCAAAATGGCTCTTGTCTTTACAAATAACAAGACCTCCGCTGTCATGAGTGCATTTTAAGACAAACTGATTCGGTAATTGAGTAAAATCAATCTCATCAAAAGAGTTCCATACTCCCAATGTAGGAATAATATATTCGTCTCCAATTCTTTCAGATACCCATTTTTTAGCTTCGTACTTATCCACCATTTTACTGTATTCTGGATTCTGATTGTGAAGTTTTAGCCACTGCAATTTCTCATTAAATGTAACTGGATTGTTTAAGTCCAGTCTTTTTCCCATCTTGGCCCAATACATTAATTTCAAATATGTTTCGTCATCAAAGCCTTTTATCCAGCCTTTAATTCCCATTTTATAAATAATCAATCTTGGCTTTTTCACCAGTTCAATTATATTCATTTTTATTACTCCTTCATCTGCTGTGCAATATCAGCATCCACGATTTCCTCGCCGGTCTTATGCTTCAGTTGCTCCTTAGAAGCTTCACTCAGACCATTGTTGATCACGCAGTTCATATCACAGGTGCTGCACTTATCCAATTCCTCTTTGGTGACTTTTCCATCACGGTAGTCACGGCAAATCTTCAACTCATACATGCTGTACGGATGCTTGGTAAAGAGAGCCTTAAACTTGTGAACCAGAACCCAAGTAGCTGGTTTCCAGATATACTTGTGCATAGCAGGACTTACGCTACCAATCATCCAGCAGTCACGGTCGCAGCAGCGAACCTTTGCACGGACCTTCTCAGCCTCCGGGCTGTTCCACAGCTCATCCCAAGTCTGATTGTTCAGGTTGCCCATGACCTCTTTATCCTTGGTACCATTACAAGGCATGACATCGCCATACGGATCGATGAAGAAGGTATCAAAGCTCATGTCGCAAGGCAGCAGACGCTTCTGGCCGTAAATGTAGTTAATCAGGCCGTGGTTGAAGTAAGCACGGAACCACTTCTTCGGGCTGTTGCTGCGGAGTAGTTCATTGACCAGATTCTCAAAGTTCTTTGCAACCATAGGACGGTCGTGGATGATGTTCTTGGCCTCAACGAAATAGAAGCTGTTGTGCAGAGAAGCGGTTGCAAACTCCATGCTCATCTCGTTGGAAATCTTGTACAACGGAACCAGGTCAGGAGCGTTCTTGTCCTGAACGGTCATACCAAAACCGACATCCTTCATGCCCATTTCACGCAGCTTCTTCAGTGTGCCGTAACCACGCTGGTAGCCGTTCTGCAGACCACGAATCTCGTTGTTGGTCTGCTCCAGACCCTCGATAGAGATACGAATACCGATCTGAGGGAACTCTTTGCACAGGTCAACGATACGGTCGGTGAAGAAACCATTTGTGGAAATAACGATACGATCAGACTTCTTGTACAGTTCACGCACAATATCTTTCAGGTCGGTACGGATGAACGGCTCGCCACCAGTGATATTCGTGAAGTACATCTTCGGCAGCTTCTTGATGGTTTCAATGCTGATTTCTTCTTCCGGCTTGGAAGGTGCTTTATAGCGGTTGCACATAGAGCAACGGGCATTGCAGCGATAAGTGACGATGACCGTACCATTTAACTTCTTTTCTTCAGACATGATTAACTCTCCTGTTGTTTACTCTCAATTTCCTTTTCTCACACGACTAAACACTTTCATCAAAGTATTATAATGAGTCTGCGGTGCAAACCGATCTTCTAACCTAGCCCGGCTTGCGGCTCCCATTTTCTCTACCACAGCATCATCGTCCAGCAAGGCAACCTTTTCGCACAGTTCCCGCACATCGGCAGGCTTAAACAGATAACCATTCACGCCATCCAAAACAAGCTCTGGTAAGCTTCCGATATCGCTTGCAATAACCGGCTTTGAATACTGAAAAGACTCCAATGCAGTATTTGGAAGGTTATCATACCAAATGGATGGAATCAGTGTGAATCGTGCACCTTTGATGATCTCTTCCAATTCCTCACCGGCTTTAAAGCCCAAAAACTCAACATTCTGAATTTTCTTTTCTTTGATATATGCCTTTAATCTTTTTGCCTCGTCCGTTGTATCATCGCCCATTATTTTCACATGGCGATCCGGCATCATCTCATATGCTTTGACGACAGTGTCAACACCTTTTTCCTCTGTCACACGTCCAAAATACAAACCATATGTTCCAACCTGTGGTTTGCCGATTTCAGATTTGCTTGCAGTAAATGTCGGAATACAGGTAATTTTGTTCTCATCAAAACCATTCTCAATCAGTTTCTTCTTTAAAAACTCAGACGGCGTAATAAATGCATCCACACCTTTATATACATTCATCGCCTTATGTACTTTCATAGAAAAAACTCGAACGACCGAGGCAAACAGCGACCCCTTTACACACCTTTTCTTGATGCAAGTTCTATATCCCTTCGTAAGGCACTCTTCGCAAGGTTTCTTGTTGTACATGAAATCAAATCTCGGGCACAGTAAAAAGTAGTCTGACAGTCGCAGCACTACCGGAACGCCCATTTTCTTTGCACCGCAAATCACGCTCGGTGAAAGTTTGTTTACAAAGTGGATGATATATACCAAATCCGGCTTTACATCTTTGATTTCTTTCTTAATAGCTTTCTCAACCTCAGTGGAATAGATACTGCGAGTCAGCATTTGCCAGATGACCTTTGGTGTCTTTTTACATTCTTCAAAATAAGTTGCGTCACGGCTTCCAATCGGCTCTACAAAATATTTGGAATATTCTGTTTCAACATTTTTGTTAGAATGGATAGAAAACGGAATCACTTCATGACCATTATCTTCCAGCATCTTCTTAATGTTGAACATATATTTTTCCGGTCCACCCGAAATAAAATATCTATAATTAACCAGTAAAATTCTCATATCTTTAATCCCTCTGGAAAATATCTCTTGTATAAACTTTTTCCTTCACATCATCCAAGCTCTTATCGTAACGGTTTGCGATGATAGCCTGACTCTGTTTTTTGAACTCCTCTAAATTATTAACAACCCGGCTACCAAAGAATGTATCTCCGTCCTTCAAGGTCGGCTCATAAATGATAACCGTTGCGCCCTTAGCTTTAATACGCTTCATGACACCCTGAATAGAACTCTGGCGGAAGTTGTCGCTGTTGCTCTTCATAGTCAGACGGTATACGCCAACCACGACTTCCTTTTCCTTATTCTCATCCCAGCTGTCGTTTGCTTCATAGGCACCAGCAATCTCCAGAACTCGATCAGCAATGAAGTCTTTACGAGTTCTATTGCTCTCAACAATTGCTTCAATCAGATTTTCCGGCACATCAGCATAATTGGCCAGCAGCTGCTTGGTGTCTTTCGGCAGGCAGTATCCGCCGTAACCAAAGCTAGGATTGTTATAATGAGTGCCGATACGAGGATCGAGACAAACACCGTTAATGATCTGCTGGGTATTCAACCCCTTCATCTCGGCATAAGTATCCAGTTCGTTGAAGTAGCTGACACGCAGAGCCAAGTAGGTGTTGGCAAACAGTTTAACAGCCTCAGCTTCGGTGAAGCCCATGAACAAAGTATCGATATTCTCCTTAATAGCACCCTCCTGCAGGAGTTCTGCAAAAGTGTGTGCAGCCTTTACCAAACGAGCATTATCCACATCAGTACCGACAATAATCCGAGAAGGATAAAGGTTATCATACAGAGCTTTACTCTCGCGCAAAAACTCCGGGCTGAAGATAATATTGTCACAGTGGAATTTCTCACGCACAGAAGCTGTATAACCAACCGGAATAGTCGACTTGATGACCATAATAGCTTCCGGGTTATACTCAATAACCAGCTTGATTACAGCTTCCACTGCGCTGGTGTCGAAAAAGTTCTTCTTACTATCATAGTTGGTAGGTGCAGCAATTACCACGAAGTCAGCGTCGCTATATGCTTCCTTGGCATCCAACGTTGCCGTTAAATCCAACTCTTTTTCTGCCAGATACTTTTCGATATATTCGTCCTGAATCGGAGATTTCTTGTTATTAATTAATTCTACTTTTTCAGGAATAATGTCTACAGCGGTCACCTTGTGATGCTGAGATAACAACGTAGCAATGGAAAGGCCAACATATCCCGTTCCAGCAACAGCAATCTTTAAATCTTTAAACTCTCTCATTTCTCTTTCCCTCTAATTCTTTTATTTATAAAACTCAGCGTACCATTCGGCGAACTTTCTTAATCCAGTTCTCAGATCCGTGCTCGGCTTGTATCCAAAGTCACGCTCTAATGCGCTGGTATCTGCATAGGTCACAGGCACATCACCCGGCTGCATTGGAACCAGTTCCTTGTGTGCCTCGAAGTCATAATCTTCCGGCAGAACCTTTGCACGAACCAGCTCCTCACTCAAAATCTGCACGAAGTCCAGCAGATTTTCTGGATTCTGATTGCCGATATTGTAAACTGCATACGGCGGAATCGGCAGACCATCTTCACCGTTCTTTTTGTCCGGGGCTTTCCTCATCACACGGACAACGCCCTCAACAATATCATCGACATAAGTAAAGTCACGCTTGCAGTTGCCATAGTTGAAAATCTTGATGGTTTCGCCCTTCACCAGCTTGTTGGTGAAGCCAAAGTAGGCCATGTCAGGACGGCCTGCCGGACCATACACGGTGAAGAAACGCAGACCGGTGGAAGGAATATTGTAGAGTTTGGAGTAGGCGTGTGCCATCAGTTCATTGGATTTCTTGGTTGCTGCATAGAGAGAAACCGGATTATCTACCTTGTCGTCGGTGCTGTACGGAACCTTCTTGTTGGAACCGTAGACGGAGGAAGAAGAAGCATACACCAGATGCTCCAGACTCTCGCAATGACGGCAGGCTTCGAGAATATTAAAGAAACCGACCAAGTTGGATTCCACATAAGCATCCGGGTTGGTGATGGAGTAGCGCACACCAGCCTGTGCCGCAAGGTTAACGACCACAGATGGCTTGTACTTCTTGAACAGCTCAGTGATCAGTGCCTTATCAGCGATGTTGCCTTTAACAAAAGTAAATGTGGGATACTTGGCCAGCTCGTTCAGACGAAACTCTTTCAGTGCTACATCGTAGTAGTCGTTCATGTTGTCGATACCGACGACCGTAGCGGAAGGCGCTTCCTGATAGATTCGCTTCACAAGATTGGAACCTATAAAGCCCGCTGCGCCTGTGACTAAAATAGTTTTATTATCCAAATTTATTGTGCTCATTGCATTTGTCTCCTTATTAATTTTAGAAGAGTGTATATTGTGCCTTACTATTTTTATTGGAACAGTTGACTCTAATATATTATTTTCTTGTGTATAACTTCATCGTTTCCTTTACAACTTCATCCCAGTTATATTTCTCGCAGATAAAGTCAGCTGCCTGATTCTTCATTTTCATAACCATTTCAGGATGGTCACAGGCATCTTGCAATTTTT
>ERZ772893.1960-NODE-1960-length-18063-cov-3.784263_pt1 | contig 18063 bp, 21 predicted proteins | sample MGYA00511482_ERZ772893 | MGnify/ENA primary metagenome ERZ772893 (study PRJEB29015, sample SAMEA2737687) | human gut metagenome | biome: human gut; feature: human-associated habitat; material: faeces | place: China | collected 2012 ... | reverse complement strand
ATACCCGCTGAAGCTGAAATGCATACCGGCAAATATGCAGTCAAAGATATAACCTCGCAGATACTGACCTCCCATCGTCTTCACCACTTCATCTGTTGTAAAAAGTCCTACTACGGGCTCTGCAATAAACTGGATCACGATGGATACGATTATGCCAAATCCTACTGCGATCATCAATGCATAGCGAAGGGTTGCCCTGGCCCTATCATATTTTCCAGCACCAATATTCTGAGCACAGAGTGCTGACACTGTAGAGAGCATGGAAGACGGTACAAGGAATAAAAAGCTGATGATCTTTTCCACGATTCCTACCGCAGCCGCATCGTCCAGTCCACGGTGATTGGCGATCACGGTAATCAGCAGAAAGGCGATCTGAATGCAGCCATCCTGTACCGCAACCGGAAAGCCGATCTTCAGAATCTGCCCCATCATCATACGATCCGGGCGAAAATCGGAGTGTTTCAGAGACAGTCCCGTATTTTTCCGGAGAATCACGGCAAGAGAGATCACCACGCTAATAGTCTGGGACAGCGTAGTCCCCAGCGCCGCACCGGCAGCGCCCATTTTCCATGCGCCCAGGAACAGATAATCCAGCCCGATATTTGCCGCACAGGCGATTGCGATAAAGTACATGGGGCTTTTGGAATCTCCCATGCCACGGAAAATGGCGCTAATAATATTATAGGCTGTGATAAACGGGATTCCCAAAAATCAGATGACCAGATACTGCACCGTTTCTGCCACAGCCTCTTCCGGCGTGCCGATCAGAATGACAATAGGTCTCGCCAGGCATAACAGAACCGCCATCAACGCAGCCGCCAAAACCATAAACAACGTCACCGTATTTCCAACGGCTTTTCCTGCCTCATCCATCCGGTTTCCGCCGACAGCACGTCCAATGATAACGGTTGCACCCATGGCAAGCCCCACCAGGATCACGGTAATCATGTGCATGACCTGGCTGCCGTTTGCCACGGCGGTGATGCTGTCCACGCCGTAAAACTGTCCCGTGATAAACAGATCCGCCATGCCATACAGCGTCTGCAAAAAATAGGACAGCAAATACGGCAGTGCAAATACCAGAACGGTTTTCGGAACACTCCCTGTTGTCAAATTTTGTTTCATGTTTGTCCCTTTCCATATAGAATATAAAATAAAAACTTGTCTTTTACATTGCAATCCACTCTCTCCGCATGGAGAGAGACCAACAACGGTCATGCTGCCGTCAACGTTAACGGTATTTCAATCCACTCCCTCCAAACAGAGAGAGACATTTATCTGTACAAACCAGGCATTCCCAAGTTTCCCAAAACGATTTATCCAAACAGCGATGGCGTTTCCTTGTCACACAAATAAAAAATATTGGCATGATCCAGATACCACAGCGCAGACGGATCTTTATAGGTATATATCACTTCTGCATAAATTGTATCATTCAGCAGCGTGATCGTCCCCTCACCGGAACTCATCCATCCGTCATTTTGAAAAGAAAACTGAATGACGTTTCCGTCTACTTCCCCGTATATTTTATCTGTTGTTGCAGCCCGATTTGCCGGAGCGCTCTGTACGGTTGACAGAGAAATCTCAGCAATCCTGTCATCGATCGAGAAAATCTGCACAGCTGAACCGCCGCTCTCATAAAATTCATCCGCACTGCTGATTTCTTTGCTGAACCACGTCCCCACATAGGCATCATAGTCAATGGCAGAATCCTCTTTTTTTGCGGACTGCTGTGCATCCGGTTTCTGATAAATTTTCGGCAGGATCCAGACGCAGGCAAAAACAGCAGCGATCAAAACAGCCCCAGCCAGAATAAGCCATCGAAAACGAAGTCCATGTACGCTTTTGGCTACTACATATTCCGCATTGATCTGCTTTCTCATGCAGTAGGGACAGAAGTTCGCATCTTCGTGGAGTTCCTTTCCACAATATTTGCACTTTTTCATCCGTGCAGACTCCTTTTCAATTTCTCTGCTGTTTGAAAGCGCTTGTCCGGTGAAACCTGAATGCACTTCACAATCACCTTTTGCAGCTTTCCGGGATAGAGCAGTTCCGAGGGTCTTTTCTTTGTCAGCAGTTCGTTCATCAATATTCCCATCGAATAGATATCGGCTCTGGTGTCTGTCTGAACCTCGCCATACTGTTCCGGCGCAGCATATCCTACTGTACCAAGATATTCCGTATCATTGGGATAACAAGGTTTTATAAGCCGGGCAGAATCGAAATCGATCAGTTTCAGCGTATGCGTATTGTTCTCGATCATAATATTTTGCGGCTTGATATCCCGATGCACGATATTCTGTGCATGGAGCATGGCGAGAACATCGCAAAGCTCTGACATAAGGCTTCTGACTGCCTTTTCCGTGTAATATCCCTCTTCCTGCATCAAATCCCAAAGTGTCACACCGTCAATATACTCTTCCAGAACAAGTGTTCGGTCACCAAATTCTGTAACCTCTAAAATTTCCGGCATATTTTTGTGTTTCAGTGTAAGCAGTTTCCGGTATACGTCTGAACCGCCGGCAAAGATGCGTTTCACAATACGCACATGGCGTTCTTTCTGCTCCAGCAGAACGATTTCATTCCGCTCTGTTTTCCTCAGCCTGCAAACCGGTCGGTATTGCTCCTCTAACACAGACTCTAGCCATGGATACAAGGCCATCCCCCATTTCCTGTTTTTATGCTATGACTTCTGATAAACCAAAAATCAACTCTCAGATTTTATCTTTGTAACATGAAAGTCGCAGCAGTCATCCCCCTGTGCCAGCGTTTTGGTACGGTGCAGCTGTCCGCCTTCGTTTCTGTAGTTTCTCTCATCCATATTGCACAGACAGGGAACAAATTCAAAGCAGTTCTCTCGGATGCCCAGCTTACAGATACCGCATTCTGTGTATGTATTATAGAACTCATCCACGCCTTTTTCATAGCGAAATTTCCAGTCAAGTGCATATTCCGACGTTTGGCTTGCGATGCTTTCCTTTACTTTCTTGTCCTGCACTTTATCCGTAAATAAGGTGCATTTTTTGTTTTTGTGCGCCTTTATCATAAACGGAGAATTAAACACGGCTGTTACCATTGCATCCACAACCGCAGGCGTGATCTTGTCCGGTTCTGCTTTGTGCAGAGAAAAGACAAATGCTGCGATATACAGATTCATCTCCAGGGAACTGCCTCCTATGTCCGGCGTTCGCAAAAGCATATTTTTGTATTCGTGTTTTACGTTTTTCTTGTAGCTTTTTATATCCATCTCAGGATATACAGCGGAAAGCTTTTCGAGTGCCGGCTGAAAGCACAAAAGCTCTACTGCTTTTGCATAAATCCCATACTTCAACATAGCTGCATCCATCCTTTCAAAAACAGAAATCACTTGAAATTGACAACGATTGTTTTTTTATCATTTTCAGTGGTAAATGTACGATAAGTTATTTCAGCATAATTCTGATGCCAAACAATATCGTACATTCCATTGTTCCTGCCGCCGTCATCTGTTGTAAAACAATCTAATAGAACCGCACTGTTATCGTCTTGAATCTGAAAGATATATCCGCCTCCATACAATAAAAACGACCTTTCCTCCAAAACAAGTGTATTCTGATTATCAGAAAACGCATAGTATTTTGGACGATAATCCATTTCATCCGATAAACCGGTCGCAACAATATTGCTGCATAACAGTGCGATCGTGCTGATTCCAAACACGAACCATAATAACATTTGTTTTCTTATTATCTTCTCATTGTTTTTAACTTTTGCGATGATAAAAACTATAGTTGAAATGACAACAACACATAATTCGAATAAGCCGATAATGTCATTTACCCTTTCATAGCTATCATGCCAGGAACGCTCTTCCACTTTTTTATTTACATATACATAGGAAATGTTCTCAGGGATATTTTTAATAGAAAAGGCAACGATCAAAGATACAAATGAAAAGCCAAGCATTACAACAAGTGAAAACAGCATCATTTTTTTGCTCTTGTTTTTCATATCGTTCTCCATACAGTAACTCATTTACACAGCGGATACGCCATATTTTAACTTCTTTATTATACCACATTCCCCGATATAACACAAGCAGATTTCCCATTAAAGTGTTGAAATATCATCTGCTGCGTGTTATAATAAGTCTATAAAGTTTTTCACAAGGAATGATACAACATGAAACCCAAAGACACAGAAAAGCTGCTGGAATTGCTGAAAAAAACCGGCAGCATTGATGCCTACCTCCAGGAAAACAAGGATTTTCTGTTAGACTGCAATATCAAGGAATATCTGAGGGCGCTGATCCGGGAAAAAGGGATCACAATTGTACAGCTTGCATCCGATGCCCAGCTTTCCGAACGCTATTGCTTTCAGCTCCTGTCTCTCTCCAACCCACGCCATCCATCCAGGGATGTTCTGTTAAGTATGTGCATCGGTATGCAGCTGAATCTTGATGAAACACAAACTGCATTAAGAATTGCAAAACTCGCCCTGCTCTATCCCAAAGACGAACGGGACAGCATTCTGATTTACGGCATCGAACATGGAAAATCGGTTATGGATATCAATGAGCTTTTGTATCATCATAATTTGAAATGTCTGTGTGATTCGTGAAGATGGAAGGCTTGCTGCTTGTCGTTTTTTCAACAAATAACCCCTGGCAAAGCCAGGGGTTTTCTAGTTACAATAAAAAATATTATTCATCAGATGGTTTATTCCAATCTGTACTTTCTTTCAATCTGCTTATGTATGTGTCGGAAAAACTATCGCCAAAATCACTGATATAAACTCCGGTAGCAGCATTATAAGTAAATGTATCTTCCTCTGTATCATAGCTTTCAATAAGGACATAGCAAGTATTTGTTACATAACCGCCAAATGAATTTTGAGATTCCACTGTTAAAGATACGATCGTTCTCCCATAATCATCTTGTGCTTCAATATTCTCATCCGAATATATTGCCGTTGACGGTGCCTTTAATTGCTTGCTTATAATTGTTTCAGCTGCCGAAATATAATCTTCGTCCTTTGCTTTTCCGTTTCCAGAACTTAAAACAGAAACAAGAATAACGGCAAAAACCACAACGACTATTGCAATTACTACGGTTTTTACCGGGTACTTCTTTTTTTCAGGTAAAGTTCCAACAATATTTGGAGCGGCATCAGTAACAGACGAACCTGCCTGCACCGTCTCTTCCGTTTCCACTTTAGCACCGCAAGACGGGCAAAACTTCTCATTCGGTTTCATTTCCTTACCGCATTTTCTGCAAAACATTTTTTCATCCTCCGTTTTATTCTTCGATTTTTTATTTCAAACTGTCTTTTACTCCGGGCTTTCGCTCACCTCCGGAATGCCTTCTTCAAACGATTCCGTTTCATCCGGTTCTCCTGCGTAGTCGTATTTCATCATTTCCTGGATTTTCGCAATCAAATCCGGATTCTTCTCCAAAAAAATCGTTTTTGTGTGAAAAGTTCCACGAGCAAACTTCTTTGCCGACAGAGCAGCAGGCTTTTCAAAATATTTGATCCAGGTCACAGAAAAACCAGCCCGATCATCATATTCCGACGGTATCGTATCCGGCTTTTTTGTGTCTGTGACGATTCCGATTGCACGCACGTAATAATAAGCTTGTGCCGCTGTCGCATAAGCCTTGGCGATCATCACATCGCCTGGCTGAACTTTTTGCGCCGTTTCATAAAAGCTGGGCTTTTCTTCTCTTCGGAATCCCATAAACCAGCAGTCATTTTCGAGATAGAGCGGCAGCATCTCCTGCGTACCGCCAAACTTCACACCCACACCGTAATAATTCATAATCCCATGACCTCCTATTGGCTTTGTTTTGTCTTATTATATCATTTTCTATACAATTAGTCAAGTATATTTTGTCTATAAGATAATATAAAGTGTTCCAAAAGACAAATAATAAGTGTCAAACAGTCTGTTATCCCAAAAATGAAAATGCAGTATAATAGTAAAAAGGAGGGATGTCATGGAACAGGAACTTGACTATATTGCCATTGGTGACCGTATCCGAAAATACCGTGAACTGTCAAGAATGACACAGGAACAGCTCAGCGAATCATGCTCACTGTCCACCGGATATATCGGGCATTTAGAGCGAGGGACACGCTCACCGTCCTTGGAAACTCTTGTAAAGATTTCTCAGATTCTCCGGGTCAGTCTGGACGACCTGGTGTTCGGAAAAACCGAGATAAACAATAATATGATAAAGATCCTTGCCCTTACCCTAGAGGAAAAAGACCCCGAAAAGGTAAAAGTATTTCTAAAAACGGTCTGCGCCCTCGCAAATAAACTCGACGAGTTTTAAGAAAAACGCCCTATGATGATTATAACACATCATAGGGCGTTTTTACTGCAGCAGCCTGCTGTAATTGGAAATTTTTAAGTTTCAATTGCATGGACTGCCTTGTTTGGGAATTCTGTTAGAGAGAGACCGGAAAGGTGACGTTGGAAAAAACTACGACCGCTTTGTTTCAATCCAGTCTCTCCACACGGAAGGAGACCTGATTCACACTAATGTCACGGTCTGTTTTGACATTTCAATCCACTTTCTCCATACGGAGAGAGACCTTGCCCGTGCCGGATTCCACGCCCCAAAGGTGTACATTTCAATCCACTCTCTCCATACGGAGGGAGACGATCTCCCTGCCAGTCTGCCATTCTTGCATCGTCATTTCAATCCACTCCCTCCGTATGGAGGGAGACGAATCACAGACGGCACCACTCATATAATTCACGGATTTTCAATCCACTCTCTCCACACAGGAACTGACCGCACACAGCGGAGCCAGACCGGAACACGCAAGGTGGCAGGGGCAGCTGGTCACGCTGACCGGAGAAGATGCCGGAGAAACCATTGACGGGCTGCACGTGTACACCCTGCATGAGATCGGTTACGGCTCCGGCGAAGGATTCAAGGGCTGGAACTGCCGCCACGATTGGCACGCATACTACAAAGGCATCTCCAAACCAAATTACACGCTGGAACAGATCAAAAAGCTGAATGAGAAAAACATCTCATACAACGGCAAAAAGTACACAAAATACGAGATCAGCCAGATGCAGCGGCAGGGCGAACGGAATGTACGGGCGCTAAAGCGGCGGACACTGGCATCGCAGGCGGCGGTGGAAAATGCCCCGGACGAAGAAACAAAGGCGGTGCTGCAGGCAGACTATGTGGCAAATGCGGTAAAACTGAAAGAATCCGAAAAGCAGCTGAAAACGTTCTGCAGCCAGACCGGACAGCGGAGAGATACGTTCCGGGAGCAGGTGGACGGGTTTGGACGGAGTGCGGCTCAGAAGGCTGTCCATGCAGCGAAAAATCAGTTGACAGAATGGAAAAGCAGTGCTATAATAGGGAAAACCGCAAATGCGGCAGGGAGTCAAATTTATGTCGTAAATAAAACTGTAGTAGTAAAGGGTCCGCCGAACGGTATCACGCAAAGGGTGAATGACAAAGGCGGCGTGGATAGAAACTACTACGATTCAGACGGCTGCCAAACGAAACAGATTTCAAACAACAGTCACGGGCATAAAAAAGAAAGCAAATTAGGAAAACACGGTGAACATAAGCATATGTACATCAAAAATGAAAAAGGAATTCCTGTCCATGGTGAAGCAGAGGAATTGAGTGATTCCGAAAGAAGGGAGAATCAAGATATTTTATGAGTGCGAATGACCTCTTGAAGAAGAAAGTAGAAGACTGTTATGGTCTGGTCGAATTCACATATCATGGGAAATACGGAAACATAGACCCTTGTTTTCATAAAGACGGAACATACAGCTATTTACTTTATTTTGACGGGTTTGAAAAAACAGTGTACTCTATTGTTGATGTCATGAACACTCCCTTCGTCTGTGGGAAGTCATTAAATGAGTTAAGAGACGCTGTTAAGGTGCTGGATTGAACACCAAAGCGATTAGAAAGCATCTCAAAATACGTGTTGTTTTGAGAAGTAAAACCAAATACGATAGAAAGCATCTCAAACGAGGTGCTTTTTTCATGCCTGAAAGGAGAAACCTATGGAACAAAAGGCAAAAGAAATCCTGCTGGAAAAGCTGGAAGAAATGGCAGAATTCACGCCTGATACATATGGTGATTTGCAAGGTTATGCGGTGTTGTGCAGCGCTATGGTGGATTTATATAACGCTATTGCACAGAATCCGTAAAGCTGCCCCGACCAAGGGCATAAACTGGCGGAGGGCGGAAAACAAGAACAATTCAGCCAGCGGGTACGGCGTTCTTATTTGTGAAATCAGCATCTGAGCAATCAGGTGCTATTTTTATACCCAAATCACGAAAGGAATGAAAGAACATGGAAGACGAAACCGAGAACGAGCCGACACAGCAGGAGCAGACGCCGGAGCCGCAGGCAAAGACCTACAGCGAAGAGGATTACAAAGCACTGCAGGCGAAGTTGGACGCTGTCACAGGGCAGCTGAACGATGCGAACAGCAAGATCCAGTCGTACACCGAAATGGATATTGACGGCATCAAGCAGTCCGCTGCCGACTGGCAGAAGAAGTACGAGGCTGCACAGAATCAGATGCAGCAGATGGAGTACAGTGCCAAGCTGGACAAGTTTGTGGCGCAGCAGGGCTGCAGGAATCCGATCTATGCGGACTATTTGAAATTTCAATTTATTCCCTCCATACGGAGGGAGACTCGACGTGTGTCACGCTGCCGTCCGGGTTAACAGTATTTCAATCCACTCCCTCCGCATAGAGGGAGACGCCGTCCAGAACGCTGTTGTTGGCTTTCCGCACTCATTTCAATCCACTCCCTCCGTATGGAGGGAGACATGATATTTTTCAATGAGTTTTGACGGATTTTACATTTCAATCCACTCCCTCCGTATGGAGGGAGACTGCACAATCAATTGCAATCAACAGCGACTACAAGATTTCAATCCACTCCCTCCGTATGGAGGGAGACGCGGACGCAGAGGCAGAGGCACGGGGAGAGGGGGATTTCAATCCACTCCCTCCGTATGGAGGGAGACATTTTCCGGAACAAAAACAGGACTCGAACGGCGTATTTCAATCCACTCCCTCCGTATGGAGGGAGACAGCATTACGCCGCTCTTGTACTTGTCAGCGCTGATATTTCAATCCACTCCCTCCGTATGGAGGGAGACCGAGCGTCACGCACTCTGATGGGCATATCTCAGTATTTCAATTCACTCCCTCCGTATGGAGGGAGACGTGTGGCTCAGTGAAAATGGAAACAGTATCACTGGATTTCAATCCACTCCCTCCGTATGGAGGGAGACTCATATGTAGATAGAGTGTAGCCATTGTGAGTTTATTTCAATCCACTCCCTCCGTATGGAGGGAGACGTGGTAACTCGCAGACGTTTGGGGAATGGTTGGAAATTTCAATCCACTCCCTCCGTATGGAGGGAGACACCAACATATGGGATATAAAGGCTTGCACTGGTATTTCAATCCACTCCCTCCGTATGGAGGGAGACAGTGCAGATTCTCCGCAGTCAGGTCAATCCGATATTTCAATCCACTCCCTCCGTATGGAGGGAGACTCTTTCCGGCTTTCATAGCTTCCAGTGCTTCACCATTTCAATCCACTCCCTCCGTATGGAGGGAGACAACTGTTCGCATCGAGTGACGCTGCAAAACGTGCATTTCAATCCACTCCCTCCGTATGGAGGGAGACCGGAGAGAAGGTGTCTGGCAATGAAGCGTTTCAAATTTCAATCCACTCCCTCCGTATGGAGGGAGACCGAAAATTCTGTTGATGAAACCGGGAGACAACACATTTCAATCCACTCCCTCCGTATGGAGGGAGACATATAACGCATCGGAATATGATCTCATGTGGGGAATTTCAATCCACTCCCTCCGCATGGAGGGAGACGGTGCAATTACTACACCTGGATATGTCGGTGATATTTCAATCCACTCCCTCCGCATGGAGGGAGACTCACGCCATTGTGCGTGTGGACGCTCCCAACTACATTTCAATCCACTCCCTCCGCATGGAGGGAGACTGCCGTTCTCCAATCGCCGCTTTACGGATTCTACATTTCAATCCACTCCCTCCGCATGGAGGGAGACCCATTGGCACAACGGGCAGAGCATAACCCGGCAATTTCAATCCACTCCCTCCGCATGGAGGGAGACTAGTCAGGTTTTGGGGGTGGATTTAAGTGGAGATTATTTCAATCCACTCCCTCCGCATGGAGGGAGACCGTCTCGTTGATGGATTCCGCCAGACCATCGAGGGATTTCAATCCACTCCCTCCGCATGGAGGGAGACCGGTCTGTATGATGCTTTTTACGGCAAAAAAACGAATTTCAATCCACTCCCTCCGCATGGAGGGAGACGCCAGCAGTTCCGACGCTCGCAGTCGATGTTTCATTTCAATCCACTCCCTCCGCATGGAGGGAGACCTTGTTAAAAAATATAACTATTCGGAATACAACATTTCAATCCACTCCCTCCGCATGGAGGGAGACTTTGTGACCTTGTTCTATTTTCACCTTTGTACATCTCATTTCAATCCACTCCCTCCGCATGGAGGGAGACACGGTCTCCCGTTCTGAGCCTTGACCTCGATCCCATTTCAATCCACTCCCTCCGCATGGAGGGAGACGCCATACCTATCAGAGACGCACCCGACGCAATCATTTCAATCCACTCCCTCCGCATGGAGGGAGACTAGGTCACACTGCACATCAAGCATCATGCCCGGTTATTTCAATCCACTCCCTCCGCATGGAGGGAGACGCTATCAGGATATAATGTATGATCGTAACCGTAATATTTCAATCCACTCCCTCCGCATGGAGGGAGACAGCACCAAGCGCAAGCAACAAGAACTTGACAGGAAAATTTCAATCCACTCCCTCCGCATGGAGGGAGACTATCCGGCTCAACCAGGATGACTTCACGACCTGCATTTCAATCCACTCCCTCCGCATGGAGGGAGACCCTGTCTCTTCTGGTAAGACCATTCGCCAGTCTATTTCAATCCACTCCCTCCGCATGGAGGGAGACGAAATGAGTACAGTTTCTGAATATGTTGGGGAAGTATTTCAATCCACTCCCTCCGCATGGAGGGAGACAATTATGTATTTCGTTTCGAAAATGGAAAAATTAATTTCAATCCACTCCCTCCGCATGGAGGGAGACCATATTTTCGAAAGCGTCCTTTGCGAAATCAGCAATTTCAATCCACTCCCTCCGCATGGAGGGAGACCATACGGTAGCCGTGTGATACAATGTCCTTTGAATTTCAATCCACTCCCTCCGCATGGAGGGAGACGCAAAACCACCTGCGGCATGAGTACACAAGCTGCATTTCAATCCACTCCCTCCGCATGGAGGGAGACGGCTCTAAACTGACCGTTTCCACGCCGTAAGGCGACATTTCAATCCACTCCCTCCGCATGGAGGGAGACTAACGCACGTTAAAGTATATTTTGTGAACATTAGTATTTCAATCCACTCCCTCCGCATGGAGGGAGACTCAAAGGAGAATATAGTTTCTTCGCCTTTCCGGAAATTTCAATCCACTCCCTCCGCATGGAGGGAGACACTTTTGTTACCCTTCTTTCTATTTTCCAGAAGTCATTTCAATCCACTCCCTCCGCATGGAGGGAGACCAGTACTTACAAGCATACTGCGGAGCAATCCGGCATTTCAATCCACTCCCTCCGCATGGAGGGAGACCTACGGAGGGAAAAATTATGAAAATTCTTGTACTTATTTCAATCCACTCCCTCCGCATGGAGGGAGACATGTTATAAATTGTTGTATAATGTACTTGTGAATATTTCAATCCACTCCCTCCGCATGGAGGGAGACAATCATTAGCAATAAATAACTTATGTCCCAGGAATTTCAATCCACTCCCTCCGCATGGAGGGAGACGATCTGATCTTTTTGGGGATGATCTGGAAAAAGAATTTCAATCCACTCCCTCCGCATGGAGGGAGACCATACAGAAGATAGACACTACAAGCAATAGAAGTAATTTCAATCCACTCCCTCCGCATGGAGGGAGACTTCACGAGAACGAGGAATAGAAAAATCATGCAAAATTTCAATCCACTCCCTCCGCATGGAGGGAGACGTTCACTAATGTGTGATATAATATAACCATAGCATTTCAATCCACTCCCTCCGCATGGAGGGAGACCTTCCTGTACCTGCTGTCGGGCAACAATTTTGCATTTCAATCCACTCCCTCCGCATGGAGGGAGACCAGCTTTTCCATTAAGTTATCATCCGATTTGATATTTCAATCCACTCCCTCCGCATGGAGGGAGACCGCAAGGCAGCAGATCCACGCCTTCCTGGCTGTGCAATTTCAATCCACTCCCTCCGCATGGAGGGAGACACCGTGCCCATTTTTGAGGGCCTAAGACACAACATTTCAATCCACTCCCTCCGCATGGAGGGAGACATAATCTCATCCTCATCTCGCATGATTTTGGTCCATTTCAATCCACTCCCTCCGCATGGAGGGAGACATGGCCACCTCATATGTGCCGAGTGGTACTTCCTTATTTCAATCCACTCCCTCCGCATGGAGGGAGACTGAGATTGTTCCAACGCTGAGACTGTCCAAATATATTTCAATCCACTCCCTCCGCATGGAGGGAGACGTGTCATTCCTCCTTAGATTTCAAAGCATGTGTATTTCAATCCACTCCCTCCGCATGGAGGGAGACTATAAGATTGTACTTAACGGTACATATGGAATCAGTATTTCAATCCACTCCCTCCGCATGGAGGGAGACATATAGAAAAAGTCTACCGGTAGACAATATAGAAATTTCAATCCACTCCCTCCGCATGGAGGGAGACAAAGAAACATTTGTTTCAGGGGCACGAACTCGACATTTCAATCCACTCCCTCCGCATGGAGGGAGACCCTGTCGAAGAAACCATCAACAATTGTGACGATCTATTTCAATCCACTCCCTCCGCATGGAGGGAGACTCGACAGAGGCATTTCTAACCGCCGGAGAATCTGGAATTTCAATCCACTCCCTCCGCATGGAGGGAGACCTGGTGCTTTTTCCTGTGCCACTATGACCCAGAATATTTCAATCCACTCCCTCCGCATGGAGGGAGACAGTTGCGGAAAGCATTTATTTTGACCGGTGAAAAACATTTCAATCCACTCCCTCCGCATGGAGGGAGACGGACACGCTGGAGGCAATCGGCGGAGACATCGAGACATTTCAATCCACTCCCTCCGCATGGAGGGAGACAAAGCAGCCTTAATATATTTTGTATATTCAACAGGCATTTCAATCCACTCCCTCCGCATGGAGGGAGACTGCTGTCGTCGTCCTCGTAGGTATCCGGACAAATATTTCAATCCACTCCCTCCGCATGGAGGGAGACTATTGGCAGTCTGATGAAGGTCGTGTTCGTTTGAAATTTCAATCCACTCCCTCCGCATGGAGGGAGACATAGAAATCACAGTAATAACACACGTCACAACGACCATTTCAATCCACTCCCTCCGCATGGAGGGAGACAAATATGACCCGTACCGTTGGAAGTGGTAACGATATTTCAATCCACTCCCTCCGCATGGAGGGAGACATTAAGGAAACGCCGAAAACTTCGATGAAATCATTTCAATCCACTCCCTCCGCATGGAGGGAGACTATCGGCGTTGTGGAGACTGTAACGCCTATCTGGGATTTCAATCCACTCCCTCCGCATGGAGGGAGACGTACGTTTCTTCTGATGCTTTTGCTGCATCGCACATTTCAATCCACTCCCTCCGCATGGAGGGAGACCGACCGCATCCACGATGGACGCAATTCCGAAGCCATTTCAATCCACTCCCTCCGCATGGAGGGAGACATTGGATAGATGGATTTTTTGACAAGTTTGCCAAGATTTCAATCCACTCCCTCCGCATGGAGGGAGACGCATATTCCACGATGTTATTTTCAACGATAAAATCATTTCAATCCACTCCCTCCGCATGGAGGGAGACGCATACTGCGGAGCAATACGACGGACAAGAAAACGCATTTCAATCCACTCCCTCCGCATGGAGGGAGACAACGATTTTGGGTATAATTTGATTTCCGACAATATTTCAATCCACTCCCTCCGCATGGAGGGAGACCAGCGGATGCACGTTACCGATACAGTTTCACGGAATTTCAATCCACTCCCTCCGCATGGAGGGAGACTCTTCCCACCGTTCAAGCCCGGCGACACCTTCCTTATTTCAATCCACTCCCTCCGCATGGAGGGAGACTGATGACGGATTTGTTTACGCCCTCACCGGGAAGATATTTCAATCCACTCCCTCCGCATGGAGGGAGACGTTGTATTCATGAATTGTCCGAAATGCGGAAGTATTTCAATCCACTCCCTCCGCATGGAGGGAGACCCGTGGAAAAAGCTGCAAAAGAAGTAGCAAAAGCAATTTCAATCCACTCCCTCCGCATGGAGGGAGACTGTAGTATCGATCAGCGTTCCCATGCTGTAATCCATTTCAATCCACTCCCTCCGCATGGAGGGAGACGATCAAAATCTTCCATAGCGGATTTGGCATCCTATTTCAATCCACTCCCTCCGCATGGAGGGAGACGCTATCCGTGCCGGAAAAACAAATCGGGCGAGCATTTCAATCCACTCCCTCCGCATGGAGGGAGACTTCCGGCATCGGTCGAAATGCTGTGAATTTCGGAATTTCAATCCACTCCCTCCGCATGGAGGGAGACCACATTTCGCCGGATTCGTAATCGTCACTCTTGACATTTCAATCCACTCCCTCCGCATGGAGGGAGACAAGAATGGGTATCCACAGAAGAAGCACATCTCATCATTTCAATCCACTCCCTCCGCATGGAGGGAGACAGGTGCAATGCACAGGATTGAACGCTTGTATTATATTTCAATCCACTCCCTCCGCATGGAGGGAGACGATAATGGCATGATCGGTTACTTTTCTGGAATGCATTTCAATCCACTCCCTCCGCATGGAGGGAGACATTATCAAAACCGAGAAATCATTCGCACAGGTTATCATTTCAATCCACTCCCTCCGCATGGAGGGAGACCGCATCAAAACTGCGGCATGATGGATTCATAGGATTTCAATCCACTCCCTCCGCATGGAGGGAGACGGTGTCGAACCGAATCTTCTGTTAGGATATGATTGTATTTCAATCCACTCCCTCCGCATGGAGGGAGACCAAAAAGGGCGGAACTGTTATTGGCTGGATTGATATTTCAATCCACTCCCTCCGCATGGAGGGAGACCAAAGCCGTGGGGTGCTAAGTGTATCCGGAAAGGGATTTCAATCCACTCCCTCCGCATGGAGGGAGACCCAGGTATTAGCCGCTGTCTGCTTGTCCCAAGACATTTCAATCCACTCCCTCCGCATGGAGGGAGACTAAGCTCATATAACAAGGCTGTACGTGACAAATCATTTCAATCCACTCCCTCCGCATGGAGGGAGACACGGATATTAGAAACATTAGTATACAGGAAATATATTTCAATCCACTCCCTCCGCATGGAGGGAGACCCAGAAGACCAGCCGACACCCTGCAAGAGAGAGTCATTTCAATCCACTCCCTCCGCATGGAGGGAGACTCTGTGGTTCTTCGCTGGATTCGTGCAGTAGATTATTTCAATCCACTCCCTCCGCATGGAGGGAGACTCTACGAAGTTTCTGCAGATTGGCTCATTGGAACATTTCAATCCACTCCCTCCGCATGGAGGGAGACACACACCAAAAATCAGACCGTAAAGAACGAGATATTTCAATCCACTCCCTCCGCATGGAGGGAGACAAAAATTTCTTGTCAATGACATCTTGCAATTGTATATTTCAATCCACTCCCTCCGCATGGAGGGAGACACAAGAAAGATGTCAGATCGTATTTCCTGCAATGGATTTCAATCCACTCCCTCCGCATGGAGGGAGACCGTTTCCGTCTATGGTTGTTATATATAATGGGTATTTCAATCCACTCCCTCCGCATGGAGGGAGACTCCACGATGCAGCTTAGCTTGGACAAAGACGGCATATTTCAATCCACTCCCTCCGCATGGAGGGAGACCGTGACGACACAAAGTTACTTCGGAATCAAATATATTTCAATCCACTCCCTCCGCATGGAGGGAGACTGGAATCACTCCGAAAAAGCTGGAAAATGCAGATCTATTTCAATCCACTCCCTCCGCATGGAGGGAGACTGTTCCGTTTGCCGGTCGCTCGAGTATCTGCCGTATTTCAATCCACTCCCTCCGCATGGAGGGAGACTTAAGGATTAAGTGAAAGTGAGGTAAAGAACATGGATTTCAATCCACTCCCTCCGCATGGAGGGAGACACAACGCTCGTGCATGGCTCAACGTCGAGGACTACATTTCAATCCACTCCCTCCGCATGGAGGGAGACTATGCGGAATTATAAAAACTTGTAATATCGTAAATTTCAATCCACTCCCTCCGCATGGAGGGAGACGGCGTTCCACTGTGTATTCTCATCGGCGACTATACATTTCAATCCACTCCCTCCGCATGGAGGGAGACTCGCTCCTTTCACGTTTCATTCACAATCGGGAAAAGATTTCAATCCACTCCCTCCGCATGGAGGGAGACGTAGTAACGCCGTAAAAATCAGCGAGTTTTTGTATTTCAATCCACTCCCTCCGCATGGAGGGAGACGTACACGGGCACGTACTACGTCACGGATATAGCCATTTCAATCCACTCCCTCCGCATGGAGGGAGACATACCACAAGACCGAGAAACGACTTGTGGTGGACATTTCAATCCACTCCCTCCGCATGGAGGGAGACCCTGCACGTACAGTTTTGAACTTGCAACACGTTTATTTCAATCCACTCCCTCCGCATGGAGGGAGACTCTTAACTCGGAACAGCTTGACTCCGGAAAAATTTATTTCAATCCACTCCCTCCGCATGGAGGGAGACCGTATGTACGAGGGCAAGCTTGCAATGGATATTGACATTTCAATCCACTCCCTCCGCATGGAGGGAGACTAAATCCATGGGCGAACAGTTCGAGAAGCTATATATTTCAATCCACTCCCTCCGCATGGAGGGAGACTTAATCTTGACAAATGTTCCGATTGGGTGTATACTATTTCAATCCACTCCCTCCGCATGGAGGGAGACGTGCCGTCAACACTTGTTGTACTGGTATCGACACCATTTCAATCCACTCCCTCCGCATGGAGGGAGACTAGAAGCGAGTGTTGCCGCGTCAAAGTCTGAGGAATTTCAATCCACTCCCTCCGCATGGAGGGAGACAGCCGGAAAATTGTGACATGAACAACCAATTCTGTATTTCAATCCACTCCCTCCGCATGGAGGGAGACGCCGCGAGAACAGAAAATTGTGGTGATGCAGGACATTTCAATCCACTCCCTCCGCATGGAGGGAGACAGTCCAAAGTGTCTGACTGGGTGGAGCACTTTTGCATTTCAATCCACTCCCTCCGCATGGAGGGAGACAACTGCTTTTCAGTGCTTTTCCAACGCCTTGTAGCATTTCAATCCACTCCCTCCGCATGGAGGGAGACGTTCGCATGGGGCGGCGCACATGGGGCGCTGTTATTTCAATCCACTCCCTCCGCATGGAGGGAGACGACCGGAGATAGAATCGCTAAGCCGTCCTACGCTATATTTCAATCCACTCCCTCCGCATGGAGGGAGACTGCCTACTTTAGTCGGAACATTTTTGCAAGTATGATCATTTCAATCCACTCCCTCCGCATGGAGGGAGACCCGGTCTTAGTGTATCCCCTGCACGTACAGTTTTATTTCAATCCACTCCCTCCGCATGGAGGGAGACTGAACTTCTTCCAGGGAGCGAAGAGGAACATTTTTATTTCAATCCACTCCCTCCGCATGGAGGGAGACTCCCGTTCCGGTGATTTCCAGATTGCCGCTTTTGTATTTCAATCCACTCCCTCCGCATGGAGGGAGACTCCCGTTCCGGTGATTTCCAGATTGCCGCTTTTGTATTTCAATCCACTCCCTCCGCATGGAGGGAGACTCCCGTTCCGGTGATTTCCAG
>ERZ772893.1938-NODE-1938-length-18204-cov-4.343215_pt1 | contig 18204 bp, 19 predicted proteins | sample MGYA00511482_ERZ772893 | MGnify/ENA primary metagenome ERZ772893 (study PRJEB29015, sample SAMEA2737687) | human gut metagenome | biome: human gut; feature: human-associated habitat; material: faeces | place: China | collected 2012 ... | reverse complement strand
TCAGTCATAGCCGGATTTGGGGGTCATCATATGAATTTATTATCAGGATTAGAAAAGTTTGGACTGGAAATTTCAGAAGATATGGATATCTTTGAAGAGGACAAGCCAAAGACAAGTGCAAGCACAGAAGCAGCCGGAGAAAAGCCGGATATTCCGACAGAGGATATGTTTTTATTGGAAAAAGGCATCCGTTGTCCGGTCTGTGATAAAGTGTTTAAGACAAAGATGATTAAGAACGGAAGGGTAAAGCGTTTAGAGTCTGATAAGGACTTAAGACCGCGTCATCAGTATATTGATACTTTAAAGTATGATATATGTTCCTGCCCGCATTGCGGTTATACGGCAATGACCCGTTTCTTTCCGCATATTACCAATGTGCAGAGTAAATTAATCAAAGAAAACATCTGCTCAAAGTTTCATGCACAGATTGAGCCGGAACCGGCAGTTTATGATTACGACCGTGCATTGGAAAGATATAAGCTGTCACTGTTTAATACCATTGTAAAAAAAGGCAAGACCAGTGAAAAAGCATATACCTGTCTGAAAATTGCATGGCTCTATCGAGGAAAAGCTGAGACCATGGATGCTGCAACAGAGGAAGGAAAGGCAGCGATTGCAGAATGTAAAAAGGAAGAGGAAGCCTTTTACAAACAGGCATATGACGGTATGCTTAAGGCAGTCAGCACAGAGATGTTTCCAATCTGCGGAATGGATCAGGGAACAGTAGATTATCTGTTAGCAACGATGTCAATCCATTATAAAAAATATGATGTTGCATCAAAACTCCTTGCAGGTATCTTAGCATCCAATACAGCAGGAAGACAGATGAAGGACAAAGCACTGAATCTGAAAGAAGAAGTAGTTGCAGAATTAAAAAAGGGGAGAGGTTAAACAGACAGTGAATGAAATGATGATTCCATTGTCACACGATGAAAAAATTCCGCTGTATCAACAGATATATGACCATATCAGGATCGAGATCATGGACGGTAAGATTCCCCAAGGAGAGAAACTGCCGTCTACTCGTTTTTTATCTTCCCATTTGCAGGTGAGCAGAAGTACTGTAGAACTTGCTTATGAGCAGCTTGTATCGGAAGGTTACATAGAGGCACAGCCATACCGCGGATATTACGTCAGTGATGTCAGTGATTTATTAGACTTAAAAGAAAACAGCCAGCAGCCAAAGGAAGAAGAGCCAAAACGTGCTAAGAACCGGATGTTGGAAACACACATTGACTTTTCACCTTTTGCCGTGGACTTAGAGCATTTTGCATTTAATGCATGGAGAAAGGTCAATAAGAATCTGCTCAGCACAGACAATGCCGATTTGCTGACCGCAGGAGATGGTGCAGGCGAGCCGGAGTTTCGTGAGGAAATCTGTAACTATCTCTATCAGTCTCGTGGTGTTATCTGTGAGCCTTCCCAGATTATCGTGGGTGCAGGAAATGAATACCTGCTGATGCTGTTATCACAAATCTTAGGTGCAGGCAGATGTGTGGCAATGGAGAGTCCGACCTATGTACAGGCATATGAGACTTTTTTGAATCTGGGATATCAGGTGTGTGCAGTAGAGATGGATGCCCAGGGCATCAGCATGGAGCAGCTTCGCAGTGAAAAAGCCGATATTGCATATGTGATGCCATCCCATCAGTTTCCAATGGGAACCGTAATGCCGATGAAACGGCGTATGGAGTTGCTGAAATGGGCGGCAGAGGATGAGAACCGGTATCTGATAGAAGATGACCATGACAGTGAATTTCGTTATAAAGGGAAACCAATTCCTTCGTTGCAGGGTTCCGACCAGAATGAAAAGGTCATCTATCTTGGAACATTTTCAAAGAGTATTGCTCCGGCAGTGCGTGTCAGCTATTTGGTGCTGCCGAAAAAATTAGTAAAAGTCTATACCGAAAAATGCGGTTTTTATGCATCAACCGTTCCTAAAATTCAGCAGATGACCATTTGCAACTTTATGAAAGAGGGCTATTTTGAACGTCATCTGAATCGTATGCGGAGCAGTTACAAAAAGAAGCATGACTTTTTGATGGATGAAATTAAGAAAAGAAAATGGATACGGAAGGTCTATGGAGATAATGCGGGACTGCATGTCATTGCAGAGATTGAGTCGCATTTTTCGGATGAGGAACTGACAAAGTTAGCACAGGGGATTGGAATCCGTATCTATCCGATTTCAGAATACTATATAGATAAAAACAAAGTACCGGAATACCCGGCAATCCTTTTAGGATATGGGGGGCTGACAGAAAAAGAAATAGAGCAGGGATTTCGGGAACTGGACAAAATTATGTTATTTTTTTAGCAAAGAAATGCGAGGGTGGTTATGAAAAGAATAAGGATAGCAATTTGTGATGATGATTCAATTGGCAGGGGATTGTTGCAGGAAAGTCTGGAATATTTACTGCAGGAAAATAACCTGCAGGCAGACATCAGCAGTTATTGCAGCGGTCAGGAACTGTTACGGGAACAAAACAGATATGATATTTTGTTTTTGGATATTAGAATGCCTAAAATCAATGGAATTCGGACGGCAGAGAAATATCGGGAGTGGTATGAAGATACGATCATTATTTTTCTGACATCTTATGAAGATTATGTTTTTGAAGGTTATAAAGTCAATGCATTTCGTTATCTGAAGAAACCAATGGAACAGGAAAAATTGCGGGAGGCATTGCTGAGTGCAGTATCTAAGTTAGAAAAAGAATACGAGATTGAACTCTGGGATGAGGAAGGACTGCATATTGTCAGACCCAAAGATATTATTTATGTGGAGACAAGTGGAAGAAACGTCATTGTACGGACCGTGGAAGAGGATTATTGCGTGAAAATGGGGATTACGCAGTTTGCCGAAAATCTGAATGGAACGGATTTTATATCTCCACACCAGTCTTATTATGTTAACATGCGTTATATCAAAGAATTTAATAAGCAGGAAGCAATTTTAGTAAATGGAGAAAAAGTTAAGATAAGTTGTAAAAAGTACGCACAATTTAGGGATATCTACTGCGAATACCGTAGAAATCGAAGAAATCACTAAAGAAAAACACTGAAATGTTGCTTTTGTGTCAAAATCAACTGCTTTTATGTAAATCCTGTTGAAAAATAGTTATCAATATGCAAGAATATAGACGGCTAGAAGAGAGGAGGGGGAGCAGATGATTTTATTTAGTTATTACTGCCAGAGCAAAGAGTGTTTATATTTACGATTTTGGCGTCAATAGTGATAGAGGGAAACAGGGATGACATGAGTTGTGTTATCCCTGTCTTTATGTGGAGAAAAACAGAGGGAACATATAAGTGAGGAAAAGGGTTTGAGAGATGTATCATATATTTATTTGTGATGATGAAAAAAGGTTTACAGAAGTATTAGAAAAACGTGTAGAAACATGTTTGAAGGAACAGGGCCAAAGTTATGAGATACAGATATTCTATAATGGAATAGAAATGTTTCAGGCAATGCAGAAAAAAGCACCGGAAATATTGTTGCTGGATATTGATATGCCGGAAATCTCAGGGATGGAACTGGCAGAACAGATTTTTAGCAGTAATATTAATACAAATGTTATATTTGTGACAAATAGAGATGATTTGGTGTTTCAGGCAATACATTATCAGCCATTCCGCTTTATACGGAAAGAAAAACTGAATCAGGAACTGGATGAGGCAATTTGTCATTTACTCAATAAATTGGAAAAAGATGAGAAAATGTGGGAAGTTCAGACAAAGAATGGAACAGAAATTCTTGCGTTGAAAAATATTTTATATATAGAAAGCTGCAAACATTATTTACGGATTAAGCATATTAATGGCGAGTGTGAGATGCGGGGGAAAATCTCAAATTTAGAAAAATGGATGAGTAACTATGGTTTTGTACAGACACATAGAAGCTATCTAGTCAATGTTCGCTATATGAAAATGGTTCGTGCAAATGAGGTAGAACTGGACAATGGAGAAATCCTTTCTGTCAGCAGAGATAAAGCACAGGAAGTGAAAAAGAAACAAATGATATATCTGAGGAGTTTTGCATATGCAAATAGTTAGTGAGATTGCTGAAATTGTAGCAAGTGCTATTGACTGTGTGTTAGTATTATGGTTTTTGACAAGTCACTTTGGAAAAAAGAAAACAATAGAATGGTGGAAGTATGCAGTATGGTTTGTAATTTTATTTATTCCAAGTCATTTTATGGGAGAAATATTTAATTTACAAAGTATTGTAGTAATCCTGATTGTTACCAGCTTCTCAATGATTTATTTGCAGGGAAACAGTATTGAAAAGTTAATCGTACCCCTGATTCTGTATATCATGTTGGCATTTGTAAATATTATGGTGATACAAGTAATATCTGTGTTAAGCAAAAGTCCTATGGAAGTGCTCATCTCAGGGAATGGTATTCTTAGAATCCTTGTATTGTGCATCAGTAAGGTCACAGTGATTTTGACATTTGTGATAGCAGAAAGAACATTTAGTAAAAAGCATTATTTCAAAAAAGAAGAGTATATTTTTGGAGCAATCTTATATATTACGTTTTTTATTGTTGCAGTGCTTACCTTTAAAATAGTCGGAACCGTTGAAATGACTTTTAGAGAACAGCTGATTTTCTTTATATTGACAATGCTGTTGTTAGTGATCAATAGCTTTATGTTCTGGTTGATCCGGAGAATGAACTATCAGAACAGATGTGAATTGGAAAATGAAGTTTTAAAAGTGCAGTTAGAACAACAGGAAAGTCAGATTCATAATACAGAATTATTGTATCAGAATACAAGAAAAATGCGTCATGACATGAAACACTATTTTACGACATATTTGCAATTGCTAAGAGATGGTGAAACAGAAGTTGTTATGAAAGAGATGCAGAGCATTTTAGAGACAGAGTTAGAAGCAGAAAATGTGTTTTATATGGACTGCAGGATGGTGAATGCAGTTATTAATCAAAAGGCAGCCCTTTGCAAGAAGAACAAAATATCTTTAGAAGTGCAGATTACAGGAGAATTTCATTAGGAAAATGAAAGTAATATTGCGATTTTATTATCAAATCTCTTAGATAATGCCATTGAAGCGGAAATACAGCAGGAGAGTAAAAAGGAAATCCGTTTAAAAATGTTCATTTATAAAGAGATGGTCAATATCATTGTGGAAAACTATATTTTGAAATCTGTTTTGGGAGAAAATCCAGAGTTAAAAACAACAAAAAAGGAAAAACAGGGACATGGGATTGGGATAGAGAGTGTCAAAGAACTGGTTCGTAGAGAAGAAGGAGATTTGGAAATTTTTGAAGAAAACAATTATTTTATTTCACAGATATTGATTCCATGCAAAGCAAACAAGATTTGTGGGTAGTCATTGGAACTATACGGAATTCCCAGAATTCTCGACAAAAATCAACAATTCATGCCTAAAAAAGACGGTTCATGCCAAGAGTATTGAAAAAGCGAAAAAAAGGAATATGATAAAGGAAGTTATGAAATGTTATGCAGCTTTTGGGAAATGAACGGATAGAATAGCGTCAGTCTATGTAATAGAATCGGAAACCTAATCATAAAACTTCATTTGAAGAAGCAGGAGATATGACATAGCAGCAAACAAAAGGGAAATGCATATTTTGTGAAAAAATCACAGAGTATACATTTTCTTTTTTTGATGAAGTGTAAAAATATAAAAAGATTGGATTAGATAAAAGTTGCAGAAAAGGTGTAAAAATAGAGAAAAAACGGTAATTCATGCCAGAAAAATGTCATTGGTGCCATAGGTATTGCAAAAATAGTCAGAGTTGTTAAGATGTAGAAGAAGGATGTGAGGCAATGTCTAAAGTTGCAGAAAAGGTAGCGGACTCCTTATACCGGAAAGATTATATCAGTGAAGAAGAAAAAGAGATTTATTCATATGGTTATGAAATACTCATTGATAATATCGGAAAAACTTTTCTGTTACTAATGGTAGGTGCGATCATTCATCAGTTCGTTGCAACCTTGGTATTTGTAGTAGTATTTACTACATTGCGCAGCTGCTGTGGAGGCTATCATGCATCAAAGACGTGGCAGTGTAATTTACTTACAGTTATTCTTTGGGGAATAGTGATAGTTGGAACATACACAGAGGCAATCATTAAACAATGTGAAGCATTGACCATTGTAATTGCTGTTGTAAGTGAGTTGGTGATTTACCAATGTGCACCAGTGGAGCATCAGAATAAGAAGTTAACGAATGAAAAAAAAGAGAGGAACAGAAGATGTGCATTAGGACTAGGCATGTTATATGGAATCTTAATATTACTACTTACTTTTTCGTTAACTAAGATAGCAATTGCCTTAGCGCTGACGGTATTAGAAGTCGTAATGTTGATGATAATACCAGGTGAAGGGAGGAGCAATGAGCCATGAAGAAACAGAATCTTTTCGGAGAGATGGTAAAAAAAGCAGGAGCAAAAGCAGCTGTATCTACAGCAAATAAAGCATCTGTATTTTACTGCTACCAGCCAAAAGAGCCAAAAGGCTTAGACAAATTCAACAAATAAGATAAAAGACTCCTGCCGCGAAATGGAACAACTTTAGTACATAAGGCGGCAGGAAAGCAAGCAGAACATGAAGGTATACCCATGAATTTCAATGCTGTGATTGAAGAAATAGTTGTTTGCTCTTCGGGATATTGTATTTCAATGCTTTTTTCTGCATCAGTACAACTGCAACCTATTACAATCAATCCATTAATAAATGTCCAAATATGAGGTAAGCCCAGACCGAATATAAAGGACACAGGACATAGCTATTGAAATTCATGGAGATGTATTTATGTTTCTATATATTACCAGCATCCGACGGAAGCCAGCAATGGCTTCCGTCTTATTTGCGGGAACATTTGCCGGGAACCCGATTTTCAAAATAACTTTTAAAAACAGGAAAATTGTGGTATAATACCTACTATAGGAAGATATTTTCTGTTTTTAAAGGTTATGATACAAAATCCGTTTCACTTACGAAAGAGAGTGCGGCGGTTTTTTTGTGGAAGAAAGGAGAGGCAATGTTTAAAGAAGGAGATTTCATAATTTATGGAAGCAATGGTGTATGTCAGGTAGAGCATATAGGAAGCATGGATTTACAGGGTGTTCCGGGTGATAAAATGTATTATACATTAGTTCCGGTTTATGAAGAAAAGAGTCGTTTGTTTACACCGGTGGACAACCACAAAGTAGTCATGCGTCCCGTGATCAGTAAACAAGAAGCATGTGAACTGATAGACCATATGCAGGAAATGCAGGTATTTGAGATACAGAATGAAAAGAACAGAGACACTGTATTCAAAGAGGCATTGAAAACCGGGGATTGTGAAGAACTCGTTCGCGTGATCAAAACAATATACGAGAAAAAGCAGGAGCGTAAGGCACAGGGGAAAAAAGTGACTGCCGGAGATGAGCGTTATTTCAAGCTGGCAGAAGAGCATTTGTACGGAGAGCTTGCGATTGCTCTTGGAATTGAAAAGGACAAGGTTAGTTCTTATATTGAGAAAAGAATCGCGTAAAATGTACAAAAAAATAAAAGTGTCAAAAAATTGCAAAAGAATGTGAAAAAAGTACCAGAGGATAAAAGGTTCTATGATATAATGAGGTACATGGTTAAGTAATGATGAATTTTTTGGTTAAAATGAGAGAGAGGGATTAGGTACAATGGAAAGAAAAAGAAAAATGTCTATCATGGTGCGCCTGTTACTGATGGTGATCTCGCCATGCCTGTTGCTTGGAATTGCAATGACACTTTATTCCGGGTGGAACATGCAAAGGGGAATGCAAAAGACTACGTTGGACGGAATGCGTGCAACGGATTATGCAGTCTTAGAGATGTTTAAAAACATAGCAGACGGTGATTTTAAGCAGGATGCAAAAGGCAATGTTTACAGAGGAGAGTACAAGATTTCTGATAACAATGAGTTAGCAGATTATATCAAGAACAAGACAGATGTAGATGTTACTTTTTTCTATGGGGATACCCGTGTGTTGACTTCCTTAAAGGATAAAAAAACAGGGGATCGACTGATAGGAACCACAGCATCTAAAGAAGTTACGGATAAAGTCTTAAAAAATGGAAAAGAATACTCAGATGCGGGTATTGTGATCAATGAAAGACCATACTACGGATATTATGTGCCGGTAAAGAATTCGGATGACAGTATCGTAGGAATGGTGTTTGTCGGAAGAGAGAGCAAAGATATTAATGCCTTTATCAAAAGCAAGTCAAGCGCCGTATTTCTTATGGCACTGATCATTATGGCAATGGCATCGATCGTAGCATGGATCACCTCAAGATCCGTAGCGGTCAGCGTGCGTGAAACAGAAAAGGTAATCGGTGCGTTAGCAGACGGTAATCTGACTCTGGGTGTGGAAGAAAAGCTGTTAGGGCGAAACGATGAAATCGGTGATATGGCACGTTCTGTCGAAAAGTTAAAACAGGAGCTTTTTGAGATCATCAGTGATATCAAAAAATCTTCAGGAATACTGAATGCATCGGGAGAATCTCTAAGTCAGATGGCAGAAAACTCCAGTGCAACAACGAACGAAATGAGTAAGGTCATAGAGGATTTATCCAAGGGTGCAGTCTCACAGGCAGAAGAGATTGAAGAAGCATCGGTACATATCGGAGAGATGGGACATGTCATTGAAGAGATTGTAAGCAGTGTGGATGGTTTGGATGATACATCTGCGAAAATGAAAAATGCCAGTGATGAGTCTTCTGTCATTATCCGTCAGCTTTCCGAATCCAATGACAGGACGACACAGGCGATCAACCGTATCGGAAGACAGATTGAAGCAACGAACGATTCTGTACAGATGATCCATGCAGCAGTAGAATTGATCACTTCGATCGCGAGTCAGACAAGCCTGTTAGCGTTAAATGCAAGTATTGAAGCGGCAAGAGCCGGAGAGCATGGAAAAGGATTTGCAGTAGTGGCATCCGAGATCCAGAAATTAGCAGAGCAGTCGAATGACTCGGCGGAAAAGATCAAAGACATCATCCGCGATTTGTTAAGTGAGGCAGAACAAACGGTAAACGTCATGCATGAAGTAGAAGATATCGTTGCACAGCAGCAGGAAAAATTAGAAGAGACAAAGACAAAATTTGTATCCGTAGCAGACGGAGTCAATGCATCCAGAAGCGAGACAGAGGCAATCCAGAGTCATACGCAGATATGTGATCAGTCAAGAGCCAGAATTATTGATGCAGTTCAGAATTTATCAGCAATTTCACAGGAAAATGCAGCAAGTACAGAACAGACGACAGCATCTATGGCAGGTCTGAATGAGGCAATCCGGCAGTTATCCGTGGCAGCAAAAGAATTGCAGGGACTGTCAGAGAACTTAGAGAAGGATATGTCATTCTTTACAGTCTAGATTTTACGATAAAGGTGGAGGAATCAAAGTGGTAAAAAAATATTCAGATATTACACATATTTTTAATGAACACATGAAAGGCGGAGATGGAACCGTAGAAGTGATCCCATCCGTGGTACAGGGAGAATATGAGAGTGATGCAAATGTCATTGCACGTTTGATCTTAAAACCGGGCTGTTCCCTCGGAATGCATGAGCATATCGGAGAAGAAGAGATCATTACGGTACTTCACGGAACAGCGGAATATAATGACAACGGCGAGAGCAGTACGGTAGAAACAGGCGATGTCTGCATCTGCAAAAGTGGTGGCAGACACAGCATTGCAAATGCATCGCCAAGTGAAGATTTAGAGTTAATGGCAGTGATTATTCAGGTGTAGTACCTGACTTTGCCTGATAATACTGTTCTTCTGCTTTATCATATCCGATTTCAGTGCTCCTGTGGTAGAGGTCTACCCGGGAGCATTTTAATGTCTCTAAGCAGGATTGTTCATCTGCAAGAATCCCATCAATACAATTTTTTTGAAAAAGTATTACGGTGTCACGGAGTAGTTCTAAACTTTCTAAAAGACTGTCCGCGGTTCACATCGTCTAAAGGGTGAATCGTATCATAATTTCCCGGAGCCTGTCCTAAGACAGTCAACGCAAGATTAGCAATGACCTCATTGACATTCATATTTGTGGAAGTGCCGGCACCTCCCTGTAAGGCACTGGTACAAAAAGAATCATCCACATCCCCGGCTAAGATCCGGTCGCAGGCGCAGAGGATAGCATCCCATTTTTGGGATTCCTCCGGGTGCAGTTCCCGGTAAGATAAGGCAGCCGCTTTTTTTACCTGCACCATGGCGTAGATCAGGGAAAGATTTGTAGTATGATAGGAAGTAATAAAATTTTCTTTGGCACGAAGCGTCTGTAATCCGTAAAGAGTATCATCGGAAAGGCTGCGTGTTCCTAACATATCATGTTCTGTTCTCATGACGGTTCCTCCGTAAGCATCATAGATACTGCAGGAAACGGTTCAACGCTCCGCTTTAAGATGCCCTGGATATAGGCAATCAGGATACCGTAATTGGTCATAGGGATATTCTGATCCTTTGCACAGGCAAGGCGGTATTTCATTTCACGCTCATTTAACATACAGCCGCCGCAATGCACGATCATCTTATACGGTGAGAGATCTGCCGGAAATTCCGTGCCGGAGGAAAAGACAAATTCCGGTTCTTTTCCGGTATACTGCCGGATCCAGCGGGGCAGCTTGACACTGCCGATATCGTCACACTGTCTGTGATGAGTGCAGCCTTCGGAAACTAAAATTTTATCTCCGTCCTCAATCTGCTCTAGTGCAGTGACACCTTTGATCAGTGCCGGCAGATTTCCTTTATATCTTGCAAAGAGGATAGAAAACGAAGTTAACATAATATCTGCCGGAGTGTCGGCAGATACTTTTGCAAAGACCTGACTGTCGGTAATGACAAGACGCGGTTTTTTGCCTAAGTGAGCTAAGGTGTCACGAAGTTCATATTCTTTGACGACAATGGCAGTTGCATCTGCCTCTAAGATATCACGGATCGTCTGCTGCTGCGGCAGGATCAGTCTGCCCTTTGGAGCAGCCTTGTCGATCGGCACGACTAAAACCACAAAATCAGAAGGATGGATCAGGTCAGCAACGATCCGAAGTTTGGTATCCTCTGTTTTAGCAAGAGTTGCGATCTTTTCTTTGAGGGTATCGATTCCGGAAAGATCAGCCGTACTGACGGATACAAAATCAATCTGATGTTCTTTTAAATATTGAAGGTCTTTTGCAAGTGAAGCAGACGGAGCAAGGTCGGATTTGTTAAATGCCACGGCATAAGGAATCTGCTTTTTTTGGATATGCTCAATAAAAGCAAAGTCCTCTTCGCAGAGTCCGAGAGATGCATCGACTACTAAGACAGCGGCATCCGATTTATTTAGCACCTGATAACTTTTCTTTACGCGCAAAGCACCAAGCTCTCCTTCATCATCAATTCCCGGAGTGTCAATGACAACGACAGGTCCTAATGGGAGCAGTTCCATGGATTTTTGCACCGGATCGGTGGTGGTTCCCTTTACGTCTGAAACAACGGCCAGATCCTGTCCGGTCACGGCATTTAAGACACTGGATTTTCCGGCATTCCGCCGTCCGAAAAAGCCGATATGGACACGTTCAGAAGATGGGGTCTGATTCATTTGCATAAGTATTCCTCCTCAAACACATCATTTTTTGTTCTTTTTATTCTAGTTTGTTTCCGGAACCTTGTCAATGTGTGCATTTGGTTTGCTTTTTGTGAAAAATAATGATACTATTAGTTTCGGATATGAATGGTAGAGTACCAGAGAAAACAGAAGGGTGGAATATTTACATGAAAAAAATGGAGGATTACGTCCGCAGTATTCCGGATTTTCCGGAACCGGGAATTATATTCAGGGATGTGACCAGCGTATTGCAGGATGCAGACGGATTACATATGGCAATCGACAAGATGCAGGAACTGCTCGCGGATACGGAGTTTGATGTACTTGCAGGAGCAGAGTCGAGAGGATTTATTTTCGGCATGCCGATCGCATATAATCTTCATAAACCATTTGTACTGGTAAGAAAAAAAGGAAAGCTGCCATGCGAGACCGTAGAAAAAGAGTACGATCTTGAGTATGGAAAAGCAACGATCGAGATGCACAAAGATGCCATCAAACCGGGACAGAAAGTTGTCTTAGTCGATGACCTGATCGCAACCGGAGGTACAATGGAGGCTGCCGCAAAATTAGTGGAAGAATTAGGCGGCAAAGTAGTAAAGATTATTTTCTTAATGGAGTTAGCAGGCTTAAAAGGAAGAGAGAGACTGAAAGAGTATGACGTAGAATCTGTCATCTGTTATGAAGGAAAATAAGAAGAGAGAAGAGGCTGGGGTTTGATCAAACACAGTCTCTTTTTTCACCTCCATTTCTTGTGAGATAGTACAGATTATGGTATAATAAGACAAAATACAGGAATTGTCGACATGGTTCGGCAAAAACAGTTGTAATGAGGCAGTATGACCGATATGGCTGGAAAGGAGAAAACATGGGCAAGAAAGAAGGACAAGGGGAAAACAGAATATCCGGTATTGGAGTAACAGCGCGTCTGATAGGGATTACCATGATACCAATTATATCGATCCTTATTATTCTGACCTTTATTTCCGCAAAGGACATGAGAGACAGCATGCGTACGACCCAGTACCAGGGAATGGCAGGAATGGCGGGAAGCGTGCAGTCTGCCTACAATATCGTATATCAGGGAGATTTTAAGTTAGATGAAAAGACAGGAGTCTTATACAAAGGACCGGCTGACCTGACAAAGACCAATGAGATGATGGATATGCTCGTTGAAAAATCAGGTTATGATATGCTTTTAACTTACGGGGATAAGATTGAGATCACAACAATGAAAGGAAAAAACGGGGAGAGGATCATCGGACAGAAGATAAAGGATCAAGTCATCATTGATAAAGTTCTGAAAGGTGGAAAAGAATACAAAGACAATGATACAAAGATCAACGGAGTAGAATATTACAGCTATTCTCTTCCGGTTAAGAACACGGATGGAACTGTTGTCGGAGTGATCAGCATTGTGAACCCTCGTTCTGAGATTGATGATTATACACAAAGCCGTATCATGATCATTGTAGTTGTAGCAGTCGTACTGTTGATCATTACATTGATCACAACAACGATCGCATCAAAATCTCTTGCAGGTGCGGTCAAGCATACAGAGGAAGCATTAGTCGGACTGTCACACGGAAAAGTGAACTTCAAGTTAGAGGATCGTTTCTTGACCAGAAAAGACGAAGTAGGAGAAATGGCAAGAGCGTTTGAAGCATTGCAGAAGAAGCTGATCCATATCATCAGCAATATCAAGAACTCATCAGAAGTATTGTTAGGTTCCGGTGAGGAACTGAACCATATGGCACAGCTGAGTAACCTTGCAGCAGGTGAGATCAGCCGTGCAGTAGAGGATATCTCCAAGGGCGCGGTATCCCAGGCAGAAGATGTGGAAGAGGCAACCGTTTATGTAGGAGATATGGGTAAAGTTGTAGGTGAGATCGTAGATGGTGTGGAGACCTTAGACGAGACCTCCAATGAGATGAAAAATGCCGGCGATGAGTCCACGAACATTATTGAGCAGCTTACCGTATCCAACGATAAGACAACAAAAGCCATTGAACATATCGGAAATCAGATTAAAGCGACCAACGATTCCGTACAGGAGATCGGAGAAGCAACGAAGATCATCACAGCGATCGCAGAGCAGACCAGTCTGTTGGCACTGAATGCATCGATTGAAGCAGCAAGGGCAGGAGAGGCAGGAAAAGGTTTTGCCGTTGTAGCTGATGAGATTGGAAAATTAGCAGATCAGTCCAACACCTCCGCAGAGCAGATCCGTCAGACGATCGACAATCTGTTAGAAGAATCTGAAAAGAGCGTTGAGGTTATGGAGAGTGTCAATGTACTTGTCGCAGAGCAGCAGGAAAAACTGAACCAGACCAGAGAAAAATTCGTAAGAGTCAGCAAGGGAATCACCACTTCCAAAGACGATATGGAAGTAATTAAGAGCCACACAGATTCCTATTTTGTAGCAAGAAAGAAAGTGGCAGATATCATCCAGAACCTGTCAGCGATCTCTGAAGAATATGCAGCAAGTACACAGCAGACAACAGCTTCCATGGAAGAATTGAATGCAACGATGAACCTGTTAGCAGAAGCATCCAAGAACCTGACAGATTTATCCAGACAGTTAGACGAAGAGATCGCATTCTTCCAGATTGATGACTAATTCAAAAAGGAGTCAGGGAGTGCAGGAACAGATTCATGACATCTTACAGTCTTTGCCTTACAAGTTAATACTCAGTAAGGCAAAGAACTGTGAATATCGTAAAGTTCAGATTTTAAAAAAAGAAAAGAATTATCAGATTGAAAAGTATACGCAAAAGCAGGTGTTCCATGAGAATCTTGATAAAGAAGAATTAGAGGTCTATCTGCTGCAGGAACTTGGTACACATTTTTTCCGGATGAATGTCTGGAATGCCAAAGTGGAATATCAGATGATGATCTCGAAAAAAGGCAAGGTGCATATCATCGAAAAGAACTGTACAAAGACGGCACCAAAGGAGCAGACCGGGCATAACCGGAAGAAGAAATATCTGATCCCGGAAGGCGAAATGATAGAGCCTTTAGTCGATATGGGAATCTTCACAAAAGAAGGAAAGATCGTACACAGCATGTACGATAAGTATCGACAGATCAACCGTTTTGTAGAACTTGTGGACGATGCCGTAAAGAACAGGAAACTGACATATTTGAATATCATTGATTTTGGATGTGGAAAATCCTATCTGACTTTTATTTTATATCACTATTTTACAAACATCCGTAAGATTCCGGTGCATATGACCGGACTGGATTTAAAAGAAGATGTGATCGAAAAATGTAACCTTGCAGCTAAGAAGTATGGTTACGAAAATCTTCATTTTGAATTGGGTGACATCTGCGGATATCAGAGTAATGAACAGGTGGATATGGTAATTACACTGCATGCCTGCGATACGGCAACCGATCATGCGTTATATCATGCCGTGCGATGGAATACGGAAATGATCTTTTCCGTACCGTGTTGTCAGCATGAATTGAATAGCCAGATACAGAGTGAGGACTATTCGATACTGACCCGTTATGGTTTGATAAAGGAACGGACAGCAGCATTGATGACCGATGCGATCCGTGCAAATCTGTTAGAGGCATGTGGTTATAAGACAGATATCTTGGAATTTGTGGATTTTGCACATACGCCAAAGAATCTATTGATCCGTGCAAAGAAAAAACCAGTGTCTAAAGATCAGAAAGAAAAGCGTATCCGGGAAGTGGAGCGTCTGATGCAGGAATATCATTTACAGCCGACGTTTTATCAGCTTTTAAAAGAAGTGTCATACATTTAAAAGAAAAATACAATTAGAATAAAATTGGAAAAAATCTCTCATACTATCAAAAAGTTTGGGAGGTTTTTTTATGGAACAAAAAGATTTTTTTTCACAGATAAAAGGTTCGCAGAGTCTTTCATTTCAAAAACCGCCTTACATTCTTGCAAGTGGAAATGTTGTGGGAAAGAAGGAGGGCGAAGGCCCGTTGGGAAAAGAATTTGATGTGATCTGCGAGGACGATAAATTTGGTGCAGACAACTGGGAAGATGCGGAAAGTACACTGCAAAAGGACGCAGTGGCGTTAGCGTTAGGAAAAGCAGGATTAGAAGCAAAGGATATCCGATATATTTTTGCGGGAGATTTATTAGGACAGAATATTGCCACCTCATTTGGTCTGATGGACTATGAAATCCCGCTCTTTGGACTATATGGTGCGTGTTCTACGGCAGGAGAATCCATGGCGTTAGGTGCGATGTGTGTGGCGGCAGGATATGCCAAAAATGTTCTGACATTAACTTCAAGTCATTTTGCGAGTGCGGAGAAACAGTTTCGATTTCCCCTGGAGTATGCCAATCAAAGACCACTATCAGCTACCTGGACGGTTACCGGAAGTGGTGCCTTTGTACTTAGCACCACAAGGAGCAAGGCAAGGATCACAGGGATCACGACCGGAAAGATCGTAGATTACGGGGTTAAGGATTCTATGAACATGGGGGCAGCCATGGCACCGGCAGCCTGTGATGTAATATATCATCATCTGTTAGATTTTGAGCGGAAGCCGGAGGACTATGACAAGATCATTACCGGAGACCTTGGAAAAGTCGGAAAAGAGATTCTGATCAAACTGCTTCGTGAAAAAGGAATCGATATAGCAGAGATCCATACAGACTGCGGAATCGAGATTTTTGACTGCGAGGAACAGGGAACACAGTCGGGAGGCTCCGGTTGTGGCTGTTCCGCGGTAACCTTAAGTGCGCATTTCTTAAAACAGGTAGAAAAGGGAGCATTAAAGAGAATTTTATTTGTCCCGACCGGAGCGTTATTATCGACCGTCAGCTTTAACGAGGGACAGAGTGTTCCGGGGATCGCACATGCGATCGTCATAGAACATGCATAGAAGAAGAAAAGAAAAATAAGGGAAAAGAGGAGGAATTATCGGATGGATTATATCAATGCATTCTGGGTAGGTGGATTGATCTGTGCTCTTGCCCAGATTTTAATGGAAAAGACAAAAATGCTGCCGGGAAGGATCATGGTTTTGATCGTATGTTTAGGTGCGGTGTTAGGAGCAGTCGGAATCTATGAACCGTTCATGGAATATGCGGGAGCAGGAGCAAGTGTTCCGTTATTGGGATTTGGCAATGTTTTGTGGAAGGGTGTCAAAGAAGCAGTAGATGCCAATGGCTTTTTAGGACTGTTTCAGGGAGGCTTTAAAGCAAGTGCCGTAGGAATTTCAGCAGCTTTGATTTTCGGCTATTTAGCATCATGGATTTTTGAGCCGAAAATGAGAAAATAAGGTATGGATAGAAAAAAATAGTACACGTTTGGGAATACGTTTGACGCGACTTTCTTATAATGCTATAATAATGAGCGGTTAAGAAAGAAGGACGTAAATGGAAACAGAAGAGAGAAAAAAAATATTGATCGTGGATGACGATCCGATGGTGTTAAAAGTCATCCGTTCTTATCTAAAGGACATTTATAAAGTGTATTGTCTGCGTTCGGGAGAAGAAGCAATGAAGTTCCTTACTATGCAGATTCCGGATGTTGTGCTGTTAGATTATATGATGCCGGGAATGGACGGACCGGAGGTATTCCGTAGGATGCAGGAGGACGAACGGACACAGGGAATCCCTGTGTTTTTTATGACAGCTGTCACGGACAGGGATCGTGTCTTAGAGTGTATGGAAATGAATCCCGAAGAGTATTTGGTAAAGCCGGTCAGCAGCAGTAAGCTTTTGAAAAAATTGTCCGATTTATTTGAAAAAGAGAGTTAACATCGTATAAATACGAAAATAAAGGACATATTAGTACTATCAAAACAAAAGGAGATAGTATTGATATGAAAAAATTCAAAAAAATCATAGTTGGTGCTATGCTGGTAATGGCACTTGGTACGTTTACAGCCTGCGGTAACAATGACGATAATGTAAATGATACAACAGGTACGCAGGATAATGTAACAAACGATGCTGCAAATGATGAAACAACAGGCAGCAACAAGAACAAGAACAACAACAATAACGATAATGATACTGACAATGCAGGAAATGCAGTCGGCGATGCAATGGAAGATGTCGGTGATGCAGCAGGGGATGTTGGAAAAGGTGTCGTAGACGGAGTTGGTGAAGTTGGCGAGGGCATCAAAGATGCAGCCAAGGATATGACCGGAAACGATGATAATGACAACAACAACCAGAACAACGACAACAATACCAGAAGTGGTATGCAGGAAAACAACGCCGATGACAATCGTGCAAATCGTTAGGGAATGATCATCAGAGAATAAAAAGGGCGTGAGCTGTATAACAGCTCACGCTCTTGGTCTATCTTATAGAAGTGTTTATAGAAATAAAAATTACTCGTCAATGCTGTAGTTTGGAGCCTCTTTTGTGATGTGGATGTCATGAGGATGACTTTCCTTTAAAGAAGCAGCACTGATCTTTACAAATTTACCGGTTTCTTTTAAAGTCTCGATATTTGGAGCACCGCAGTAACCCATACCTGCACGGATGCCGCCGATGAGCTGGAAGACAATATCCTCTACGCTGCCTTTATAAGCAACACGACCTTCCACACCTTCCGGAACAAGTTTCTTTGCATTCTGCTGGAAGTAAC
>ERZ772893.1912-NODE-1912-length-18416-cov-3.963564_pt1 | contig 18416 bp, 13 predicted proteins | sample MGYA00511482_ERZ772893 | MGnify/ENA primary metagenome ERZ772893 (study PRJEB29015, sample SAMEA2737687) | human gut metagenome | biome: human gut; feature: human-associated habitat; material: faeces | place: China | collected 2012 ... | reverse complement strand
CGAGTACACGATACAGGCAAACACGGAAACCGTGCAGTCCGGAATCCTTCCCACGCAGCATCTCGCCCCCGGGACAAACAAACAACTCACGATTCCACTCAGAAACGTAAAGAATAAACCCGGAACAGAGTATTTCCTAAATCTCTACGTGAAGTCCAAGCAAGCGAATCTCTCCGTCCCAGCCGGCTACATCGTGGCCTCGGAACAATTCAGATTACCGGATTACACCCCGGCACCCGTGTTCCGTCCTACCCCCGAAAAAACGCTGACCATGGAAGAAAACGGACCGGACATTCATATATCCGGCTCGAATATCGACTTCGTATTCAACAAGCAAAAAGGATACGTGACGTCCTACCGGACCAATGGCGTTCAATATATTGCTGAAGATTTCGGGTTCCAACCCAACTTCTGGCGAGGTCCCACGGATAACGACTATGGTAACGGGATGCCGAATCGGCAACAAGGCTGGAAACAGGCAAGCAAAAATTTCAAGATTGCCGGAATCAGAACCTCTACTTCCGTAACAAACACGAACCTGACCATCACGTACAGACTTCAGGAAACCAACAGCAAATATCACGTGTCCTACACGTTATACCCATCAGGCATGATCCACGTGGCCTGTCACCTAGAAACTCAACCGGATGCGCCAGAACTTCCCCGAATCGGGGTACGTTTCAGGGTTCCCACGGACGTGAATCAACTGGAGTATTTCGGGCGGGGACCCGAGGAAAACTATTGTGACCGAAATAACGGAACACTTATCGGGTACTACAAAAGCACTGCCGAGCAACAATACGTTCCCTATGTACGCCCACAAGAAAACGGCCACAAAACAGAAACCCGCTGGCTGGCTCTCACGGATAAAAACGGGGAGGGCCTCCTGTTCATTGCCGACTCGAACTTCATGGAGTTTAACGTTTCCCGGAACCGGATAGAAGACTTCGACTCCGAAGAATCCAACCGCCCGTATCAATGGCAAAACTTCACGAAAGACGAATCCCATGACCCGCTCATGGCGAAAAACCGAAAACCCAAACAAACGCATATCAACGACATCTTCCCTCGTAATTTCGTGGAAGTATGCATAGATCACCGCATGATGGGAGTTGCTGGGGACGATAGCTGGGGATCTCAACCTTACCCCAAATACAAGCTCCCAACAAACAAAGATTACCACTGGAGTTTCACCATCCTACCGATCAAAAACAACATGGAGATCAGCGAAAAACTAGGTTATCAATATCTACCCTAGAAGAAAGAGTGTCAAAAGTTCGTAAAGTCCCTAGACATTACGAACTTTTGACACATTCTCCTCACACGATTCTCATGATCTGCAACCAGAAAAATAGACCTCCCAGACGGCTTTTTAATCGATAAATAGCCTCCCTTTTACAAGCTCGCACGTCTTTTTCCGGAAGAGAAAGAATTTCTGCAATTTCCTTGTTATTCTTACCTTGAAAGTATAACCAAAATATCTCCCTGCAATCTTCAGGTAATTCCGTAATAGCTAAATATAACTCTTGATAAATATCTTCCCGTACCAAATTATAACCCTTTCGTCCAAATGATCACGGACAAATATAAAACATTCTTTCCAACAAACAAAACCCTATATAGTGGATAAAATTTATAGACCAATAAAGAATGTGAAGTTAATCCTAGAACGGGAAAAAGTTGAAAAAAATTAAGAGGGATCATCAAAATTTGATCATCCCCCAAATCAATAATCTCTACTGAAAATTATTTAATATTTATCCAATTCATTTAACGCAAAAGCATAAGCCCCAAAAGCAATAGCCTTGCTTGTTCCCAATTTGGTCGTAATCACTCCCATTCTCTTCACCGGATCGTACTCAATCGTTTCCGTCGTCCCCGGAACTAAAATTTGTCTAGAGGTTGGAGCTAAGAATGCAGTTAGTCCCGCCGGGTCATCCAAAAAAAAGGCTTTCATTTCCATTCGGTCTGATGGTGCACCCTCGTACATTGCTACCGTTCCGTTTAGCTCACGAATAACCGATGGCATCAAGTATTTATGGGCAGCAACAATACCTCCGCCAAGAACAACGATCCCATCCACGACAGCGTTTATTGAAGCAATCGCCTCACCAAGCACTTCTCCAGCGTGTTCGAATGTTGTGCGAGCGGAAGCCTGATCTCCTTCTAAAGTACCCTCTGCAATATCGAAAATATCTTTTGGCGTTAATTTGCGAGGATCACCAGAAAGACGAGCATATTCACGTTTGATAGCCCGGATAGAGATACCCTCTTCCACACTATAAACGGGTTCTCGTTTATCACGCAACACCCAAACTTCCGCAGCCGATCCATTGTCTCCAAGAAAAAGCTCCCCGTCACGAACCACTCCACCACCGAAACCGGTCCCTAGCGTGATCCCAATTAGATTTTTATAAACCTTACTCTTACCTGCATTCCCGAGCATACGGTTTACCTCTGGTAAAGCTCCCGCCAATGCCTCTCCGTAGGCAAACAAATCACCATCATTATTAATAAAAACCGGTATTCCGAATACATTCTTCAAAAAGGCACCAAGTGCCACACCACCACGAAAAGCTGGCAAGTTATTCAAGTCTCCAATTATCCCATTCACGTAATCAGCCGGACCAGGAAAGGCAAAACTGATAGCCACCGGATTATCCGGCAATTTCAACTTGATCGCCGAGAAACCTGTCACCAAAGTCTCCAGACATTTTTCAAGGTTATCCCCATTCGAAGGTAACACAATAGGTTCAACTATCTCTTCATTAGACTGGATTGCAGAAAACACAAAGTTCGTTCCCCCAGCATCCAACGTCATCACGATTCTTTTATCAAACTGATACATGACAAATTTATTAGTTCAAAAATCACGAGTTTAGAATTATCTCTCTGTCTTTATTCCCACAGAACAATACAAGAGGTAGAGCAAACAACCAAGAATCACCACCAGCGAACCGACCTGTGTACCGATCAAGTCCGTGCAATAACCCATCAGTGGAGGAATTACCGCTCCTCCAAAAATTCCTGTTACCATTAAGCCAGAGATCTCATTCGCTTTCCTCGGCTGAGCCTGAATTGCCATCGAGAAGAGCAACGAAAATATACTCGAACACGTGAATCCGATCAAAGCAATCGACACAAGGATCGGATATTGACCCGACACAAAAAACAAAACGACTAGTGCAGCAATTGCCACTAGGACGTTCACCCGAAAATACTTGCTACCTGACACCCGTGCTAGGAGAAACGTCCCCACAAAAGCACCAATCGTTCGGAAGGCAAAATAAACACTCGATCCGATACCAGCCTCAGCAATATCAAAGCCACAACGTTCCAGCAATAACTTCGGAGCCACTGTATTCACTCCTACATCAACACCCACAACGAAAACGATCCCGAGGAAAAGCAACAAAATCGTCCGGTCTTTCAACAAACAGAATGTTGCTCCCCATGAAGAGGTCAACTGTCCCGAGGTTTCTTCCGGAATCGGCACAAACAATAACCAACACATCGAAAGCAAGGTCAATAAAGCAAATACCGGGAAAAGATACTGCCAATTACCTAGCATTGTCGCTGCAAATGCAGCTATAAAAGGGCCACAGAAAGATGACACCGCTTTCAACACCTGACCTGCCGTCAACGAGCTCGCCAGAACATTACCTTTCACCACATTCGTTAACAAAGGATTTAATGATACCTGCAAAATCGTATTACCAATACCCAACAGGGCAAAAGCTAGTAAGCACGTGTAAAGATCGTAATGAACAAAAGGAATAATCATACCAACCAGCGTCACCAACATACTCGCCAAAACCGTTTTCTTACGCCCAAACCAATTCATAAACATTGCGGCAGGAACTGCAAGCAACAAAAACCATAAAAAAACCATCGAAGGAAGAAAACCGGCAATAGTCTCGCTCAATCCAAAATCTGACTTCACGTAACTCGTCGATATACCCACTACGTCACAGAAACCCATGATAAAAAAACCGAACAACACGGGCAACAAGGCCTTAACACTCGTAGAATTTTCTTTCATAATTCGTTATAATTCAAAAAATGATTTTATTGTCATTTACATTTTTTCTCAGAGATGGAAGGAGGAACTGCATCATCTGAGATGCCACGTTTGTAATTCGGACGAGCACTCATCACAAAATGTAAATCCATCCCGTCTTTTATATCATTATAGGTAATATACGATTTGTTATATTTCTCTCCATTTAAATAAATCTCTTTCACATATACATTCTTCTTCGACCAATTCTTAGTTGTCACCCGAATATGTTTACCATTACTCATACACATATCTACCGCCGGTAACCCCGGAGATCCCAAATTATATACATTACTTGATGGGGCAGTGGGATAAAATCCCATTGTATTAAAAATATACCAAGCAGACATCTGACCACAATCATCATTTCCACTTAAAGATCCCGGTGTATTCCCATAAAATGTATCCATAATATAACGTAACTTCTCCTGACACTTCCATGGTTGCTTCAAATAATTGTAAAAATACAATATTTGATGACAAGGCTCATTTCCGTGCCAATAAGCACCAATACGCCCTTGAATATCATGAGCACCCGGAATATCATCGGCCATCTTCGTCACAAACATAGAATCCAAACGTACTCGCAATAACTCTTCCCCTGCCTCATTAATATACCCCTGAACATCATGAGGCACATACCAAGTGTACTGTAAAGTAAACCCTTCTGTAATATCCCCCCAGCCATTTACAGACCCTGGGCCCTGATAAGCTATCGGAGAAAATGGCGAACGCCAATTCCCCTGACTATCACGCCCACGCATATACTTTGTTTCCGGGTCTATCAGATTTTTATATGACAAAGCACGTTTCATAAAAAAATGATAATCATCCATTTTTCCCAATTTTTCCGCAACCCGAGCAATACAATAATCATCATAAGCGTATTCAAGACTCTTAGATACAGATTCCTTTTCTTTGTCAAAAGGAACCCATCCCAACTGAGTATACTCCGGCAAACAATCATAATTAGGGTTTGTAGCCGTTGTTTTCATTGCCTCGTAAGCTCGTTCATAATCAAACCCTTGCACATCTTTCATGATAGCATCAGCTATTACCGACACAGCGTGATAACCAATCATACACCAAGTCTCATTCCCGTAAAATGACCAAATAGGCAACATATGTTCCACACTCTTATCATAGTGTACCAACATCGAATTAATAATGTCCGCATTAATATCCCGCTGTACCAAATTAAACAAAGGATGTAACGCACGATAAGTATCCCACAAAGAAAATACGGTATAATTAGTAAAACCCTTCACTTCCCCAATATTTTTATCCAACTCCCGGAACCGCCCATCAGCATCCTGGAATATAAAAGGATGTAAGAAAGTGTGATACACAGACGTATAAAACGTTTCTTTCTGTTCTTGAGAACCTTCAATTACAAATTTTGATAATTGATCTTCCCACAATTTTTCTCCCTCCACCTTCAAGGTTGCAAAATTCTTCCCTTCTAACTCTCGTATATTGTTTACTGCCCCTTGAGTACTAACACTAGAAATAGCCACTTTTATCGTAACAGTCTCCCCTTCACAAGTCGGAAATTGCATCCAAAAACGCAAGTCAGCCCCCCAAGCTTCCAAATGACTCCGGAAACGTTTTGTATTATAAACCACGGGAATTGTATCCTGCATAATCCCAAAATTCTCGAAAGGACGGGAAAATACTGCCGTAAAATACACGTGACGCTCTGGTCCCCATCCTTTCACAAACTTATAGCCCGTTAAGGTGGAATCATTCTCCACCCGAATATTGCTCCACGGGCAACTCTGCCACAAAGTATGATTCAAATCCAACAATATAAAAGAACTATCAGAAGCCGGATAAGTGAACTGTAACATTCCACTTCGAACCCCAGAGGTCATCTCTGCTTTTACCCCATAATCCAGTAATTCGACCCCATAATAATTCGGACTTGCCCACTCCCGTTCATGGCTATAACGAGAACGATAACCCGCATCCGGATTCTCATGTGTTCCCGGGGTGAAATAAATTTTTCCTGTTCCGGGCATAAACAAAAAGTCTCCTAAATCCGGGATACCCGTTCCACTCAAATGTGTCAAACTAAAACCTAACAGAGTCGTATGATCATACTTGTACCCGGCCGCTGCATCATAATAATCAAAATCTGTATCCGGACTTATCTGGATCCCACCAAAAGGAATTTGCGAACCGGGATAAATATTCCCGTACCCGGAAGTCCCAACCAAAGGTCGCACGTAAGAAATTAAAGGTTGTTCTTGAGCATTTACCGATCGAAATGCCAATAAAACTAAAACAATAACAATATACTTCATTGTTCAACATTTAACGGTTATTATTCTCATCTGACGTCATGGAATAAGGTTTCTGATCATTGGTAAACACCCGTTTTTTATTCGGACTACTACACATCTCGAAATAGACTTCCCCTCCATTACAAATATCCCGATGCGTCAAATATGCTTTATCATACTCTTTACCATTCAATTTCACAGATTTCACGTAACGATTTTTGGCACTTACTTTTGGAGCCTTAATAACCAAATCTTTACCATTTTCAAGATGTATTACCATTTCCTTAAAATAAGGTGCTCCAAAAACATATTGGTCTGATCCCGGACAAACCGGATAGAAGCCCATAGCCGAGAAAATATACCAAGCCGACATTTGGCCGCAATCATCGTTCCCGCAAAGCCCATCAATATTATTCCGGTACATCCGATCCATGATCTCCCGTAAGCGATACTGCGTTTTCCAAGGTTGTGAAGTCCACATATACAAATACGGAATATGTTGGCTTGGCTCATTACCGTGTCCATAATTTCCCATCAATCCCTCTTGAGTAATATCTTCCGTTTTCTCGTAATATTTAGCAGGCAAATCCATGGTAAACAAAGAATCCAAACGCTCTATAAAACGTTTATCTCCTCCCATAAAAATTTTCACCCCGTTCACATCCTGAGGAACATAGAAAGAATAATTCCAAGAATTACCTTCTATGAATCCCTGCCCATGAGTATCCAACACATCAAAATTCGCTTTCCATTTTCCTACTGAATCTTTCGGACGAATAAATCCCAAATCCTCATCTACCAAATATTTATAAGCAGCCGCTCTTTTCAGATACTTGTCTGCAACCTCTTGTTTACCCATCAACCGGGCCATATTATATATCGTCCAATCATCATAACCATATTCAAGCGTTACGGAAGCAGAATTACCACTTTTATTCATCGGCACGTATCCCAACTCCATATATTCCTTCAAGCCATCCAAATAAGGGATCGTCGAATTGCTCATCACGGCTTCCAAAGCCAATTTTTCATCCATCTCTATTCCTTTCACATAAGCATCTGCCACCACGGAAACACCATGATACCCGATCATACACCAGTTTTCGTTAGCCATATGCGACCAAATCGGTAAAGCCCCGTGTACACTCTGTTGATAATGTTTCAAAAAAGAAGCAATGATATCTTTACTACGTGACGGATAAAACAAATTAAACAAAGGATGTAATGCCCGATAAGTATCCCATACCGAGAAAACCGTGTAATTTATAAAATCATCGGCATGGTGAATCTCATGATCCAACCCACGATAAGCCCCATCATGATCCATGTAAAGTGAAGGATTAATCATCGTGTGATAAAGCGAAGAATAAATATTACATGTCTGATCATAATCCCCCTCTACCTCCACAACACTTAACGCATTCTCCCACTTTTGTTCTGCCAAGTCACGCAATTGCTCAAAAGACCTCCCTGCTGTTTCCACGCGAAGATTATTCAACGCCCCACTAGCTCTCACCGGAGAAAGTGCCACTTTTACCTCTAATGGCACTCCATCCGACAAGTCAAAATCAAAATAGGCCACAACATTACGTCCTCCGATTTCCGGAAAATCCCGGTAAATATTAAATTTCCGCCACATACCGTTATAAGCCATCGGCTTCATCTCCTGATACCCATAACCCTTGATCGGTTTAGAAAAAGTTATCGCAAAATATGTATAATTTACCCTTGCCCAACCATTGGTAATTCGATAACCTGTCAATAATGTATCATTCTCCACCCGCAAATTAGCCCACAACACTTTACCGTCATAGTTATAAATGCCATGTTTCAGATCTAACAATATGTGTCCTTCACCTTTCGGGAAAGTATACTTATGCACCCCTACACGTTCGGTTGCCGTCAACTCTGCTTTTACATCATAATCTTCCAACACGACAGAATAGTATCCCGGAGACGCTTTTTCCGTGTCATGAGTGAAACGAGAACGATAACCACTATCCGGATCCTCTGCTGTACCGGGATTAAACTTCACGTCACCCGTTATCGGCATTATCAGAATATCTCCCAAATCAGAATGCCCGGTACCATTAAAATGAGTATGACTAAATCCCACGATAGAACTATCACGATGTTGATAACCGGCACAATACTCGTAAGCCCGAGGCTGATACGTCCCATTCACATTATGCGGCACCGTATCCGTATCCGGACTTAACTGCACCAATCCATGAGGGACACAAGCTCCCGGGAAAGTATGTCCCATACCATTCGTCCCGATCATTGGATCCACGTAGTTGATCTTTTTCTGTCCGATTGCCGACAACCCGCACATCAATAATACCACGATAAGTAACTTCCTATTCATCTGTCAAAATTTTCAATTTTGCTTATTATTATTCTTGTAAAAGTCCAAACAAAGCTTGATTATCTTTTTCGTTTCACAATCTTCCATTTGCACATACAATTTTTCACCCACAGCAATCCAGCGTTCCTTATCCTCCGGGGTTCCTTCTTTCATGATACGATCATAAAAATGAATATAGGGAACTTCCAACGCTTTAATCTTGAAAAATTCATTCTCGCAAACAAATACTAAAGAAGTCAAATTCTTCATCTCGCCCCGTGCAATCTTCACATAAGACTGCAGGTCTCCGTTATTAGGTAATTTTAGAGCATCAATTTCACGTCCTAGAGCTTTCAATTGTCGCTCGGTCATGATTTCTTCTTTCTTGAATATTCTCATCAAACGTTCCATATATCGTTTTTCCACCTCTTTAGAAACTTCCTCTTTGCCTATTGACTTGCAAAAATATGTATAATTTTTCAATAAATACTTCTCAATATTAGATCCTGCAGGAGACAAATTCTGATTTGTAAAAAGAAACCAATAGTCTTTGCTCATTTTTTCTTTATCACTCAATTGGTCCATCAATTCTCCGGCAACAACAGTCTCCAACGGATCATAAAAACGAATCAAAGTCTTCAGATATTTCAGCAGAAACTCTTTACCACGCTCTCCAGCTTGATAGCTCGCCTCCATTGCACCGGAGGCTTTGGAGGCATCAAAAGCCTCCTCTACACCCCGAATAATTCCATCAGCATCACGTCCGCCTACCAATTTATGAACAAGCGTTCCATCCGTACGCAAGACCAGAAAAGTAGGATAAGCTCGCACTCCAAAGCGTTTACCCAATTCAGGCCCTTCCCCCTTTTCCATGTCATATTTCACACAAACAAATTTCGAATTAAAATAATCTCCAACCTTCTCTTGAGGAAAAATATGTTCTGTCATGTTCCGACAAGGACCACACCAAGAAGTATAACAATCCACAAACACCAGCTTATTCTCTGCCTGGGCTTTATCCAATGCCTCCTTAAAGCTCAAATGCTCAAAATTCACTCCATCCTGGGTAAATCCCACTATCCCCCAGCACAATAATATCACGAAAAGAAATATCTTTCTCATCACTATCAACTTTACAATCATTTTACAATTATAGCAACGCTCTCCAACTCATATTCTTCACTTTCGTCAATCCTTTCCAAACTGCCTTCGGATCTGATTTTAACTCTACTTTATCCGGATTATTTCCCACATAATATTTTCGTAAAGAACCACCCTCTATTGCACTATATGTCGCAATATACAAAGCATCTTTCATAGGTTCCATGGTCAAATCAAACTTCAACATGGTAATCTCATCCGTTGTTTCCAAAGGGATCATATCCACACGCTCATTACCTATATCATAATTATAAGCATACAACGTGTTATTCTTCACGTAAAATAACACAGAACGAGTAGACGAGAAAGCGTAAAAATCAGCACTTAATACATCAGTTGCTACACTTGAAGAAATTCGATAACAATTCTTTGCTTCCAAATTATTCACATAGAATTTATAAATAAAAGCATTCGTTCCATCCCCCATAAGAGCAAACGAATTTCCATCAGAAACCCATGCCTTTGCTTCATTCCAAGTATTCTCTCCATAGATCAACTTACGCCCTGTTTCCTTTTGATCCCAAACAAATGCGTCCGAAATCTTCGGTACAATCGTATCGGAATAAGGATTCAAATACCCCTCAACCTTATAGAAACGATCAGTTTCTTCTGAATACCATATAAACTTTTTTAACGATTGAATACTATAAAAAAGATACTTGCTTGCAGGAATATACTTACTCAAGTCATCCTGTAAACAATTCAACGGGAAAGAATAAGTCCCATATGTTAGCATGTTCAGACCCGTATAGAACAAATAGCCATTATTACAAACAACGATTCTATTACCTTCAACTTTACCATTAATATCCCTTTGCTCTGGAGCGATTGCAATAGGCATCATCGGTTCGCCATAATCCTCTAATAAAAAATTCTGGAACACGTCCGATTCAGTCCCTTGTAACGTCTGCCGATCCAAATAATATGATCCGGATTCAGAAAGCACCCATACTTGTCTATATTCTTCCCCTTGATTTCCTGTATGGAAAAAAGAAATAGGCCCTTTGAGGGCTGGTAATCCACTAGTTGCCAATACATTTTTAATTACCACGGTATCTAAACCTGACATAGAAATCATTTGCGCATCAGCATAACCATTCACATCCTCTCCTATCAACATGATTCCCCGGGAATAAGGAGTTCCTACTATTACCGTAAATTTTTTCTTCCAATGCACATCTGTTTTTTTATCCCAAATTTTTAAATACAAATCATACGTATTAGGTGCCAAAGAGATAAAATAATTTAACACACGCTCCGTAGAAATTGTATCTTTTTGATTACTCGTATTTATAGGAGATATTATCCACGCATACTGAAAACGACTTGCGTCTGTTTTATCTCCTGTCGACATTTCAACAAGAGCATCTATTTTCAAGGTATCGATATTTAATAAAACGTTATATGTCGTATTAACATCTCCAAATGTTATCTCATTTATATCATGATAATCATAATTACCCTTGTCATCATAACATGAAACTACACTTAAAAGTATAATTCCCAACCATATATATATAAATTGTTTCATCGTTTCTATATTTTATCACAATCAAACTTCTTATTTATTCCCTTCCGGATAGGAACCTTGCCCATATACACACCCCTTCACCCACATCAACTGTCCATTATCCTCTAATATAGGACTACCATCGTGATAGGCTTTATTCAACACTTCTGAAAATTTCCTTGAAATAACCGTCTGTTGCAAATAAGTTATCTTTTTGTCATTTTGGAAATCGTCATAAGTATATCCAAAGTATTGACATATTAGATTCAATTTCTTAGGCGTAAAAGTTCCAAATTCAAAAGCAGACCATTGTTTCGGTTTAGGCATAATATCAGTCATACAAATTTTATGCATCGTCGCATCGAAAGAATCATAAACCACACTACCATTTGTGAATTTGTCCATCTTATCAAACTCATCAAAAGTCAATGAGAAATAATCATTTGCAACCAGCTTCAACCCTAAAGTCACCGTATCTGTTTTCATTTCAGGTTGACGATAAAGTAAAACAGGAATATAAGCGTAACTACTATTTGCTTCCACAACATATTCATCCGCTAATGCTCGATAATGAACTCCTTCTCTTGCTGTCGTACTATCCGGGTTTACCACAACTTTAAAAGGACGCGGGTAATCTTTTTCCTCTCCGGTAATCATCACTTTAATCTTAACGGTCAACGTATCTTCTAAAATATTCCCGAATTCTGCCAAAGAATAAGGCATATAAGGCCAATCCTTTTCCGAACCCCATGAATGACCATCTTGCACGGCAAAATAAATGGCTTCCTCTCCCTTGTATGACATCAAATCCCGCTCACAGGCGACACAAGAGAAAAACAGTATCCATATATATATCAATCTTTTCATAATCCATCGTTTTTAATTCAATCTCATATTAATCTCACTATCCGGAAGTGGCACAACATAATTATTCATGTTCATATTTATCGTCTGACTTTCCGAATCTTTTTCCCATTTCCCATTCGGAATTTTTTGCATAGCTTTACGCTTGTAAAAGAAAAACATTTGGCCTTCGCCCAAAAACTCCCGACGACACTCTTTCGTAATTTCATCCATTAAAGTAGTTTCCGTCGCGGTAGAACTGGGACAATTTCGGTTGTTTCGTACCTTATCCAAATACCCCTTTGCCATTTCAAAATTACCAGAACATTCGGCAGCCAATAAATAGATTTCACTCAAACGAATTAAAGGCACCATTTTGTTGAACTTGCTCGCATTACCCCCTGATACATCTTCGTATTTCCGGTGATAATTAATTTCTGTTCCCGCATTACTATATTTTGCCCAGATTGCATAGCGATAATCATTCTCGGAAGCATAAAAAGAATATTCCCTTCCCATCTCCAAACGCCTGGAACTAAAAGTATATATTTGATCTACGGTCGGAATAAACAATTTGTCTTGTATCTCCGTTCCCCGGTAAGAATCATAAAGAGAAAATATCACTTCTGTGGAAAACACCCGATCAGGCACAGAAGGATCAACGGCTGCAGAATGTTCCACGAAAGGAAAAATCTCAGCTCCCTCTACTTGTACTTCCCTCAAAATTTCTTCTGCAACAATCAAAGCATTCCTTCCATCATGTCCCCATGCATACGCCCGGGCTAACAAAGCTTTCACTGCATAATAGTTCATCCTATATTGACGATAATACAAAGAATTATCTCCCCCATCATTATTTGATTCGTTACGCACACCTTCCGTTAAAATTGGATCTACACTCTTCAACAAATCCAAAGCCACTTTCAAATCCTCGATCACAAAATTCAGAATCTCTTCAGCAGAAAGTAAGGGAGAAATTTCCGAATCGGAATTCGTCACGTACGGGATACTTTTTTCCGTTTTAGAAGCATCATCATAAACAGGACCGAACAAACGCAACATATCCAGATGTAACATGGCTCTCAAAGCAATTGCCTCACCTTTGTACAAACCGTAATAAACATCAGACAACACCTCTCTTTTAGCATCACATTTCTCGATAATTATATTACAATTCACAATCAAAGCATAAGCCTTCTCCCAAGCACTTTGGAAAATTGCCTTTATTTCATCCTCCTCGTAACGATAGGCTCCCACCATCGAATTCATATCACTACCGCTACCATAAGTATAATACTGCGCCATAAAATCAATTATCCCAGCACTTAAAGTCCGCCCATAAAGAGCCCGATCAGTCAACCCGACATACACCCCGTTAATCGCTTTCTCGAATCCCTGCCTATCTTCAAAAAGCATACCTTCAGACAGACGATCGGATGGTTTTATATCAATCCATGAACTGCAAGAACAAAAAGCCAACAAACACAAAAGCCAGCAATGTTTTATTTTCGTTTTCATATCTTTATCTATTAATTATTTACATCTAGAAAGTCACTCCTAATGAAAATGATACAGAACGGGCGAAAGGATAGCTCAATCCTCGTTCATTCTTCACCGTAGAAACACGGAAAATATCATTCATGTAAGCTCTAAACGACATGGAAGAAGCCCCAATACGACTTAACCACTTTCCCGTACTCTCGTATCCCAACGAAATAGATTCCCCGGACAACACGTTATTATCTTCCACAAAACGAGAAGAAATCGGCGTTACTTCACTATCAGCAATCGACTTGAATTTTGCCTTATCTCCGGGTTGTTTCCAACGATCGTATAAAGCTCGCTTATCTAAATTTTCCCATTTCTTCACACTGGAAAGATTCTCTACTTTATCATAAAGTGTCTGCATAAAAATCTGTCCACCTAAACGATAACGCAAATTAATGGAAGCTGAAAATCCCTTGTAATAGAAAGATGTACCGATCACTCCCTCTACATCCGGATCACTATTTCCAACAACCATCTCATCATCATAATCATGCACGAAAGTTTGTTTACCTTCCTTCGTCAAGAAAATTTCCCGACCGGTTGCCGGATCAATTCCGCAAGACCTCACGGCCCACAAATCGGAAGGACTCCCCCCGTCATAATAGCGGGTTAAATTACGATTACGGTTATCCAGATTGTATTTGGTCAAAACATCACTAACATTCCGGTATTCCGAAGTTTGGTGACGCATATTCGCATTCACGGACCAAAACATATCATCTCTACGTATAATAGAATAATTCAACGTCACGTTTACACCTTGTGTGATTTGCTTACCCACATTGCGAGGAATCGTCGTCGCACCCGTAGAAGAAGGAGTTCCGATATGTACTAACAATGGATCGGTCTTCTTATTAAAGTAATCAAAGTTCACTCTTAAACGATTGTCAACAATAACGAGATCAAAACCGATATTACGATCCAGCGTCTTTTGCCATTCTAATCCCCGATTTCCCAAGTTGGAAACGATTGCACTAGAACCGAAAATATTCATATTATTCGTGTTATAGCTATAGACTCGGGTAGAAATATAATCATTAAAATTCTGATTTCCAGGATTACCAATAGAAGCACGCAATTTGAGTAAGCTAATACCCGATACACTTTCAAAGAAAGCCTCATTGTGAATATTCCACCCCAATCCAACAGACCAAGTATTCGTGAATTGTTTATCTGACCCGAACACGGAAGAACCATCTGCCCGGTAATTTAAATCCAATAAATAACGATCATCATAAGAATAACCGAAATTCAAATAATAACTCAACGCACGATTCTTGGAATCCATATAAGTTGCCTTTCCGTCCTCTTGATAACCCAAAGCAAAGGCCGGATTAGAAAACTCATCATCGATAAAACCTTGCACCTTATACCCGCTTTTATCCGAACCGTTTTGGCTTAAACGCATACCACCAACAGTGTTGATCATGTGTTTCTCGTTAATCAACTTCCCGTAAGTCACACTAAAATCCCCATCGTAATTCAGAACTTTAGTATTTGTCTCCTCGTAACTTCCCCGATCAGCATTATCACTCTTGGAAGCAAATTCCGTGTTAAACGGTGATCTGAACTTTTTCATCTGTTCATTCGATTTTGTCAATCCGAATCGTCCTCGAATCCTCAACTCGTCTATTACCCTCCAATCTACTTCAAAATTATTCGTGAAACCCGTTGATTCCGTTTCATCAAAATTAGTCTGTCTCATATCAAATAACGGACTATAATAAGTAGTAGAATAATTAGAGAACAATACCTTTTTCAACTCCCCATTTTCATCATATTTACGAAAATAAGGATTCGCTTTAGCAAATTCAGAAAACGCCACCGGTTCCCGGTCAGCTTTTGAATAATCAATATTCAGATTATTCGTGAAAGACAATCTTCCTTTCCGATAAATTAAACGAATATTCCCATTCATCACCTCTCGATCGGAGCCTTTCATAACTCCTTGTGTATTACCGTAACTTACCCCAACACCGTAACGAAAAACGTCATCACCTCCCTCGATAGAAAGAGTATGTCTATGAGTTACTGCAAAACGTAATGGCTCATTCATCCAATAAGTATCAACCCCTCTGGCAACCTCTTTCATCAAATCATTATAGATCTGCTCCTGTTCCTCATCTAAGATATTACCATTATCATCTATTAAACGATAACACCCGGCCAAACGTTCAAATGTCAACTTCTCGTAAGAATTCATCAAATTATAATCTGACAAATCAGCAAAAGAAAGTTGCATATTCCCGTTATACGTTAATCTTAAGGAACCCGCTTGCGGTAATTTCGTCTCAACCACCACCACCCCATTAGCCGCTTTAGAACCATAAATAGCCGTAGCCGCAGCGTCTTTTAATATCGTGATACTCTGCACCCGATCCATACTCAAATCACTAATTGTCTGTAATGTTGTTTCGAAACCATCCAAAATAAACAATGGTTGATTCGGGTCAGTCTCATACTCATCCGTCAATCCCACGATACTACTCTTTCCACGAATTTCAATATCAGGCAAATGATTCGGATCTGAACCAAATTCATTATTTTCCATAATAGCAAAGGCCGGATCCAAAGTTTTCAAACTTTGTAACACACTCTGATTACCAACCATTTTCAGATCTTTAGAGTTAAATGTCGTTGAAGATCCTGTGAAACTTTCTTTCTTACGAGTGTAAATACCCGTGATAACCACTTCATCCACTACCTTTACATTTTCCTTAAGTACCACGTTTATCGTATCCTGACCCGCATATTTTACTTCCATTGTTTCCATCCCGACAAAAGAAAATAAGATGGCTAAATCTTTCACTTCTGGAAGTTTCAATACATATCTCCCGTCAGCATCCGTGGCTGTACCGATTGTTAAACCTTTCACAACAACCGTAACACCTGGCATAGGCTGCTTTTTCTCATCGGTAACCTGACCGGTAATTTTAATTTCTTTTTTCTGTTGGGACATAACAAGCTTACGAACAATAACAATCTTATCTACAATCTCGTAGCCAAACCCATTCTGACATAATACTTGATCTAAAATTTGTTTCAAGGTTACATCTTTCAATTCTACGTTTTTCACTTTAGAATTTCCCAAACTCTCTCTACGATACACAAACTCGTAATCCGTATTCGCTTTCAAGTATTCCAAAACATTTTCAAGCATCTCGTCACGGAATACCACATCCATTTTTTGTTCTTGCGAGTAACTCATGGCACTTACAGAAGTAAATGCAACAAGCAAAATAAAAACTTTCAATGTCATAACTAACAGAATTTTTCGCAATCTTCTCACAAGAAGACTACAAGTCATACTCTTTTTTTTCATACATTTGTAAAGTATTACATTAAACATTCATCTGCGACCAACAGATGTTTGATAAAGGGGGAATCGACCAAATTCCCCTTTTTTATTTATTGATAAACAGTTACTATTTGATTTTTCACGTTAAACTTTACCTCACCCGTTTTCTCCAATATATTCAATACCGACTCGAAAGAAGCATAACGAGGAATCTTTCCTTTAAATGTAGCCTCTTTCAAAGACATATTTTGATAAAAAACCGTGAAATCATACCAACGAGCCAGTTTCGACATGATCTCCTCCAAGGTGTGATTCTCCAACACGAACATCCCGTTCCTCCAACTTATTACCTCCGCCACGTTAACTTTCCGAGTGTACATTTTTTCGTCATTTACCACGGATTGCATCCCCGGATCAAGAATCACGGTCTGCCCATCAGTATCCACTTTCACTTTCCCACTGACCAAAGTGGTATACGTGTTTTTCTCTTCCGGATAGGCATCCACGTTAAATTCAGTTCCCAACACCTCCACAGTTTGTTTCTCCACGACAACCCGGAAAGGTCTCGTCTCATCTCTCGTCACTTCAAAATATCCCTCACCCTCTAACTCCACTTCCCGTTTATCACTTCCAAAAGTAACCGGATATTTCAATTTAGAATCAGCATTCAACCAAACCCTAGTTCCATCAGACAAAATCAAGTCAAATTCGGAACCCTTAGGGACTTCGATGGTATTATAGGCTAATTGCATATGTTGCGGGAAACCTAAATCTTCTGCCGAATAGGACAACGTTGATTCCCCGGCTTTCTTTACTAAAACTCCAGCCTCTTCAAAATTCCCCTTCAAACTATCCAACAACATTGTCGTCCCATTATCTAACCTTAACACGGGACGCTGTGGTTTCATCAAAGCAATTGCAACCTGTTCCTTTACAGTTTTTTCTGTTTCTCTATCGAACAAATATAAGCTACTCAACACGACCATAACAAATACTGCCGCCACACTTCCCCAACGTAGAACCCGTAATCTCAACTTCTTCTTACGTTGGAACTGTACTCGCTTTTCCATATCCAACAATGCCTTTCGACGGCCTATTCTTTGGTAACTTTTAAAACTGGCCTCTAGAAATTCTCCATCTTGCCAACGATCATACAACAACTTATTTTCCGAAGAAGCTTCTCTCCATTCTTCCAATTCCCGAAGTTCCTTCTCGGAAAGTTGTCCGACCCGCTGTCGGGCAAGTAATCCGGCTATTCGAAACCATTTTTCACTCCCACACATCATCATACGGTTATTTTTTTAAATTTCCCCTATAACGCAACACCCCTCAAAAGGGGCAATAAAAAATTGAAGTTTTTTCAA
>ERZ772893.1895-NODE-1895-length-18557-cov-28.653497_pt1 | contig 18557 bp, 6 predicted proteins | sample MGYA00511482_ERZ772893 | MGnify/ENA primary metagenome ERZ772893 (study PRJEB29015, sample SAMEA2737687) | human gut metagenome | biome: human gut; feature: human-associated habitat; material: faeces | place: China | collected 2012 ... | reverse complement strand
TTATGAATCGGATAGGTAAACTCCGTCTTATAACGTTCTGCAATATAGAAACAGTCTTTGTCGGACAAAGGTGTAATTTCACGTATAATCTGGTTGGGTATAGGTGTGTTCATAATCAATAATGGTTAACAGTATGTATCGTTCTTAAAATATATAGTATTCTATCTTTTAAATCAGTGTTCTATCTTCACTCCTATCCGCCGCAGGTCTTCACCCGACGGATTCTGGAAGACACGCAGGCCGAACTCCGGAATGATGGCAAGTACATGGTCGAACACGTCTGCCTGTATGCCTTCGTAGGCAACCCATACTTTGTTGGCAGAAAAGAAATAAAGTTCCAGCGGAATGCCGGTTTCTGTAGGCTGAAGCTGGCGTACCATACAGGTCATATCCTGATTAACAGTGGGCAGGCTCCGCAAATAATTGGTCAGATAGGCACGGAAAACTCCCAGATTGGTCTGCCTCCGCCCGTTCACCAACACGGAATTATCAATATCATGCTCCTTATTATATTCTTCTACCACTTTCTCCGTTTCATCTACGTAATTTGCCAGCAACTGTATCTTGCGATATTTTTCCAGCATTTCGGGAGTACAAAAGCGCACGCTTGTCATATCGATATTAATGGAACGCTTCACCCGGCGTCCGCCGGACTCCTGCATTCCCTGCCAGTTCTGAAAAGAATCGCTGATCAGCAGGTAAGGAGGAATGGTCGTAATCGTATTATCGAAATTACGCACCTTCACGGTATTCAGCGTTACTTCTATCACTGTACCGTCCGCACCATATTTCGGCATGGTGATCCAGTCGCCCACCTTCAGCATATTGTTGGCAGAAAGCTGAATACCGGATACAAATCCCATGATACTATCTTTGAAAACCAACATCAGAATAGCGGCAGACGCTCCCAATCCGGTCAGCAAGACCATCGGGCTCTGATTGATCAGAATGCTTATAATAATGATGGCTCCTATAAAGAAAAGAATCACTTGCGCCGTCTGCAAAAGTCCTTTCAACGGTTTGTCCCGATACTGCTCCCGCTCACTGTAGACTTGATAGACAGCCGTAAACAAAGCGCTGATGAAACGAAGAAAAACGGCAATGATATATATCAGACAGAGACGCCTCAGAAAATCGAGCAAATCAGAATCCGCATGCTCGGGGAATGCGATAGGAATGGCGATATAAATCAGGATAGGCGCTACCATCCGGCTGACATTCACCATCACTTTATGGTTGAATACAATGTCGTCCCAGGTAGCTTTGGTCTGCTTCACCAACTTGGCTACCACCCGTAAAATGATTTTACGGCAGATTATGTTAGCCAACAAGGCTATTCCGATAATAAACAGCAATACGATCAGATTATCTATTTTGTCCGCCCATACTTCATCCACACCTGCCGAGAGCAACGTACGGTTGACCTCCTGCATCACGACATTGCCAACATTCTCCGTATCTCCATTTGCCAATGCCACACTCACTGTATCAATCACTTCTTTCATAAAATAGTATCTCTTTTAGTTTATTCCCTTATTAGTTAGTTCCCTTTTATTCATTCTCCTTTGGCCAGATATTCCTGAATGTCCTGCCTCAGCCAGTCGTAGTGGAAGAGTCGCTTATAGGCGACGTTCTTCTTCAACATGATTTCGACATTCACCTGGCTGTTCTGATAACAAGTCAATTCATTCCTGAATTGTTCATTATGTTCCGCCAGTCGTTTGATTTCCTGTTCCCGTTCCCGGCGCAGGGCGGTACAGACGGGAATCAGAAGTTTCATCACGACATTATCCATCACGTGATGTCCCTGCATATATAAATAGGTGGTTTCGGGGACGAGTCCCAGTTCCTTTAATTCCGACTGCAATCCGTTCACTTGGTTGACAGAACCGGGGAAGCGTTTTTTCAGTTCAGCAAGTTTCTGATTAACTCGGTGTTGCAGTGCTTCCAGACTGTGTTCCGGATGTTTCAGACTGATCTCCCTCAAGGCAGTATAAGTATGAAAGTCGTACATCGGGAAAGTATACGTATCCCGTTGACGATAAAACCACACATTCCACAGGAAAAGCGGGTATACGATTTCTGAATACCGTTTCAGATAAGCGTTGAAATCCAGTATAAAACGGTCGTTCAATGTGGCCTGCACACATACTTCGTGAAGACTTTCGGCAAAGCAGTGATAGTTTTCGATAGCGTATGTGTAGGTTTGGAATATATACTTGTTCCGGTTGATCTTTCGGGAAGTGTTCGTGGCTCCCTGCAACAGGAAATCATAGTCACTGTCGACACAGGCAATCAGACTTCTGCCCAGTTCGGCGGTATTCAGCGTGTTCATGAGTACCATCTTCTTTCCCTTTGCCAATGAGGTGGCCGAAGGGAGCATCACTTGAAAATAATGCTCGTCATCTTCAAACTCTTCGAGTAATGTGCGCCAGAAAGCAACATCATCATAGCTCTCTACGTAAGCAATGATGCGCCGGCGAGCCTTTTTGGAATACAGCTTGTGGGCAGCATTGAAGTAAGAAGAAGTCAGATTATCGCGTAGTGAAGTTGCCATGTAGAAGTTGTCATTAACAATTAATAGTCGGGGTGAGTCTGAATCCGTCCGCTTCGGTGGAAATATCGCTCACCTCTGTCACTGCATCCAGCCAGCCCTCCATGATGACGGCAGGCGAATGGGTGGTCAGAATGATTTGCACATTGGGATTCAGTTCTCGGATCATTGAAATCAGTTTCTGTTGCCATTCGATGTGCAGGGAGGCTTCCGGTTCGTCCATGAAAAGGACACAGTGGCTGTTGTCCTGCACGAGCACTGTCAGCAGAATCACGAGCATTTGCTTTTCACCGGACGAGAGCTTATATGGAAACAGCAATTCTCCGTCCTGATAGAAGGCTATGTCATTCCGACGGCGGTCTATCTTTTTGCGGGTGTAGCTGAACAGTTCGTCAATCATATCCTGAAAACGACGTTTGGCAAGGGAGAGGGTGGCGGCTTTGCTGCGCTGTTCCTCGTCATTGCTGGAAAGCATTTCGATCATCTTATTGCCGATATTGACCTGATAATCGAGATAGCGGCGCTGCAACAGATACAGTTGCCAGTCCAGTTCGGACTTCACGTTCTTGTCTGCCATGCGTGCCGTGAAGTCACCCATAATCAAGGGGCGGTCGTAGCTGCGGATCACATCGTATGGGATATAAGTCGCTGCGGGATTATCAAAGAAGAGGTGTACTCCGTTCTTTGCGTCGCTTTTCATTTCACCGGAGAGCTGTATGTCGCCGGAAAGCTGTTCGAGGTATCCCACCGAACGGTTCAGAATAGTGGTCTTTCCCACTCCGTTGATGCCGGAAAGGATATTCACATCCGGACGCAAATCCCATTGTATATTAAAGCGGCCCCAGAGTCCTTTGATCTCGATCCGCCGGATATAGTCTGCCTGTTGTTCCATAATATTCAATTTTAATCAAGGCAAATATAAACAAATCATGCGACAAATTGGTTACCTTTGCAGCAGTTTTCAATAAAGGTAACAATTAAAAGGTATACACAGACTTATGGGCAATAACAAGAATCTGCACGGACATCTGTTTGCACTCACGGCAAACGTTATGTGGGGACTGATGTCTCCTATCGGCAAATCGGCACTTCAAGAGTTTTCAGCTATCTCCGTCACCACGTTTCGTATGGTAGGTGCGGCAGCGGCATTCTGGATACTTTCCATCTTCTGCAAACAGGAGCATGTGGACCACCGCGATATGCTGAAGATTTTCTTTGCTTCCCTCTTTGCTCTGGTTTTCAATCAGGGGATATTTATCTTCGGGCTTTCGATGACTTCGCCTATTGATGCTTCTATCGTAACGACTACTCTGCCGATAGTTACCATGATTGTGGCAGCCATCTATCTGAAAGAGCCGATTACGAACAAGAAAGTACTGGGTATTTTCGTGGGAGCTATGGGAGCGCTTATCCTTATTATGAGCAGTCAGGCAGCGAGTAGTGGTAACGGAAGTCTGATCGGCGACTTGCTTTGTCTGGTTGCGCAAATCAGTTTCTCCATCTATCTGACGGTGTTCAAGGGGCTGTCTCAGCGATATTCGGCAGTAACCATCAATAAATGGATGTTTATCTATGCTTCGATGTGTTATATTCCTTTCTCTTATCAAGATATTTCGGTCATTCAATGGACCAGCATTCCAACGGTTGCCATTTTGCAGGTATTGTATGTCGTACTGGGAGGAAGTTTCCTTGCTTATCTCTGCATCATGACAGCTCAGAAGTTACTCCGCCCTACAGTGGTAAGTATGTATAACTATATGCAGCCGATTGTGGCTACGATTGCAGCAATCCTCATGGGAATCGGGAGCTTCGGCTGGGAAAAAGGAATCGCCATTACACTTGTGTTTCTGGGTGTGTATATTGTGACGCAGAGTAAGTCTAAGGCGGATTTTGAGAAGGCGGGAAAGGAGTTGTAGAAGTTTCCTCATACCGATAAAATAAAGAAAAGCATCAATGGGGATGTGTCGAAACCCTCATAAATTTAGAAGGGGGGACACATTCCCATTGATACTTTTCTTCTATATATTCAGCTATCTTTAGTTAGCCAGAATCGTTATCTCCGCACCGGACGCAAAATCCTGTCCGTTCTGTTCGCTTAAAGCCGTGAAACGGATATAACGTGCCTTCACCGGTTTGTCAAACAAGACTCTCTTTTCTTTGGAGTCCCTTGCGAACGTTCCTTTATTAACAGGCTCTCCCCATTCTTTTCCATCCATGCTGACCTGAATAGAGTAATCCTTGATATTACCGTTTCCTCCATTCTGTCGTGGCAGGTAAGTAAAGCCTTTGATTTCCTTGACTTCACCGGCATCCAAATCTACCCAATGCGGGTATTTGGCAACTGTCACCGAATACATGGTATGCCAGATGGTATTCGGATCACCATCAGTCAGATGAGAAGCATCGCCTTCACCCGATTCCTGACTACTGGCGTATACGACTTGCGTCTGAATGCTTTCTATTTTCTCAAACTTCATCGTGCTGCTGATATCCTTACTATCCTTATACCATGCCTTGATCGTACCTCCGTTACGCATAGGGACAGGCTCTGTGTATTCCTGCACTTTTTTACTTCCGTCAATGCTATAACAAATGACAGCATCTTTCTTTGCCGAAGTCAATTCGACCATTCCGGCAGGGGTGCGTGTGATAGACAGAGGAAGATCTCCCGCAGGAGCAACATTGGCAACGACACTCAGTTCCTTACCGGCAGGACGAATGATGAAGCCCATGCTGTGCTGATTGGCAAACACACGGTCGTGTACGAGAGGACCTCCCTGACCACAACTGTTACCACCCAGACCGGTCACTGCACAATCCAAATGCAGATAGGTATCGCCTGCCTTCGGCAACTGATAAGGATGGGAAGCCAAAATCAAGTCGAGAGCCGAGTACTGAAGTGCCGAAGCCGAAAGACGGTCGGTAGCTACGAAGACAGCTCCATTCCCTGCCTGATTGGTCAATGCACACCAGCGAACATCTTCGTGATTGCCCATATCCTGAGGTTTCGGGAAGTTTACGAACTCACCTGCTACGCTATTCGTATACTGTTCGATAAACTGTCCGCTTTTACGGTCGGCATAGTTATCTATCGGTCCGCGTCCATAGTAAGTGAAGTTACTGTATTGTTGGGGAACTTTCATCACATAACCCAAACGTGGCAGAACCAAACTCGAACGATTGGAAGTAATGCTGGACTGCAATTCGATAGAACCGTCCGGATACACTGTCCATATCTGGTTAGTGACAAATTTAAAGTCATTGCTACCGAATTTTCTGTCGGTCAGTTCTTCGATGCTATTCTTACCGGAGCTTGTACCACCCTTAATGCGTGCGGCATTCGGTGCCTGAGATTCTACCGTAAAACTTAATACCAAAGTGCCATTGTCTTTATTCAGTACTTTATATTCAGTTGCTTTATGAATCAGATTGTGCAAACCATGTTCGAACCAGGGAGCATAGAACCAGTTATCATTGTTTGTAAAAGCACGGAGAGCATCGAGCTTCGGACCGTTGCCATCGGCGATAACTGTCTCGTTGCCATACTTCAGACTGTAGATACTTCCGGTTTGCGGGTCAAATATGGCTTCAAAATCAGTTCCCTTTATAAGGATGCGCTTCGTATCCTTGTCCAGCACAAATCCATCCAGTTTTGCTGCACCGACAGTTACTTCACTGATGGACGGGCGATCCGTAGCCTCCTTTATCAAAATCTGTTCCTCTGCCATCGGAAAGCCTTTGGCAGCCCAAGGTCTTTGATCTTTCAGTATAAACTGTAGTTTCATAAAGTATTCCGCATCTTTCTTAAGAGAGGCATGATCATACGGCAGAGTGATCTGTGCACGTTGGCGTGGAGCTATATTGATATCCATCGGTTTACCGGTCATTATCGGTTTGCCGTCTTCATAAAGCGAATATACCAACTGGTAATCTTCCGCCAAGTTCTTAAAGTAGTACTTATTGAAGATCTCAAATACCCCCTTTTCTGTATCTATTGCCTTTACGCCGATGTGCTGATATACCTTTTTCACTTCATAGTACTGAGGCTTCGGTTCAAGGTCACCAAACACGATGCCGTTCATTACAAACTGACCATCATTGGGAGTATCGCCAAAGTCTCCGCCGTAAGCCAGATAACGGACACCTGTCTTCGGGTCATAATTGTACATAGACTGGTCTACCCAATCCCAAATGGCACCTCCACAGAAGAAATTGGTCGACTCCATAGCTTCCCAGTAATCTATCAGATTACCGCAGGCATTCCCCATTGAATGGGCATATTCGGATATATGGAACGGATACTTGATATCATATTTCCCCTGCACGGCCCCACGTACCCAGCCGATAGACGGATATTGGTTGGAACCCATATCTACAATGTCATTATTACGCTCATATTGCACAGGACGGGAAGTATCAAACTTCTTCAAAGCATCATAAGCCGCCACAAAGTTCTTGCCCGGTCCGGCTTCATTGCCCAACGACCAGATAACGATAGAAGGATTGTTGACATTGGCACGCACCATTTCCATCACACGTGCCACGTGCGCATTTTTCCATTCCACCGGATGAGAGAGGGAGGCAGCACCATAATAATATTCGTGCGATTCTATATTCGCCTCATCTTCGAGATAAATACCGTATTTGTTGCACAGGAAATACCAATACGGATCATCCGGATAATGTGAATTACGTACATGATTGATGTTGGCACGCTTCATCAGCATAATCTCTTTTTCCATCATCTCACGGGTAATGGCGTGCCCTACTCCCGGATTGGATTCGTGGCGGTTCACTCCTTTCAGTTTGACCGTCTTTCCGTTCACATAATAATAACGTCCGGCAAGTCCGAATTCATCTTCGGAGGCAGGAGTATCCTTAATCTCCACTTTGCGGAAACCGACAATGGTGGAAACCATTTCAACGGTTCTGTTCTTCTTATCCTTCAATTCGGCTACCAACGTGTAGCGATACGGAAATTCAGCCGACCACTTATTAGGAGCCTTTACCTTAAGAACAGTCTGAACACTACCGGTTTCATTCGGAGCGATTTTGTCGATCACAGGAGATAAGAATCCGTCTACCAAGGTATTCTCATCAGAATACAGTTTGTTGGCATATAAAGAGTAATATACCTTGTAGTCTTTGATGGCTTTCTTATCCAGATTACGGATTTCGGCATTGACAGTCAGCGAACCGTCCGTATAAGTCGCATCCAAATCGGGTGTGGCAACCAAGTCACGGAAATGAACTTTGGGAACCGAGTACAAGGCAACCGTACGGAAGATGCCCGGCAGACGGAACATATCCTGCGCTTCGAGGAAGGAACCGTCCGAACTACGATACACTTCGGCGGCTACGGTGTTCTTGCCTTTCTGTAAATAGGGAGTGATATTGAAATTAGCGGTATTACGCGAATTCTTGGAGAAACCTACGTACTGACCGTTGATCCACAGATAGAAGAATGAATCGACACCATCGAAGCTGATAAAGACTTCGCGTCCGTCCCAGTCCTGCGGGATTTCGAAATCACGGCGGAAGGAACCTACTTCGTTCCGATCCTTGTAAGTAGTCCAGTTGGCAGGAGGAGTACGCATCACGCCTCCGCGCCAGTCATCCACCTTCACGCTGTGCTGGAAGATTACCGGTTGGTTGACGTAGATAGGCGTTCCGTACTTCTGGCTTCCGTCCTTTTGAATGCCATAAATATTCCAGCTTGAAGGTACGGGAATCGCATCCCATGAGCTGACATCATACTCAGTCTGATAGAAATCTTTGGGGCGGGAGTCGGGGTCGGGTGCCCAATGGAACTTCCAGTCACCGTCAAGTGACTGCCAGAACTTACTGTTTTCCGGCAATACCTTGCGGGCATTATCCAAATGCTGGAACGGAAAGAAATAAGCATGCGGCTGCTCTTTGTTGAGCGCCAGGTTTTCGGGAGATTCCCACTCTTTTCCTGTAGGAGCATTCACCGAACCATAGGTGAATCCTTCTAACGGTTGGTCTGCAAAGCTCTGTATTGACAAACTACAACACAAAAGCCCAGTTAATAAGGTTTTGTTCATCAGGTGTTAAAGTTAACAATTGGTTATTAATTAGGGTATAGTTATCGGGGGTAAATGTTCGGTCGTTTTTCTAATCCATCACTGTTTCTGCTTTATCATCGTTTTAATTCGTCAAAATAGGTATCCAGCAGGCTCTTAGCAGCGATAAACGAAGTAAGATTTCCCTGCAGCACTTGTTGTTCCTTCTCCTGAAGCATCGCTTCAATCCGAGGATTGTGATAGAAGCTATCACGGAGCTGTTCATTGATCGTTTCGTACATCCAGTACTTACTCTGTTCATTACGGCGATAGTCAAAATAACCGTTCTTCTTCACGAAATCGATATATTCATACACCATGTCCCAGATTTCCTTCACGCCGATATTATAAAAACCGGAGTAAGTCAGCACCTTCGGAATCCATCCCGATTCGGGAGCCGGAAACAGATGCAGCGCATTACGGAACTGACTGGCAGCCAACTTGGCAGGTTCCAGATTATCTCCGTCGGCTTTGTTGATGACAATACCGTCCGCCATCTCCATGATTCCTCGTTTGATGCCTTGCAATTCATCTCCCGTACCTGCCAACTGAATCAGCAGGAAGAAATCTACCATAGAATGAACAGCCGTTTCGCTCTGTCCCACTCCAACGGTTTCTACAAAGATTTTATCAAATCCGGCAGCCTCACAAAGCACAATCGTTTCACGGGTCTTCCGGGCAACTCCTCCCAACGAACCTGCTGAAGGGCTGGGGCGGATAAACGATTTGGGATGTACGGAAAGTTGTTCCATACGTGTCTTGTCTCCCAGGATACTGCCTTTACTGCGCTCACTGCTAGGGTCGATAGCCAGCACCGCCAACTTACCGCCTTTTTCGAGCACATGCAGACCGAATACGTCAATCGAGGTACTCTTTCCCGCACCGGGCACTCCACTGATACCTACACGGATAGAATTGCCGGAATAAGGCAGACACTTCTCGATCACTTCCTGGGCGACAGCCTGATGTTCGGGCTTCACGCTCTCTACCAGTGTCACAGCCTGACTGAGAATAGTGACATCGCCTTTCACAATACCTTCTACAAATTCCGCTACCGAAAGCTGACGCTTTTTGGGCTTACGTTTCAAATAAGGATTCACGGATGAGGGCTGTTCGATGCCTTTATTGACAACGAGTCCTTTATATTCTTCGTTATTTTCAGGATGTTCCATGATAATAAGAGTTAGCGTTTGATATTTATTTCAACTTTCGGACGCAACGGGTCGTTTGTAATCATCAAGATACGTAAATGATGTTTCTTATTACCTACATCCCGCTTGTGGATCGTCACTTTCAACTTGGTCATTCCGTCCGGCGGAATGACCGTCTTTTTCAGTCTTACTCCTACAGAAGAGTTGAATACCTGTAGCTTGCTGATGACCAACGGGGTTTTGCCCGCATTAGCGATCAATATATCATGGCTGACTTTATTCTTCTTGATCAACGGAATACTCAGGTCAATATTCGTCTCCGAGATGTGGATGGAAGGAGCATTCAAAGAATCTTTCTCCGTCATACGCGAGAAATCAGGAAGAAGAATGGCCGAAACGGGTATCTCATTGTCTTCACTCACTTTATCACCGGAGAAACGGGACAGGTAGACAGAGGTCTGTGTCAGTCCGAAGTCCTGCAGCTGGCTGGCATCCAGTGTCAGCTTGATCGTTCCTTTTTTACCTTTCAGCAGTACTTTAGGTTCCGCTTCCATCTTCAGATAAGGAGGCAGGTGCATCAATACCGGTTCGTACGGACGGTCGGAAAGATTGGCAATGCTGAACGTCATGGACGGTTGCTGTCCGCGATAGACATCGGGGAAGGAGAACTCGTCACGGTCAATGCGGATATTGCCGATGGCATACGGAAGAAGTTTTGAATAATCTTTGATTTCCTGCACTACCTCACCGGTGAATTTCAGATAAACCAGATTCGGAGTGGCATTGCTGTATATGCCTATCGACTTGTCAAAACGTCCCAGCGCTTTCGCGTCAAAAGAGGCTTTCACAGTTCCTTTGGCACCCGGAGCAATGGGTTCCTTTGTCCAGTCGGCTACGGCACAGGCACAGGATGTCGTGACATTGGTCAGCACCAACGGCTCGTTTCCGGTATTGGTGATGGTATATTCTACTGTTACCGGCTTTTTCCATTCTATTTGTCCAAAGTTGTGCGTCTCCTTGTTAGAGGAAATACGGGGTTGGGCAACAGCCGCCAAAGTGACAGTAAGCAGAGTAAATATCAATAGTAAAGTACGTTTCATGTGATATATTTTATTTTGGTCCACAAATGTAGGAGTTTTAGATGAGTTTTTCATCACAGATTACATAGATTAACACCGTTTGAGAAAATACTTTACCCTGTGACAACTCCTGCAGCGCAGTATTCATCAACAAAAAGTTCCCCACCGATGAAGGCAGCCTTCATCGGTGGGGAACACCTTCCTCATCGGTGGCGAGTGCCCTGCTCACCGGTGGAGAAGAAATCTTCTCTGTGCGTTATTTAATAATAATTGTCATCGAAGCCGAGTGCGAAGCGTATTCCGGCGCATAGGCGCATTGCATGGTTGCCAAACCTGTCTCATAGGTTCCTACTCTGCTGATACGATAGCTATGCTCCAACACATACACTCCTTTTCCTAAATGATCAAAGAAGAAATTGGTGGAAGCATCCTTGATGTCTACGTAATAGCCGATTCCATTACTCCAGTTGTAACCGGATACGCTGCCGATCGGTTCGAAGCAGGCGCCCCGCTGGTCTTTCAACTGTACGAAGTCCATCGCACGGTCTGCACGAATGCTCAAACGGGAAACTACTTTATCGCCTACCTGAAGAACGGTCTTTTCTGTAATAGGCTGTAGTTGAGGAGCATTGTTCACCATACGTTCCACATACAGTTGCTTTTGCACATTCAGTTCTCCTCCCTGTTGTCTCACATCCTTGATGGGTGATTCATATTCCGCATAAACGGCTCCCCACGCAATGCCCGGATTTCTCTTTTCGACTTCTATCTTACGGGCGTCCACTACATTCTTCTGTGTAAACGAGCGTTTGATATAGCCCAGTCCCGGTACGGTAGTCTTGCTTGGAGAGACAGTTTCCAGCACTTCATTGGCAATGACAATACGCACGTCTCCCTGATTGTCGAGCAGGTTTACGCCTTTCATCAGTAAGGCATAGACAGCATCGGCAGTAGCTACCGGAGAATTCCACTGTTGGGTCTGTTTCTGTTTGAGCAGCCAGAGTTTCATTTCTTCTACGGTATCGTTATTTCCGCCTGTCAGTTCCAGTGCTTCCATTACGTCTACATGAGCCTGCATTTTCATTCCACCCCAGGAATAGGGATTTTCATTGAAGGCGAAGAACATTCCCTGTTCGTCCGTTTTCGTCAGATGTTCTTTCAGTGAAGCGATGAACTCCTGAGCTTCTTTCTTCCGTCCGGCCTTATCCAGAATGATAGCGGCAATCGCTTTCGTATCCATCGAAGCGGTCGGAAGCATTTCGCCTATCTTGGACAGATAATAAGTATAGGGGGCTTTATTGGAAGCCGGAACTTGTTCGCCGGACAGAGCGATCAGATATAGATATTGCAAGATACTTCCGGAAACACCTGTAAACTTCACACCGTCTTTCTGTGCTTTGAGAATTTCTCTATATTCCTTCAGAGCTTCCTGATGGAGATAGGTAAAGGCATTCTTCTGCAAGGCAAGCGCCGTGCCGCTTGGTTGTTCACCCGTCATCATAGCCAGACGGGCATTCAATTCGGCAATGTAGGTAGTGACGTAACGGCTACCGGTCATACCTTTATACCACGACCATGCTCCGCTTGAATTCTGCAACTCCTGTAATCTTGTCAATGCGGCAATGTTGTTGCTACGGATATTGTTCAGATCGAACAGAGTGGCGATACGTTCTTTCTGCTGTTCTTCCGTTTGCGCTTCGAGTACCCACGGAGATTCGGATAACAGGATATTCTTCACTTCCTGGTTCTTTTGCAGGTTGCTCAGGAAGGTTTCTTTGGTTCCCCCCTGTAGCTTCCAGCTATCGAATACGGCTTTAATACGTGGCTGGCTGTTCATGATGTAGGAAGCCAGTGTATTTGCGTAGTAAGCGGTAGCCCACGAAATGGCATTATTATTTTCCGGAAGGCTCAATGAAGGCAATGCCTGAATAGCATACCAGGCAGGATTTCCGGTAAATTCAACGGTTAGTTTACGGTCGGTTGCCGTCTTACTATGATGATTGAACAGGCTGTCAAGAGAGAAAGTACGTGTTTCTTCTCCACGGACAGGCATCGGAAGCGTTTCTACCAGATGCTCTTTATTACTAAGCACGGGAAGTAGCTGCTGTTCACCATCACTGAAGGTACCGCTGTCGGCTATCATCCGGCATCCCAGTATCTCGTATTTATCACTCACGGTAAACATGAAACTGACGCCGATTGTCTTTCCGGCCTCTACGGTAAACTTCTGTTTTTGTGTGCTGATTACCTTTTCCGTCATCGGATCAAAGAGAATCATGCTCACCGTACCGGCCTGCGGCTTTCCGGTCATGTTGGAAATGGAGGCGGCAACAGATGTCTTATCTCCGACACGTACGAAACGAGGCAGATTAGGAGTCAGCATAAATTCTTTGCTTGTAGTGGCTTCACCGTCCAGTGTGCCCATCAGCATACCTTTGGTATGAGAGTAACCGCGGAAGTTCCAGCGGGTCAGGCTTTCGGGCATAGTGAAGGAGAAGGAAACTTCGCCTTGTTCATTGGTACGAAGTTGCGGGTAGAAGAAGGCTGTTTCCGCAAGGTTCGTACGCAAATCGGCGGGAGCTTCGGGAAGGGTTTCTTCTTCGGATGCGCTGTCCTGCTTGCCTGCCTCTACTGACACTAACTCTGATTCAAATACCGCATCCTCAGCAACACTTCCAGCCAAAGCAGGTACATATTTTGCTTCCGCCTTACTTCTCGAAACGCCCCGTATCATCATACTGCCCGTCATTGAGGCCTGCTTTTGCACGCCATATCCTCTGACCATCACTCCCGGCACCATTCCATTCAACGCCTGGTCCATCGACATCGTTCCCTGCGTCACAAAATAGTCATATTCCATTGTCGGTACTTTGAAGTATTTATTATTCCACCAGTAATTGAACGAATTATTACCGAAATATCCGCCCATCCAACTAGAATAAGGGATGATCTGATTATAGAATACACTGAAATTCTGTTTTCTATTCCATATCTTATCCAGCGAAGCATCGTACATAGTTGCTAGCATTTCTGCCTCGGCAGCCTGTCCCTGCGGTGTCTTAATAGTCAGTTTCCATTCTTCTTTCTGTCCGGGACGCAGTTTATCACGGAATACTTCCCATTTCATGGTCAATGTCTTGTCCGGCAGACGCTTTTTCAGCCTTGCCTGTTCCTGATAGACTTGTCCGTCTCTTACCATACAGAAACTTACCAGTACTCCGTCACCATAGCTTTCCTGATATGGATATTTAAAATGTACAATTGTGTCGGACAGATTCATAGTCTTGCTTTCCAGCAACTTATTACCGGAAAATACATTCATCATCACATAAGCATCTTTTTTCGAAGTTCCGAAGCAGAACACGGCCGGATGCGTTGCATCAAATTCCGTATTTGCCTCATAGAACCAAACGGTCGTTTCTACCGGCGGACGGTTATCTTCGCGGGAGAAAAGAATGGTGTTGGCCTCAGCCGTCACTTCTTTGCCCTGTCCATCTTTTACGACAGCTTTCAACACATACGGTCCGGAAGGAAGGTTTCCCCACTCAATCGTCATTTCTTCGTTGGAAGTAAATGTACCTGTTGCAGCCGGATTCTCGTCCAGTTGCTTGAAGTCCGCATCTTTCGCCTGATAGAGGGAGAATGTACCTTTTACTTCAACAGGCTGCCCATTCAGATTCTGTACCTTAAATACAGTGTTAAACGGTTGATTCTTACAGGTCTTCTCTTTTAATTCTGTTTGTAGAGTCAGTGAACGGTTACCTGCTGCTATCACATCTGTAGACGACTGTGTTTCACCTGCTACATTGGTTGCAGTAGCCTCTATCGAGTAGCGGTAATAGATTCTGGTATTATTCTTATAGGCGTTATTTTCTTCCAAAAAAACCGGAATCGTAAATTCCCCGTCCTCATTGGCAATTACCTCACCGGAAGCAATCTGCGTACTTTCCGCCAGTCTCCAAAGATCGACAACAGAACGCTTCACTGTATATTTTACCGGAAGGTCTTGCAGCAACACACCGCTATAAGACTGTATCTTACCTTTCACCTCTACCTTATCGCCCAATTGATAACTGCCCTGTTGCTTGTCGAAAGTAATATCAAACGTCGGACGTTTATAGTCCTCCACGCGAATATTCGTTCTTCCCTCGCCGGCTTTCAACGAAAACATCCCATTCAGACAAGCGGATGGCAATGCAAAATCGACAGTAAACGAGCCGAATTCATTGGTACGAACCGCTTTCTGTCCAACTTCCTGATTATTTGCATCCATCAAAACAACAGTATAGTCCTTGTTCGGAAGTACATCTGCCGTATCAGATTTCTGTACATAGGCAATTCCTTTCACATATACGGTCTGACCGGGACGGTACAAAGAACGGTCCGTCAACAAAGTCATTCCTTCGGAGACCTTGTTTTCATCTCCGTAATATCCATAACTTCCACCGTAAATGCTTTGAAACGGCATACCGGTATCGATACCTTTAGCAGCTTTCAAATATCTGTATTCGGATTTCCAGGGGAAGACAACTTTGCCATCTGCCCCGGTTGTATATTCCTGCAATACTTTTTCGTCATTCGTATAAAGAGTTATTTTCGCATTCGGTATAGGGTGTCCCGTTTGTCCGTCCAGCGTCACTACCTCATATTGATTTCCCGGTAAACGGCAGGTCAATACTTTGAAACGTGTCACATTGAATTTGCTTTCACTGTCTCTCTTGGCACGAATATCCGGAACGATACGCATTACATATTGTCCGACTTCCGGCGCTTTAAAGGTAAATACCGTATCCTGCGTCCGGTAGTCTTCGGGACGAAGAACTGCAAAGTGCTGTTCCTTTATCAACTTCTTTGCCTGATAAAGACGAAGTGTAAATCCATCCAGATTCTTGTGCGAAGCTCTTATTTCGATTTCCTCACCAGGGAAAGCTGTTGCAGCCGCAGTTACATTCAGAAACGGTGACAGGATATCTTCGCGCAAATTCTTCAGAGCGTTAATTCTACGATAACCGGGGTATAAACGGATGGCCTCATCACAAAGCTGCAAAGCTGACGTTTGCTGTTCTTTTTCAATCGCATAGCGAGCCTGGGCCAAATAAACTTCAGCACAAATACTCTCTGATTTAAATCTGCTTTTCAGTTCATTCAGTGCAGTAACGTAGGTATCTTCTGTTAATCCCGACAATCCTTTCTTCAGTCCGAAAGGCCGGATGTTTCTATCTGAATCACGTCTCCACTCTAAATAGCTGAGCGCTGTCAACACATAGCCTTCTTTCAAACCGGATGCTTTATAAGCAGCAATCATATTTCCATAAATTGCTATAATATCCTGTTTCACCGAAGATTCTTTTTCAGCAGACGAATCTTCCGAAATATCTTCCACCGGAGTGGCACGATCCAATCCCGCTACCTGCTGTAAAGCTACAATACCGCGGGGAGCCAGCAGATGATACATATCATGATGATAGTATTCACTTGTTTCGCCCAACTCAACAAAAGGAATATAAGTACGTGAAGATGTGTTAAGCAATAGTACGGAATCCGCCATTGCTTCCCTTACGTTTGTTCTCACTTTCTCTACAAACATGTTTGCTGTCCACTCCCTCATATCTGCCGAAGGAGCTTCACCTACAATCTCTGTCCGTTGCCGGAGTTGCCATTGATTGTTAAAAGCATACATTGAATAAATCTCGGCTATCAGCGAATGTAATACAGCTCGGTCCATGGGTTGGTCAGTTTGCTTTGCCCACAGTTCCAAACCATTCAGGTTCGTATACAGGCTATCTGGGGTCAGCATATCCCGGTATCTCATCCGCCACATATACGCTTTCAGCATTTGTGGAGAGTTCTTTTCTTTCTCCCCTTTCTGATAAATCTCGCCAGTCAGTTTTATCACAGTCTCAGGCAGGCTCTTCTTTTCTGCCTGCTCCACTTGTTTCCATAATTTGTCGTAAGTTTGTGCCTGCACTGCCGGAATCACTCCCAGACATAATAGCACCAGCATACAAATCTGCCTTATTTTCATAATCTTTCCAGTTTAAGTTTGATATATATCTGTATAAATAACAAAGTAAGGAATAAAAGTTTAAAGATTTATTCTTTTTCAATTAATTTTCAATAATTGTCTTATTTCATCTGATACCAAATTTGAAAAAGAGACAGCAATGTTCGATTTTTAAGATTATATTAGAAATTCAGTTGATCAAAAAATAGTGAACCAGCAAATAATTCGCATAAATAAGTGTAATAATATGCAGAAACATAGACTAATATTACATAAAGGTACGTGAAATATGCATCTTTTCTTACCAACAAAACCTTCGTTGGTTTAAAACCAACGGGATGTTCCTTTTAAACCAACGACTCTTTCCTCACCGAGGAACTTATTTATCACCGGCAAAAAAGTAATAAAAGAGGCATAGGGAGGCTATTTTTCTCTAGTTTATCGACAATAACAAACATGATAACAATAGCATAATGAATCATCAAATTTCAATAAAGTTACCAAATAACCAGTTTAAGATCAAGACAGCTTCAATTTAATCACAAAACCATCCAATTCATAAAAAGAGTAAATATCATAGTTACAAATGCCGAAGCTTTTTCATTCTATATTTATATGATGTTGGCATTAGCGCCTTCCTGACTGTTTAAATATTCCCTTTTTAAGAAGGTCATTTTTTCACCATGAGACCGATATATACACAAATAGAAATAAAACAGGTGAGGAGCTAAAAGAATGTATCGTAATATGGGAAGAAAACAAGAGTATATTATGTGAAAAGAAATACGAAAATAAAAATGGAAGAAAACAACAATATACTTTTTGATCTTTGATTTTCCCCTATTTAGTTCTATCTTTGTCTATGTTTCATATAAAAATGTAATTTAGATGGACGAGAGATTCAGACGATACCCGATAGGAATACAGAATTTCGAAGATTTGCGAAATAATGGTTATGTGTACGTTGATAAAACGGAGTTAATTTACCGTTTGACAAACACAAATAAGGTTTATTTTTTAAGCCGTCCCCGACGATTCGGGAAAAGTCTGCTAGTATCTACACTCGAAGCTTATTTTTCCGGAAAGAAAGACTTGTTCAACGGATTGGCAATGGAAACTCTGGAAAAAGAATGGGCTGTTTATCCGGTGCTACATATTGATTTCAGTGTGAGTAAATATATGACTGCCGAAGCGTTATCAGCCGTCATTAATTACCAGTTACTGCAATGGGAAAAATTATATGGACGCGAAGAAGGAGAAACGACTTTCAGCCTTCGTTTAAAGGGAATCATACAACGCGCATATACACAGACCGGCAAACCGGTTGTGATACTTGTAGATGAATATGATGCTCCCATGCTGGACAGTAATAACAATACGGAATTGCAAATAGAAATTCGTGATATTATGCGCGATTTCTTCAGCCCTTTGAAAGCGCAAGGCCAATATATCCGTTTCCTTTTTATCACAGGTATCAGCAAATTCAGTCAAATGAGTATCTTTAGCGAACTGAACAACTTGCAAAATATCAGTATGTGGGATGAATATAGCGCTATATGCGGCATTACCGAACAAGAGGTACACACACTGCAAATCGATATCGAACAGATGGCTCAAGCCAATAACGAAACATATGAAGAAGCTTGTACTCATCTGAAACAACAATATGACGGATATCATTTTAGT
>ERZ772893.1866-NODE-1866-length-18785-cov-11.797010_pt1 | contig 18785 bp, 14 predicted proteins | sample MGYA00511482_ERZ772893 | MGnify/ENA primary metagenome ERZ772893 (study PRJEB29015, sample SAMEA2737687) | human gut metagenome | biome: human gut; feature: human-associated habitat; material: faeces | place: China | collected 2012 ... | reverse complement strand
AGCAGACCGTGCCGCAGGTGTTCCCCAACACCGCGCCCGGCAACTTTACATGGTGCGAAGAAATGCACAAGTGGGTGCTGACCACCTTCCACGATTATCAGTGGGATCTGAATTATGCCAACCCGGCAGTGTTCGTGGACATGACCAAGAGCATCCTGCACCTCGCCAACCTTGGTGTAGAGGTGTTCCGTATTGATGCCGTGCCCTATATCTGGAAGCAGCTGGGCACCACCTGCCGCAACCTGCCGCAGGTGCACACCATCGTGCGGATGCTCCGCATGGTGCTGGAATGCGTCTGCCCAGCGGTCATCCTCAAGGGCGAGGTGGTCATGGCGCCCAAGGAGCTGGCGGCGTACTTCGGCACCCCGGAAAAGCCGGAATGCCACATGCTCTACAACGTGTCCACCATGGTCAACCTGTGGGGTGCCCTTGCCAGCCGGGATACCCGGCTGCTGAAGGCGCAGCTGGATGCCCTGCACGCCCTGCCGGACAACTGCTGGTTCGTGAACTATCTGCGCTGCCACGATGACATCGGCTGGGGTCTGGACGAGGCGGTGGAGAAACGGCTTGGCATTGACCCGCAAAAGCACAAGGAATATCTGTACCACTTCTACGAGGGCAATTTCCCCGGAAGCTGGGCAAAAGGCGAACTGTACAACTACGACCCTGCCACCGGCGATGCCCGGAGCTGCGGCACCACTGCCAGCCTGTGCGGCGTGGAGCAGGCACTGGAAAAGGACGACAAGACCGCACTGGACTATGCCGTAAAGCGTGACCTGCTGCTGCATACTGCTATGGCATTTTTGCAGGGCTTCCCCATGCTGAACTGCGGCGATGAGATCGCACAACTCAATGGCTGGGACTACAAAAACGACCCCGACCGTGTGGAGGACAGCCGCAATCTGCACCGCAGCAAATTCAACTGGGAGGACGCAAAGCAGCGCACCCGGAAGGGCACGCTGCAGAACCAGCTGTGGCAGGGCATGGAGCAGCTGCGCCAAATGCGTGCAGACCCCTGCTTTGCCCCGGATGCGTGGGTGACCACATGGGACAGCCACAACCCCGGCGTGCTGGCGCTGGTGCGCAAGCGCGGCGAGGAAACGCTGGTGGGGCTGTTCAACTTTACCGAGTACCCGGCAGGGGCAAGTCTGGACGCTCTGGGCGGCGAGTATCACACCCCGGAGGGCACTTCCGTCTGGCTGGCGGATGTGGAACTGGAGCCGTATCAGGCACTGCTGGTAAAAACAAATAAGTAAAGCGGAATACTCCGGTAACTTTCTCTTGGTCAGAAAGTTGCTGGAATATCTGCCGCTCCGGGAAACGCTCTGACTGCCCGCAAGGCACAGCAAAGCCCCCGGCAGGTTTGCGCCTGCCGGGGGCTGTTTGCTGTTTTACTGCTTGGGGAACGCCTTGTTCCACACTTCGATCACCTTGAACTTCGGGGTCCAGCCTTCGGGTTCAAAGCGGTCGCCCTTGGCAGCCATGGTGCCCTGCTCGGTGCACCACTGTGCGGCCTTAGCCATATCGGGGTCGGCCACATCCGCAAAGGCGGGTGCGCCTGCGGGTTCGGGCCTGCCTGCGGTGTTCCACACCAGCAGCGCCAGCTGGCCGCGGTTTGCGGGGATGGCTGCGCCCTCGGGCAGCAGGTCGTTCAGGATCACGCGGGTGGCGATCTCGTAGCCGCCCCAGATGGCTGCACCACCAACGGCCACGGCGGCAATTGCACCGCCTGCAGCAGAGCCGGTATCGGCAGGGGGATCAACGCCAAAATCCTCATCCAGCGGCTGATCCGGATCAGGCTTGGTCGCCGGGGTGCCGGACCACTGTGCCGTCAGTCTGACCGCGCCCTTGGGCATGATGAATGTGATCTCCTCGGTGCCCAGTTCGGTCTCAGAGCCAAGCTTGCCGACCGTTACGCCAAAGTCCTCGCTGGTGCCCTCTTCTACTTTCCAGTAGCAGAACTGCTTGTTTTCATCATCCGGCGTGTTCGCCTTGATGGTGACCTTATCGCCCGCCTTTACGCGCACGAAGCTGTCCTGCGTGCCATTGATGGTACCTCCCTCCACGATGACCGGCAGTTCCAGTCCGAAGGCGGGAATGCTGTAAACAGCGCTCAGTTCCACGGGCTCGCCCGGCATGGTGAACTTAATGGTCTCGTTCTTGATCTTTTCCCCATCGGCATCCAGCAGATACCCGTTTTCTGCGTCCACCTTAAAATTCAGGCTGGTGTCGTCTGCATCGGTAATTTCAGTAAGACTGCCCTTTTTGAGCTTCCAGCCCACGAATTTGGAGAAGCTTGCGTTGCTGTCGTGGCCGGTCACGGTGACGGTGTCGCCTTCCAGCGCATACACCGTTTCGCCGTTCTCGGTGCCGACCTGAGCGGTACCGTTGGACACCTTGACAGCGGCACGGTACACAGCAGTCAGCTTGACCGCCGCATCCGGCATGGTAAACTTCAGCGGGTTGGCTTTCAGGTCATCCCCGGTCTTGCCAATATCACCGCTGGACACCACCCAGTGGTCGAACTGGTAACCTTCTGCGCTGCGGTCATCCGCAGTCACGGTCACGTCTGCTTTCGGGCGGGCAAAGTCCACCGCGTTGTCGTTCACTGCGGCAGTGCCGCCGGACACTTCCAGCCTGTTGCTGTGGTGCGCAGTCAGCTCCACTTCGCCTGCAGGCATGATGAATTCAAACGATTTTTCTCTCAGCTTATCGGCATCAATGGTAAAGCCATCAGGAGCTACCACTTCCCAGCCGTCAAACTTCCGGTCGTCAGATTCGGCTCCGGTTGCAGTAACCTTGACCTTCTGGCCCTTAAAGCTGTCCAACTGAGCTTCTGTTGTATCGCCCACTGTAACAGTGCCATTGTTTACCTTGATCCTGGCGTTCTGCTTTTCTTCAATACGCAGGTAGCGATAGGGCACATCGGACGGGATAGGCGTAACGCTTGCATCAATTGCGCCCTCATCTGCACCTTCGCTGGTATAGTAGACGTAGTTCTTGCGGTCAGTCCGTTTATAGGTAAAGCTATTGGCAATTTTTTCGCCGGTTTTTGCATTACCACGGATTGTCACAGGACCATCGCAGGTGATATCAACAATTCCCTCCAATCCGCCAACAATCTGGTCATATTGAGGTGCATTGATTTCAACCGAAGTCGCCCCTGTTATGACCAGACGACCAGCACTTTCGCTTCGTGCACCTATGGCATAGTTACTAAACTGACCCAATGCATTGATTACCACCTTACCAGTGCAGTTAATTTCTGCGCCTTCACCAAGCGCTGCGAATTTATTGCTGGAAACCGTCACGTCGTGCGCATTTGAAACGACAAGTTTATTATTTATCACTGCACTGTAATCTCCGCCGTTCAGGTCAACATCCACACCGGGAGCATCAATGATCGTGCCGTTAAGCCGACCTTTCGATTTTATCACATTGTTTTCATCATCATACCAAAGTTTGCCGTTTCCAAGGATGTCTTTGTAGTTCTCATTGGTAACAGGCTTATTATTGACTTTGATGCTGCCGTTGTTGAGATTCCTCTGATACGCAGGTTCTGCCGTCATATCGTTCTCTTCGTCCAGCACGCTCACCGCGCTTTTGGCGGCGGTGCTCAGCTGCATCAGCGCGTCGGTGCTCTCAGCCAGCGCCGGAGCGGAAAGGGTGAACATCATGCATCCGGCCAGCGCCGCCGATACTGCACGCCGGATAAGTTTGCCTTGTTTCATGGTATAACCTCCTTTTTTCCCCTCGCATTTTTACGGGGGGGGGTATATATTACAGTATCTTGATTATCCCACACTTTACCGGATTTTGGAAGCAAACCTGCGTGAATCGCCCTAAAAGCAGCGTGAAAAGCATGATTTGTGCCGGTTCTGTTGCAGATGCCCGGCCCGCAGGCACAGCAAAGCCCCCGGCAGGTTTGCGCCTGCCGGGGGCTTTGTTGTGTTATGAAAGATCAATCCTTTTTCTCTGCTGTGCGGGCAAAGAAGTTGGCGAGGATCGCACCGGAAATGTTATGCCACACGGAGAACACAGCGCCGGGGATGGTAGCCAGCGGATACTGTGCAAAGTGTGCGGCGGCCAGACTGGTTGCAAGGCCGGAGTTCTGCATACCCACCTCGATGGAGATCGCGCGGCACTTGGTGGAGTCCAGCTTGAGCAGCTTGCCCACGCCAAAGCCGGTGAGGTAGCCCAGCACATTGTGCAGGATGACCACCACAAGGATCAGCAGACCGCTGGTCATGATCTTGGCGCTGTTGGCGGAGACCACGGCGCAGATGATCAGCACGATGGCGGTAGTGGAGACCAGAGGCAGCACGCGGACGGCTTCCTCGGTGAACTTATGGAAGAAGTGATTGACCACAAAGCCCAGTGCGATGGGCACCAGCACCACCTTGACGATGGACATGAACATGCTCATGGGGTTCACGTCAACACGCTGGCCAGCGTACAGCAGGGTGAGCAGCGGAGTGAGGAGCGGAGCCAGCACGGTGGAAACAGCGGTCATGCCAACGGACAGTGCAACGTCGCCCTTGGAAAGGTAGGTCATCACGTTGGAAGAGGTGCCGCCGGGGCAGGTGCCAACCAGGATCACGCCAATGGCCAGCTCGGTGGGCAGGTGGAACACCTGCGTGAGCGCCCATGCCAGAAACGGCATGAGGGTGAACTGTGCAACGCAGCCCACGATCACATCCTTCGGGCGGCTGAACACCACCTTGAAGTCCTCCGGCTTCAGGGTAAGGCCCATGCCGAACATCACGATGCCCAGCAGGTTATTGACCCACGCCGTCTTTACCACGCTGAACGGGCCGGGGAAGAACAGGGCACCCGCGGCCACCACAATAACGATGGCGGCCATGTACTTGCCCACAAAGTCGCTTACTTTTTCCAGTGTTTTCATAATTCTTTCTCCTTTTCCTTCTGACATGCTCTGGGACAAAAGCATCCGCAAAATAAAACGCCCTTGTCCCTTACGGTCTGTAAGAGACAAAGGCGTGTAATATCCTCTGCGGTACCACTCTTATTGCCAGCACAACGCTGACCACTCAGTGCACGTCCAACAACGCGCGGCCCGTGATAACGGGGGCCTGCCGTTCCTGCTTACTGGGGCGCACACCGTCCATTCAGCCGGAAAGCTCGGAGAGGATCTTCCCACGGATGCCCTGCACTGCCTTGCACCAACCGGCAGCTCTCTGCAGCATTCCTTCCGGGTACTTTTTCTCGTCATAGCCGTAATATTCTTGGTGACATGGAGTATACTCCCCTGCAAAGGCAAAGTCAATAGAATGAGGCCTTCTGATTTTTCATGCAGTTCATTTCAGGAGTGAAAGTGGTTCATGCAGCAGACAAAGCAGAACGGCATCGGCACCGACTGCCCCGGCAGGATGACGCGAAGCCATGGTCTAAAGAGCAGGCCGCAATTAAAATCGATGATCTGCCTTTACAGGAAGTGCGAGGGCTTCTCACGCTGGATGGTCTGGCGGGCGGAAGCAGGACGGAGCAAGCGGCCATGGTCTCGCCAAGGGTAACAAGTTGTGCCATAAACAATGCTCCTTTCCGGGTCTTTGGCAAAAAAGAGGGTCAGGCCGCTTCCACCCGGGAGGGATGAAAGCAGCCTGACCTCTGCACGAATGGTTTCTGTTTTGGGAGATCGTTGGGAAGTAATGGAGAATGCAAAGCAAGGGATAGGAGATTTAGGAGAAAATTTAGAAAAAGCTTTTCATGAGCATCTGCTGTCCGGCTGCAGATCAGGCCAGCATGTTGGGGATGGTCAGGCAGATAGCCGGGCAGTAAGCAACTGCGAACAGCACTGCGATGAACAGTGCGATGAATGGCCACATTTCCTTGAGCAGATTGGTGAACTTGATCTTTGCAACAGCAGTTGCGATGTACAGGGTAACGCCAACGGGAGGAGTGATGCCGCCCAGAATGAAGGTGAGCACCATGACCATGCCGAAGTGGATGCCGTCGATGCCGGCAGCTGCGGCGATGGGGTAGAAGATGGGCACCATGATGATGGCGGCAGAGGTGGTATCCATGAACATGCCGATGACGCACATGGCAAGGATCATCAGGAGCATCAGGACGTTGGGGTTGGTGGAGATGCCGGTCAGCAGAGCGGACACCTGCTCGGGGAACTTCTCGATGGCCAGGCAGTAACCAAATGCGGTGGTGCTTGCCACGATGAGCATGGTCATGCCGGAGGTGCGGGCTGCGCTGAGGACCGTCTTGATGGCGCCCTCAAAGGTGAACTCCTTGTAGACGAAGATGCCGATGATCAGACCGTAAGCACCGGCGATCGCACCGGCCTCGGTTGCAGTGAACACACCGGACAGGATACCGCCAATGATGATCAGAGGCATGACCAGCGCAGGCAGAGCATTGATGAAGGACTTGACCATGCGCTTGAAGTCGAACTTGACCTTCACATCGCCGTCGTACTTGGCAGGGTTCTTCTTTGCCTTGATGAAAGCGTAGATCATCTGACTGACACCCACCAGAATGCCGGGGATCACGCCTGCCATGAACAGCTTACCAACGGAGATGCCGGTGATGGAGCTGTACAGCACCATCAGGATGGAAGGCGGAATGATGGAACCGATGGTTGCGGATGCCGCAGTTACGGCAGTGGCGTAGTCGCGGTCGAAACCGGCTTCGTCCATGGAGCCGATCAGCATGCCGCCGATGGAAGCAACGTCGGCAGAGGTGGAACCGGAAACGCCTGCAAACAGCATGGATGCCAGAATGTTGACGTGTGCCAGACCGCCGGGGATAAAGCCGACCAGCTCGTTTGCAAAGCCGACGATGCGCTTGGTAACGCCGCAGGCATTCATGATCTCGCCTGCAAAGATGAACAGCGGAATTGCCATCAGGGTGAAGGAGTCACCGCCAGCGAAGATGCGCTGGGTGAGGATGACGAGATCCTTACCATTCAGGGCCAGATACAGCATGGAGGAGATGCCAACACCGAACGCGACAGGCACGCCGATGAGCAGCATCAGAAAGAAGATACCAATGATCATCCACATATTACATGCCACCTCCCATGTCGCCTGCATCTAATTTTTCGCTGCCGCCCTTGCCCAGCAGGAGAAGCAGCTCTTCAATGAACATACCGGCACTGCCAATGACCATGGCCAGATACACAACAGACATGGGCAGATGCATGGTGCTGGAACGGTTGGTCCAGTTCTCCATGACCATGCGGGTGCTCATGCAGAAGAATATGGCCAGATAGGCAAGAACCAGCACGCGGGAGAACTTTTTCACGATGGTGTGCAGCGGCTCCGGAAGAGCATCCACCACGATGTCCAGACCGATGTGGCCGTCGTCGCGCATGACGTAGATGGAGCCGAGATAGACCATGCCTGCAAAGGTGTAGCGGCCAAACTCGACTGCAAAGCTCAGCGGCGAGTTAAAGATATAACGCATGATAACGTTCAGGGTGGTAACACCGAACATTGCGATGAAGAGAACCAGAATGCACACATTCAGGATCTTATCCACCGTTTTACGCACATTTTTCATGCGGGGGTTCATCTCCTTTTATTCAATTAAGTGCGGGCAAGCCCTTTGCGGCCTGCCCGCACATTTTTTCAGGGAAAGACGGACGGTCTATCAGAGAGCAACACCCATGGAAGTCAGGATCTGCTTGCCGACATCGGTCTTTGCGCAAGCATATGCGTTGTAGTTGATCTTTGCCTTCAGGCTGTCAACATCGGTATCCACCACTTCCAGACCGGCACCTTCCAGAGCGGCGAAGTTTGCATCGCTGCCGTCCTTGGTAGCATTCAGGCCAAACTCGCAGGCTTCCTTAGCGGCCTCGGTCAGGATGTTCTGCTGCTCTTCGGTCAGCTTCTGGAACACCTGCTCGGAAACGGAGATGGTGGTGGGTCCAATGATGTGGTTGGAAACGTTGACGTACTTGCACACTTCCTGCATGGAGGCGGACATGATGGACTCGGGGATGTTCTCCACAGCGGACACCAGACCGGTATCCAGTGCGGTGTAGGTCTCGCCCCATGCCACAGGAGTGGGAGCAGCGCCCAGCTGGGTGAAGGTCTCTTTATAAGTAGAGGAGTCCGGGATGCGGATGATCAGGCCGGACATATCGTCCACGGTGTTCAGAGGCTTATCGGTGGTAAAGATCTGACGGAATGCCAGCACGTAGTAGTCCAGAATGCGGACATTGGTCTTGTCCAGGATCATCTGTGCAACGGTGGTGCCAGCCTCACCGGCCAGCTTCTCAGCGCAGTCGTCGTAGCTGCTGTATACGAAGGGCAGGCACAGGCAGCCGGCCTCGTCCACGTAGTTTGCATAGAACTCGGCAGCGATCACGGCCAGATCCAGAGTGCCGTTGGTCAGGGCCTGCAGGTTCTCGGTCTCGGTACCCAGAGTTGCAGCGGAGTAAACGTCCACCTTCATCTTGCCCTCGGACTTCTCAGCGACCAGACGAGCGAACTCCTCAGCAGTCTTGTTGATGGAGTGGCTTGCAGCCATCTGGTGGCTCATGGTCAGGGTGACATCGGCCTTGACATCATCGTACTTGCCGGCAGCGGCGGTGCTGGATGCAGCCGTGCTGGATGCAGTGGCGGTGGAGCCGGAAGTGACACCGCAGCCAGCCAGAGCAGCGGCAGCTGCGGTCACGCCAGCAGCCTTCAGGAAATCGCGGCGGTTGATGTACTGTTTCATCTTGTTGTCCTCCAATTTTCTTAAACATCATGACCGGGCTTGTGTCAGCCGGTCTGCACGTACTTTTCTGGCGCCCACCTGCGTGGGACTTTCTGTTGCCAACATAATAGCATGTAATACAAGCCTTGTCAACATTCTTTTTACAAGTTACATGTTTTTTGTGCAGAGTGCACTTGTTTCAAAATGCAAATCTGTACAATTCAAAGGTAAAACTTAAGATTTTCAGCCACTTTTGTTACACTTTCGACTTTTTTGACGTTTCATCGTTGTCACATCTCTTCATATTCCTGTGCTTTTTGTCCGTTCAAGTTGACGTTTTTCACTTTTTGGCTTCATTTTCTTCTGCCGGCTTCCACCGTCCACCGCCTCTTTCTCCCCTCTTCCGACCCGATCCGGCACCGTTGGCACACCCCAACTTGTTTTTTGGCCGAAACAAGTTCATCTTCCGCAAGAGGCATTTATAATAGGAAATATCCATAAAATGATCCATCCTGCCGTTTTTTCTGTGATACATGTCCAGTTTCGTCAGAATTCCTGCCCGTAGCTGCTATTCTTTGCCGTATCTTTATTTTTAATACTCCTTCTATTCCGCTCTTATGCTCTGCCGGGCACTTGTCTTGACATTGGTTTCCGTCTTGTATCACAAAACGGCATGCTCAGAATTGTGCAGTTAGTCGAAAATCATCCTTAAAACCCTGTTTTTTCAAATTTCCTCTTGCTTTTCTTGTATTGTCGTGTATACTAAAGCCAATGAATCTTGTATTACAACAAGATACGACGACGGAACATTTACAAGAAGATCACTGATCACCAACAAGGAGGTCTACTGTTATGAAAGAGTGTTGGGTCACCGAGCCGCTCCACTTTGAGATGCGCGAGACTGAGATCCCTGAACCGAAGGACAACGAAGTCCAGATCAAGATGATGGCTGCTGGTGTCTGCGGCAGCGACATCCATATTTATAAGGGCGAGAACCCCAACTCCCGCTACCCGCTGATCCCCGGCCACGAGAATGTTGGTCTGGTCACCAAGGTTGGCGCAGACTGCAAAAACATCAAGGTGGGCGACCACGTCGTGATTGACTACGTGATCCGCTGCGGCGAGTGCTACCAGTGCAAGCATGGCCGCGGCAATGTCTGCGAGCACGTTCTGGTGCGCGGCAGCGGCACCAACGGCGGCTGGCGTGAATACTGGTGCGTCGAAGAGCCTTACGTCTACAAGATCGACGACAGCATCCCCTGGAAGGATGCCGCTCTGATCGAGCCGCTGACCATCGGCGAACACAGCACCAGCCGTGCAGGCGTGTGCGAGGATGATGTGGTGTTCATTCTGGGCACCGGCACCATCGGCACCATCATTGCACAGGCCTGCAAGCTCAAGGGCGCTAAAACCGTCATCTGCTGCGACATCAGCGACAGCAGTCTGGAGCGCAGCAAGCAGTTCGGTGCCGATTACACCGTGAACAGCAAAACGCAGGACATCGTTGCCGAAGTGCAGAAGATCACCAACGGCCACGGCTGCACCGTCGCATTCGACTCCGCCTGCTTCCCCGGCAGCCTGACCATGATCATGCAGCCCGGCATCGTGTGCAACGCAGGCCGCGTGGTTCCCATGGGCTTCTGCACCGTGCCCGAAAAGATCACCCAGCAGATGATCAATGGCCGCGAGCTGACCATCTGCGGCACCCGCATGAGCCTGAACCAGTGGGTTCCCACTGCACAGAAGATGGCCGAGGGCAAGTACCACATGGAAGGTCTTGCAACCACCTTCGTCAAGTTCAGCGAGATCGAAAAGGTCTTCAACAACATCGTTCATCCCGATCCGGCTGTCAAGAAGACCGTTATCCTGTTCGACGGCGCAGAGGACTGACCCTCTGGCCCTGATATAAACACATACATTATATAATAGAAGGAGATCATTATTATGGCTGCTCTTACGAAGTTTGATATTGCCGGCAAGCATGCGATCGTTACCGGCGGCGCACAGGGTCTGTCCCGCGGCATGGCCGAAGGTCTGCTGGAGGCAGGCTGCAAGGTCGTTATCATCGACGTGCAGAAGGAAAAGGTCGAGAAGGTGTGCGAGGAGTACCGCGCCAAGGGTCTGGAAGCCTACTCCGTCATCGGCAATCTGGCCGACCGTGCTGACCTGAACCGTGCCTTTGACGAAGCACTGCAGATTTTGGACGGCCGTCTGGACGTTCTGGTCCCCGCTGCAGGCATCCAGCGCCGCTATCTGCCCGAGGAGTTCCCCGCAGAGCAGTGGGATCTGGTCATGAAGATCAATCTGGACCACGTCTGGTTCATGATCCAGCGTTCTCTGCAGGTCATGCTCAAGCAGCCCACTGGCGGCAAGATCATCACCATCGGCTCCATGGCTTCCTACTTCGGCTGCACCACCGTGCCTGCCTACACCGCAACCAAGGGCGCTGTTGCTCAGCTGACCAAGAGCGTTGCTGTTGACTGCGCCGGCCGCGGCATCAACATCAACTGCATCTGCCCGGGCTACATGGACACCGAGATGTGCGCCAACATGACGCAGGAGCGCAAGGACGAGTGCACCAAGCGCATCCCCGCTGGCCGCTGGGGCCTGCCCGAGGATATGAAGGGTCCCGTCGTCTTCCTGGCTTCCGCTGCATCCGACTACCTGAACGGCGCCCTGATCCCCGTTGACGGCGGCTATCTGGTCAAGTAATCAACACATAAAAAGGGAGGAACCCTGTCATGGCCCCTACCATACGCGATATTAAAGTGATCTGCACCGCCCCCGAGGGCATCAATCTGGTGGTGGTGAAGGTGGAGACCAGCGAACCGGGCCTGTACGGTCTGGGCTGCGCCACCTTCGCTTACCGCCACCTGACCGTGCAGCATCTCATTGAGACCTATCTGCGTCCGCTGCTGATCGGCAAGGATGTGCGCAACATCTCCGACCTGTGGCAGCTGATGCACCAGAACGCCTACTGGCGCTGCGGCCCCATCGTCAACAATGCCATCTCCGGTGTGGATATGGCCCTGTGGGACATCAAGGGCAAAATGGCCAACATGCCTGTGTACGACCTGTTCGGCGGCAAAATGCGCGCCGGTGTTCCGGTGTACCGCCATGTGGACGGTGCCAATGTGGACGAGATCTGCGAGAACATCGAGAAGTATCGTTCCATCGGTGTCAAGCACATCCGCTGCCAGTGCGGCGGCTACGGCGGCGGCGGCTTTGGCCCTGCTCCGGAGTGGGCAGCCAAGGGCGCAGAGCCGGGCGTGTATCTGGACAGCAAGAAGTATATGCGCGACACCCTGAAGCTGTTCGACGGCATCCGTGCCAAGGAAGGCTTCGACATTGATCTGGTGCACGATGTGCACGAGCGCATCCACCCCACCGAGGCTGTCACCTTTGTCAAGGAGATGGAGCCTTACAAGCTGTTCTTCATGGAGGACGTTGTGCCTCTGGAGCAGGTGGAATGGCTGGATAAGATCAAGCAGACCAGCGTGACCCCGCTGAGCCAGGGCGAGCTGTTCAACAACCCTGCCGAGTACAAGAAGCTGGTGCAGAACCGCAGCATCGACTACATGCGCGTGCATCTGAGCCAGGTGGGCGGCATCACCCCGGCCCGCAAGCTGCAGATGTTCTGCGAGCAGTATGGTGTGCGCATCTGCTGGCACGGCCCCGGCGATATGAGCCCGCTGGCTCATGCAGCCAACATCCACATCGATCTGGCCGCTCAGAATCTGGGCCTGCAGGAGTGGAGCGGCATCGAGCCCCCCAACTTCGTCATCCAGAAGCTGAAGGATAACCACGGCGCTCTGCTGGAAGTGTTCCCCGGTATGCCCGAGTACGGCAACGACGGCTTTGTTTACGCCAACGACAAGCCCGGTCTCGGCGTGGATCTGAACGAGAAAGAGGCCGCAAAGTATCCCTGTGAGAACACTGTGACCACCTGGACCCAGACCCGCAACCGCGACGGCAGCCTGCAGACTCCGTAATTTGCAATAATCTTTGACACTGTACGATCCCTGACGGAGAAACACGGCTGGAATCGTACAGTGTTTTTTGTTCTCAAGGGAGCATTGCTATGAAGATCACAAAAATTCAGACATGGCTGGTGCGTCCCCGCTGGGCTTTTATTGAGATCAGCACCGATGCAGGCATTTCCGGCTGGGGCGAGCCGGTGCTGGAAGGCCGCGCCGCCACCGTATGCGAGTGCATCCATGAGATGGAGCCGTACCTCATTGGTGCCGACCCCATGAAGATCGAAGACCTGTGGGCCGTGCTGTTCCGCGGCGGCTTCTACCGCGGCGGCGGCATCCTGATGAGCGCCATCTCCGGCATCGATCAGGCCCTGTGGGATATCAAGGGCAAATACTTCAATGTGCCGGTCTAGCAGCTGATGGGCGGCAGCTGCCGCGATAAGATGCGGGTGTACAGCTGGGTGGGCGGCGACCGCCCCGCCGATGTGGGCCGCGCTGCACTGGAAAAGAAAAAGCAGGGCTTCACCGCCATCAAAATGAACGGCACCGACGAGCTGCAGTTTCTGGACAGCTACGCCAAGGTGGATGCGCTGCTGGAGCGTGTTGCCAGCGTGCGAGAAAGCTGCGGCAGGGACTTCGGCATCGCCATCGACTTCCACGGACGGGTGCACAAGCCCATGGCAAAGATCGTAGCCAAAAAGCTGGAAGAGTTCGACCCCATGTTCATTGAGGAACCCGTTCTCTGCGATAACATGGAGTATTTCCCCGAGATTGCAGCGGCCTGCAACATTCCCATCGCCACCGGCGAACGGCTGTTCACAAAGTATGACTTCAAGCGGCTGCTTGCAGTGGGCGGCGTGGACATCGTGCAGCCGGACCTTTCCCATGCCGGCGGCCTGACCGAGTGCAAGAAGATCGCCGCCATGGCCGAAGCCCACGATGTGGCCCTTGCTCCCCACTGCCCGCTTGGCCCGGTGGCCCTTGCCAGCTGCCTGAATCTGGATGCCACCTGCTACAACGCGGCCATTCAGGAGCAAAGCATCGGCATCCACTACAACGAGGGCCGCAGCGTGCTGGACTATGCGCTGAACCCCGAGGATTTCAAGTTCGTGAACGGCTTTGTCAGCCTGCCCCAGAAGCCCGGCCTTGGTGTAGAGGTGAACAAGGCTCTGGTGGAGGAAGAGGGCCAAACCCCGCACAGCTGGAAGAACCCGGTTTGGAGGCATGAGGACGGGAGCGTGGCAGAATGGTAAATACCGCAAAAATGGTGCCATGGCCCAGTACATCGCCGTAAAGGCCCGCACTCTGTATGCCCTGCCGCCCACCGTCAGCTTTGAGCAGGGCTGTCTCGTGGAGCCGTTTGCCGTGGGAATGCACGCCCGGACCATCGACTTCCCGCTGCAGCGCTGCATCACCGAGCAGATCGATGTGCAGTTCAGCTATTCCTCCGCCGGGGAGTACCCGGTCTGCCTGCAGGCCATTGCCGAGGGCCGCGCCGGCCTGACCGGCCTGTGGCAGAGCTTTCCGCTGGCCGAGGGTGCGCAGGTGTTCGACCGCCTTGTGCACCGGGACGAAAGCCTGACCAAAGCCGTCCTGATTCCGTGAGAAGTTGTCTGCATACAAGTTTTTTCTTCCAGTTTTCGCTGATTTTGATTTACTTTTGCAATATCCTATGATATAGTTAGAAAAAGTTGTAATACAAAGAGGTGTTCCACTATGGCCGATAAGGGCAGCGTCACCGGAAAGATTGCCCACTATATCCGCAAAAATATCCGCAACGGCAACTGGACCGTGGGCGAAAAGATTCCCAGTGAAAACCAGCTGTGCGAAGAGCTGGGGGTCAGCCGTGTGTCCGTGCGCAGCGCCCTGCAACAGTTCATTGCGCTGGGCATTCTGGAAAGCGTGCACGGCAAGGGCACCTTCCTGATCTCGGACGATCTTTCGGCCTTCTATTCCAATGTGGAGGAACCGGCTCCCACCATCGATGCTACCGAGACCATGAAGCAGATCTTGGAGTTCCGCAGCATCGTAGAACCTGCGATCTGTGCACAGGTGGCCCAGACCGCCTCGCCGGAGCTGATCGCCAAACTGGAGGGCTACCTCAAAACCATGAAGGCCTCTGTGGGCAAGTGTGAAGAGTTCATCAATGCGGACGTGGCGTTCCACATGGAGATCATCAACGCCTGCGGCAATGCCTACACCATTGCCATTATGAACGAGACCTTCCAGCGCCGGGCCAATCTGGGCAAGATGCTGATTCTTTCCACGGGCTATTATGGCGGCATCTACTACCACGGCATTCTGCTGGATGCTTTCCGCAAGCACGATGTCAAGCGCGCCCGGGTCATGATGGAAGAGCACCTGCAGCACGGCCTGTACGATCTGGAATCCGATAATCTGGGGCAGGAGAGAAATGACCTCTGAGCCGCTTTTTCCTGTCTGATACGCAAAAAAGATCCCGTTCACCCAGAAGTGGACGGGATCTTTTATTGCTTATGAGGCTTTACTGCAGCCGATCAGGCTTTGACGAAGGCAGCCGCTTACTTTGCAGCCAGGTATTTGCCCAGTTCGCGGCCCAGCGTCAGGCACATACCAATGCTCACACCGGGGATCGGGGTGATGTACTCGGGACCGAAGCGCATACCGCAGGTGTTGCCGGAAGCGTACAGGCCCTCGATGGGCTGATAATCCTCGTTCAGCACCTGCTGGTCATTGGTGGTCACAAAGCCGCCGGTGGTCACCAGTGCAAAGCCCAGACTCGGGGTGGTGACATGGGCGTAGAAGGGAGCCTTTGCAACTGCATTCAGGAAGTGCGGGTCCTTGGCAAAGTCGCTGTCGTAGCCCTCGGCGCAAACCTTATTGTACTGCTCCACAGTAGCGGAAAGGGCTGCAGGCTCCACTCCGATGTACTCGGCCAGCTGTTCGATGCTGTCGGCGCAGTACCAGCCGTTGGCGCCCTCGGCACCAGCAGCCTTTGCGGCCTCAAAGTTGCCCTTCATGGCTTCCACCACAGCGGGCATGTCGTACTCGAATGCCTGATGGCCGGGGAAGCCGCGCAGGATCTGGGTCTCATAGGTGCTGTCGTAGATGGAGGTGATATTGCCGCGCTTTGCACGTGCCATGAAGAAGCCGTTGATCTCCGGGCCGGCAAAGGCTTCGTTCTGGAAGCGCTGGCCATTCTCGTCCACCCACAGGGGGCCGGGCAGATAGTCGGGCACGGCCATGGAGTCGAAGTTCATGGTGGAGATGTCGCCCTCCAGACGGCCACCTGCCCACACACCCATCTGGATGGTGGAGCCGTCGCGGCCAAAGGGAGCAAAGAAGTCCTCATCCTTGGTGAACAGACGCTTGATGTCCGGCAGCAGATCGTCCATCATTTCCTTGTTGCCGCCAAAGCCGCCGCCTGCCAGCACAACGCCATTCTTAGCGTTGATCTTGAGATAATTGCCGTCGCTGTCCTGTGCGATCACGCCGGTGACCTTTGCACCGTCCATTACCAGCTGCACACCCTTGGTGCCAAACAGAGCGGTGGCATTGTCAGAGAAATTCTCCTCCACATAATTGTAGTTGTCCCAGCTCAGGTCCTTCAGCTCCAGCTGACCGGCGGTGTTGTTGTTCTTCTCGCCGCTGGCGGGGTTCTCCCAGTAGTTCTCCCACCATTCCAGCGTGCCGGTGTAGTAGTGCATGCCGTTGTTCAGCTGGTGCACGGTGTACTCGTTATCCGGCCAGAACTGGATGCGGGTCTTGGCCAGCGTGTCCGGGTTGATCTTGTCCAGCCACCAGTCCACAGTGCTGCCGCTGTTCTTGGCAAACTTCATCACCAGTGCGGTGTTTGCCTTGCCGTGGGTCTGCATCATCCAGTTGTTCACAAACTCCACTTCGTCCACCTTGGGCACACCGTGGCTCAGCAGGTAGTCCGAGTTGATGTGGCCGATATCGTGGCCGACCGTCCACCAGCTCTCGCGGGGCATGGCTTCCAGCACCAGAACGTTCTTGCCCTCTTCGGCCAGCTCACGGTAGCAGCTCAGGCCGGCATAGCCCATACCGATGATGGCAACGTCAACATCGTAGGTCTTGGTGATCTCACTGTCCGGGATGGCTTCCGGGGCAGTGCGCCAGCTGGCAGCCTGCTCAGAAGCTTCCGGGGCAGACACTGCAGTGCCGCCCATGGCCTGTGTGATGCAGTCGTTCATGCACTGCTTCACAGCATCGCTGGTAATGGTTGCACCGGACACGCCGTCGATGGTGCTGTTCTGGGCTTCCAGCAGCTGCTTGATCAGATCATCCTTTGCGGCCTGACCAATGGAGTCGGTCTCACCGGACAGATCCAGCTGGATGTCGGTAATGGCTGTCTCGCTGAAGGTGGCGGTCATGGTGATATCGCTCATGCCCTTGGCCGTGGCAGTGTAGGTGCCCGGGGTGTACTTTGCAGCGGCAGAAGATGCAGCCGTGCTGCCGGAAGCAGCATTGCAGGCAGCCAGTGCACCGGCGGTGATGCCGCTCATGGCAGCAGCAGAAGCCAGCTTCAGAAAGCTTTTGCGCGAGATCTTTTTCATCTTGGTGGTTCCTTTCGTTTTTCTCTTTCTTCTCAATGTGCAGAGCTGTGTGCCCCTTTCGGTTGTTAATTCTATCACAATATCTCGCACTTGAAAAATATTGCTTTCTTCTTATAATTAGAAGTAAAAGTTATAAGCAATTTTTTAAGAGAAAAAGGAGCCGCTCATGACCCTGCAGCAGATGCGCTATTTTATTGCGGTGGCACAGAATTTGAGCTTTTCCAAAGCGGCACAGCAGCACTATGTTTCCCAAACGGCGGTCAGCCAGCAGATCAAGCTGCTAGAAGAAGAACTTGAAACTGAGCTGTTCCAGCGCACACGGCACTCGGTGGCGCTTACCAGTGCCGGGCAGGTATTCTACGAGTATGCGGTGCGCATCACCGACCTTGCGGAGGATGCCGCCCGCCGCACCCGCGCCGCTGCTGCCGAGTGCAGCACCCCGCTTGAGATCGGCATGATGAGCGGCATGGAAAACCTGCCCATTCTGGAAAAGCTGCTGCTGTTCAAGGAGCAGCACCCTGCCATTCCGCTGCACTTTCATCTTGGGGATTTTCCCACCCTGAAAAAACGCCTGCAGCAGAAAAAGCTGGACTTTGCCCTGCAGCTGGAGCTGGTCCCGCTGGAGGATGCCCCCTCCCTGCTACGTGCTCAAGTAGGCCAGCTGCGCCAGTACGTAGTGCTCAACCGCCAGAGCCACCTGTCCAGCTATGCGTCCCTGCACCGCAGCCAGCTTGCCAGCGAACAATATTATGTACCCGCCATGGACCGGAAGCTGTGGAACCAGTTTGCGCAAGTCCTCACCCGCCACGGCAGCGACCCGCAGAACATCAAATTTGCGTATTCCATGGAGGAGTTGATGCTGCAGCTGGCTTTCTACGGCGGCTATACCATCCTTGCCGAGCCGGTGCTGGCTCAGCTGCCCGCCAACAAAAGCCTCACTTTTATCCCGCTGGAAAACGATACCGTTACCGCTTGGGCCGTGTGGAACCGCGAGAACATCTCGCCCGCCCTCCGGCTGCTTCTGCGTGAGCTGGATATCGACCCGTGACCTGCTGCAGAACGCATTGACGATCTTGCGTAAAAGCGCTGCTCTTTTTTCAGAAATTCAGCAAGAAAGGTCTCTCCGGCGCTGCGTGGAGAAATGCAAAGGTCGATCACATGAATCAAAACGATCCTGTCCCGGACGATTTCACTCTTTCGCCGGCCCTTGTGGATGCACTGCCCGCGCTGTTTTTTTGCCTGCAACATGGTACTGGTGGCAGGAATTTTGCTTTTATCATGAATATGCAGTGAGCCGGAAGCCTCTGATCCGCAGAAGGCTCCCGGCTCATTTGCTATGGATTTTTTACGTGGATGCCATTCGAGTCCTTGATCGAAACAAAAAATTCCACGTCATGCGACTTGGGATTTCCTGGTAACCTATTCTATTGCTCAAACACCCCACTGGGGTGTTTGTTGCTGTCGCAAACGCAAACTTCCGATAAACAAAAAACGTACCCGAACCCTTTTTCATAAAGAATCGGGTTCGAGTACGAACTGTATGGTGGAGAATTAGGGACTCGAACCCCAGACCCCC